>WNFB01000309.1_pt1 | contig 36983 bp, 36 predicted proteins | sample 5400501 | NCBI WGS metagenome assembly WNFB01 (sample SAMN13153341, study PRJNA577476) | soil metagenome | isolation source: 200 cm saprolite under Douglas fir tree site 2 hole 1 | place: USA:California | collected 2015-04-18
GACCATCTTGCCGCCGTCACCACCAACACGGGTAAGGCCATGATCGTCACGGGGCGTGGTATCCGTTCCCTCAAACGCCAACGAATTATGCGCCTCCGCAAGATTACCAAGAAGCAAGCCCGCTGCACGAAGTATTCCCGCCGCTGGAAGAAACTGCAACGCGCCAAGAACAAGGCGAGCCTCCGTGCGGAACGGCGCATTCGTGACATGCGCCATAAGGCTAGCCGAAGGCTCATCAACTTCTGTGTGGAGCATGAGGTGGGAACGCTCTTCATCGGCAATCCGCATGGCGTGCGCAATCGCGACAATGGCCGACACCACAATCAACGCATGGCCAGCTGGGAATATGGCAAAGACATCGACTATCTTACCCACAAAGCGAAACAGTCCCACATCCTGAGCTTCACTGGCTCCGAACGAGGAACAAGTAGCCAGTGTCCCCGATGTGGGCATAAACACAAACCCAAAGGCAGGGTTTGGCACTGCAAGAAATGCGGGTTCACGGGACACCGTGATCTGGTCGGTTCGATCACTATGCATAAACTTGCGTATGGCGAACAAGTGGAGTTTCCTCGTTCCTTCACGTATCTACGCCCTGGACCGTCCAGGAGTAGTAGTAGGGTAGACACGCCCCAACGTTGTTTGTAGTCGCGTCCACGGATCAACCACTGCTCGTGGAGCAGGTCCCTACGGGGACAGGCCACACCGTAGATGTTGCTCAGAAGCCTGTCAGCCTTTAGGCGACAGGAGTGTCACTAAACCTATCCCCCTTTAGGGTCGTGACCTTGCCGCCTCCGGCGGCTTGCCTCTGCTTTTACTGTGGGCATGGCAGCCGCAGGCTGCCATGCCCACAGTAAATAAAAACCTCTTGCGAACCACCGAAGGTGGTGAGCAGTCCTCAAGAGTTATTGACGGTCTCCGTAGCAATACCTGCTACCAGTACGTTATAATCAATGGAACGATTCATAAATCAAAGCAACGGAGGACCCATGACTAAACGTGCCACAGTAGCCGTCTTGAAAACAAAACCCGAGACCGTCCTGACCGACTATGAGCAACTCATGAAATTAGCTGGCTTCGAGCAAGCCCTCAACGCCACGAAGCCCACGATTCTTAAAGATAACATCTCCTGGCATTTCCCCTTTCCCGCGGCGAATACCACGCCCTGGCAGCTTGAAGCGACCATCATGGCCTTGCGCAACGCTAGCTACACAGATCTCTCGTGCGTGCAAAACAAGACTGTGGTCACCGACGCCTTCAAGGGTGAAGACTTGAACCGCTATGTGCCTATCTTCGAGAAATATGGTATCCCTGTCCTATTCAACTTCAAAGATGAAGATATGAAGTGGGTGCGCTACGAGCCGAAAGCAAAGATGCTTGTGCTGGATCGAATCTTTCCCGAAGGCATCATGATCCCTGATTATTTCTTCGGCAAGAATATTGTACACTTGCCGACGGTGAAGTGCCACATTTATACAACGACCACTGGCGCGATGAAGAATGCTTTTGGTGGTCTGTTAAACACTCGTCGCCACTATACCCATAGCTGGATTCATGAGACACTGGTGGACCTGCTGAACATCCAGAAAGAGATTCATGGTGGTATCTTTGCAGTGATGGATGGTACAACGGCTGGCAATGGACCTGGCCCGCGCACTATGTTCCCGGTGCAGAAGGATGTAATCCTTGCCGGTGCCGATCAGACGGCTATCGATGCTGTAGCGGCGAAGATGATGGGCTTCGACCCCATGAGCATTGGCTACATCCGGCTTGCACACGAGCATGGTGTAGGCGTTGGTAACATGGATGAGATCGAGGTAGTGGGCATGGATATCTCTGATGTGAACTGGGGATTCTCGGTCGGCGACAATGGCGCGAGTATGGTGGGTGATATCATGTGGTTCGGCCCGCTCAAGCCCATACAGAATGTGTTTATGCGTACACCGTTGGTGAACATCTTTATTGCAGGCTCTGAGGTGTATCACGACTACTACCGCTGGCCGCTCAAAGACCGGCGCACCTTTGAGGTGTGGCTGGAACGCTCGCCATGGGGGCATCTGTTCCAGGAATACATGAAGCCTGCTCCAAAGAAGGCAGTAGAGGCATCGAAGGCGTCGTAACCATACAGGACAAGTTAGAATAATTGAGCTTGCCCTCTTTGTCTCAGCGCCTCATAGAGCGCAATACTGCCAGCCACCGCCGCATTGAGCGAATTGATATGGCCGCGCATAGGTAGTTTAATCAGCAGGTCGCAATGTTCGCGTACTAAGCGACTGATGCCTTTGCCTTCGTTGCCAACAACGAGAGCCAGGGAACCCGTCAGATCAGCCTGGTAGTACGCTGTTTTTGCCTCGCCGACCAGGCCTACAACCCAGATGTTCTGTTTTTTGAGCAATTCGATGCTGCGTGTCAGGTTGGTCTCTTGCGCAATGAGGAGATGCTCGGTGGCTCCGGCGGAGGTTTTAATCACGGTTCCAGTAACCTCAGCCGCACGATGCTCAGGTAGGATGACGCCGTGAACTCCTACTGCCTCCGCAGTACGCAGCAGAGAGCCAAGGTTGTTGACATCCTGGATCGCGTCGAGGATGAGCAGGAAAGGCGCCTCATTTTTACGTTGGGCGTGGGCAAGAATGTGCTCAATTGTAGTATATTTGCGTGCTTCGACCATCGCCAGGCAGCCCTGGTGCACAGCCCCGTGACTGAGTTGGTCAAGACGCGCACGTGGCACCGTTTCGATAGGGATATGCTGTCGTTCAGCTTCTTTGAGAATGGCAGCAAGGGCTGGTGCCTCGCGTTGACCCTCGGCCAACAGGATGCGCTTTACTTGCCGCGGCGAATGCAGTGTCTCCAGAATGGGGTTGCGGCCCCAGATGTAATCAGGCATTTCGACTCATTTCCAGTTGTTATTCATTCACAGGCGAGAAAAGTCCGAGCAATTCGCGTACGGGTGCAAAAGTCCTGCGGTGTATAGGCGTAACACCATATTCACGCAGCGCAGCCAGGTGGGCTTCGGTGCCGTAGCCTTTGTGCTGGGCGAATCCATAAGTGGGGTATTGCTCGTGCAGTTGTACCATCAGCCGGTCACGAGTGACTTTGGCGATGATCGATGCAGCCGCGATGGAGAGGCAAGAGCTATCCCCTTTGATGATGGCGCGCTGTGGCAGAGGAATATCGGGTAGAAGCAGTGCATCGAGCAGGAGGGCATGTGGAGGGGTCGAAAGCTGGGCGAGAGCACAACGCATAGCATGTTTGGTGGCCTGGAGGATGTTACGCTCGTCGATGAGTTCAACAGGACCAACGCCGACTCCAACTGCCACTGCATGCTGCATGATAACCTGGTAGAAATGCTCCCGAACGTGCGGTGCGAGTTGTTTGGAGTCGCGGACACCGGCAAAACATGCTAAGTGCTCGTCAGCGAGTGGCAAGATGACGGCAGCGGCTACCACAGGTCCTGCGAGGCAACCGCGCCCTGCTTCATCGAGTCCAGCTATAAAGCAATAGCCCTGTCTCAGCAGGGCCATTTCTTCTTCTCGTGTTGGTGCTTGTGAGTTACTCTTCGACGCTTGCGCTTTCATCATCGGTACTGGCACTAGCATTGGCACTGGCAGCTTTCGCAGCTCTAGTGGCTTCTTTGGCTGCCGCTTCCTTACTCGTCATGGGACGGAGTTCTTTCAGGCGAGCAGCTTTTCCGGTCAAGCCACGCAGGTAGTAAAGTTGCTTGCGGCGCACACGAGCATGGCGGATCACGTCGATCTTCTCGATGCGCGGCGAGTTGATGAGAAATGTGCGTTCCACACCGATGCCATGCGTGATGCGGCGTACTGTGAAGTTGCGATTGACACCGCTGCCACGCAGACGCATGACCACACCTTCAAAGGGCTGTAGGCGTTCGCGGTTCCCTTCGACGACTTTGACTTGCAGGCGCACTGTGTCGCCTGACCGAAGCTCAGGTATATCTTTACGTAACTGGGCATTTTCAACAGCGACCAGTAACGCCCGCCCTGCTGGCTTAGTTACGACTTGTTTATCAGCCATACGTGTAAAACCTCCTGTGTGCCCAATGTATCAGCCTATGATAGCGATGGGCGCACAAACCTATTGTGTTGCTGCGTTGAGCTGCTTCATCAGGCGCGATTTGCGGCGAGCAGCGTTGTTTCGATGAATGACCCCTTTTTTGGCAGCGCGGTCCAGTTCGCTGACGGCGGCGCGTACAGCTTCCTGGTCGTCGGCTCCGCTGGTAATGGCCTGGCGAGCCTTCGTGATCTGTGTTTTGACGGTTGATTTGACCATGCGATTGCGCAGGCGACGCTTTTTCTCCTGGCGCATGCGCTTCTCTGCGGCGGCATTATTGGGCATTTGAGTACTAATCCTCCCCCAGATGTGTATCCCTTCTCACGGGCTGTTTCACAAAAATACCGACACATTGTCGGATTGAGTGCCCACGGATTATAGCAGAAACACGATAGCTATGTCAAACGGCGAAAACGGCATGAAGAAGTGAAGAGTTGGCCTTCAAAGAGGTCTCCTGTCTGCTGATCACGTGTGTTGCTCCTCCCGCAGGTGCTTCTCCACGCCCTTGAGCGAGACGGCGTTCGTCGCCACGGTAATCGAACTGGCACTCATGGCCAGTGCCCCGACGGCTGGGCTGAGCAGAATCCCAAACGGATACAGCACGCCTGCCGCCACCGGAATGGCGATCAGGTTATAGATGGCGGCCCAGAACAAGTTCTGCTTCATCTTCCTGACGGTGGCTTTGGAGAGGCGAATGGCGGCCAGCACATCCAGTGGGTTGCTGCGCATAAGGACGACTTCGGCAGTCTCAATGGCAACGCCTGTTCCCGCGCCGATGGCGATGCCCAGGTCTGCCTGCGCCAGTGCCGGGGCGTCGTTCACCCCGTCGCCCACCATCGCGGTGAACAGCCCTTCGCCCTGGAGTTGCCTCACGTAGTTCGCTTTGTCAGCGGGCAGGATCTCGGCAAACACCCGCTCAATGCCCAGTTCGCGACCGACGGCCTCACCGGTGCGCCGGTTATCTCCGGTCAGCATCGCCACCTGCATGCCCAAGGCCTTGAGCTGAGCAATCGTCTCACGAGCTGTCGCTCGCACGCGATCAGCGACCGCGATCAGGCCGACCGCCTGGCCGTTCATCGCCACGAGCATCGCCGTTTTCCCCTCCGCTTGCAGCGCGACCAGTTCCTCCTCTTCAGCAGGCTGCAACTGGATACTGTGCTCTGCCAGTAGTTTCGGTGTCCCGACCAGCACGGTGTTGCCATCAACCTGCGCCTGGACACCTCCACCTGCAATCGCTTTGAACTGGCTGTAAGGCAACAGGGCGAGCTGGCGATCCTTCGCTGCCTCCACCATGGCACTTGCCAGGGGGTGCTCTGAGTCCGCTTCCGCCGTTGCCGCCACTTGCAGCAGCCAGGACTCGTCCAGTCCCGCCAGCTTGCCTGCTGCGAACGCGACGATAGTGGTCACCGCTGGTTTGCCCTCGGTCAAGGTTCCAGTCTTATCAAACATGATGGCCTGAATTTTTGACGCTTGTTCCAGCGCCGTTGCATTTTTGATCAGAATACCGTTCCTGGCTCCAATACCCGTGCCAACCGCAACTGCTGTGGGAGTTGCCAGGCCGAGCGCGTCGGGGCATGCGATCACGATCGCCGTGACAGCGAGTGTCAGGGCAAACAGCACTGTCTGTCCGATCACGAAGAACCAGACCAGGAAGGTCAACACGCCGGCGCTCACCGCTGCCAGGACCAGCCACTCCGCTGCCCGGTCGGCCAGGCGCTGGGCGGGCGCCTTGGAGTTCTGCGCCGTCTGCACCAGTTGCACGATCTGGGCGAGCGCCGTGTCGCTTCCTACCTTGGTCGCCTTGAAACGGAGCGACCCGGACCCGTTCACCGTACCCCCGATCACTTCGTCACCCGGCTGCTTGCTGACGGGGATGCTTTCCCCGGTGACCATACTCTCGTCAATCGAGCTGTCGCCCTCGGTCACAAGACCATCGACCGGCACTTTTTCCCCAGGACGCAGTAGCAGCAGGTCGCCCACCTGCACCTGCTCGACTGGCACCGTCCGTACCTCCCCGTCAGGTCCGATCACGTTGGCCTGGGAAGGCGCGAGTCGCAGCAGGGCGTTGAGTGCGTCGGAGGAACCCCGGCGACTGCGCATCTCCATCCAGTGCCCAAACAGCACGAATGTCACGAGCATAGCCGCAGCGTCATAGCTTGTCTCTACGCGCGGTGCAAACAGGGTGACAAAGACACTGAAGAAGTAGGCCACCAGCACGCCCAGGCTCACCAGCACGTTCATATCGAGCGTGCGATTACGCAATGCACGCCATGCACCGGAGTGAAAGATCCAGCCGCCCCACCAGACAATGGGGGTAGCAAACACGAGTAGGACCCAGTTGGGGCTGATGCCAAAAGGGGTAGGCAGGTGCAATTTGAAGAGATTGACGCCCAGTGGGGAGTACAGGATGACAGGGATGGTAAGCACTAGTGACAGGAAGAAGCGGTTGCGCATGTCGGCTTCCATGGCCCGCGCCATAGCTGGATCACTCATGTCATGGCCCATCATGCTGTGATCCACTATACCCATGTCCATCTTCACGGGGGCCGAAGCCTCCGCACGATCTTCCATCGCGGGATGTACCATAGACCGATGGGCAGGAGCCACTTCCGTTAGTTGTGAAACAGTGCCGCTTGGTCCCGGGAATCGGGTGAGGGGTTCTCCGCAGGCAAAGCCACAATCCTTGACCATCTCGCGCAGTTGTGCCTCACCGAGCCGCGTCTCATCATAGGTGATGGTGACGGTCTGCGAAACATAGCTCGCTGCTACGTGTGCGATTGATTCAAGCTTGCCGAGGTGTTTCTCAATCTCGCGAGCACACCCGGCGAAATTAAGGCCCTTGACCGGTACTGTCACCGTTTTCATCTCTTTCCCCTTTCTTGCACGCCTGCGTCTTTCGTTGCGAGGAGAAACTGCACACCTCTGTAGCGTGGGGGCAGCTCCTGAACCGCAACCCCAGCCTCTTTCAGAAAGCGTGGCAATTTCCCTTCCTTGTTATCCTGAATGTACCTGGTTTCGTCCGCCTGCACCAATGCCCCAAGGGCGAAAAAGGAACGGAGGAGAAGGCCCTCCGGTCGGCCAAAATCAGCGAGCAGAAACCTGCCGTCAGGCGTGAGCACGCGGTAGATTTCCTGCATGGCCTGGTGTTTGATCTCAGTCGGCAGGTGATGAAAGACGAGGGTGCTACTTGGCTACGGTGTAGCCGGTATCGTCGAGCACTTCCTCGATCTTCGCGAGCGTCACTTGCTGCGGATCGTAATCGATGTGGACAGCCTTCGTTGGGATATTGACCTTGACCTGACTCACACCCTCCAATTTTCCAACGGCTCCCTCAATCGCGTGCTGGCAATGCTCGCAAGAAATGTCAGGGGCCACTAGAGTCGTAGATTCCATGATATATTCTCCTTTGATTCAGGTGAAACACCTTGAAAGTAACCTGTACAATTCATCCCTCCAATGCTGCTCTCGTAGCGAGCTACACTCTGAAAAGGTGAAAGGTTCTATTGCGCTCCCTTCTGGAAGAATGAAAGAGATCTCCCTACGGATTTCCAGCAATCGCGTAGAGTTGGACTAACTCCTGAATGACTTCCTCTTCACGATCCCCTTTAATCCCTTCCGGGACACAGGTTCGTAAATGCCCTTCCAGGATAAGCGCTTCCAGTTTCTCAATGGCCTTACGCACCGCGTAGGTTTGACGTAAGATGTCAACGCAGTACTTATCCTCCTCCACCATCTTACGGATACCGGCGACGTGTCCCTCAATGTACGAGAGTCGTTTCAGCACATCTGGCTTCCGATCTTCTTGCATCTCACTTCTTCCTTTCATTCAACACTCTGCTTTCTATTTAACGCCCAAAACGTCGCAACCGCAGCGAATTGCTCACCACCGTCACAGATGAGAGGGCCATGGCCGCTGCCGCGAAAATCGGCGCATTCTCCCGCAGGAACGGGATGAAGGGCGAAAGGATCGCGGTCGGGATCAAGATGACGTTGTAGGCAAAGGCCCAGAAGAGGTTCTGCTTGATGGTGCGCAGCGTTGCCCGTGAAAGGGCCAACGCGGTCGCGACACTCTTCAAGTTACCTTTGACCAGGGTGATATCCGACGCCTCCATCGCGATATCCGTTCCCGTGCCCATCGCGATACCAGCATCCGCCTGCACCAGCGCGGGAGCATCGTTGATGCCATCACCGGCAAAGGCCACGACAAGACCTTGCTCCTGCAGGCGCTTGACTTGATTGGCTTTGTCTTCCGGTAAGACCTCCGCCAGCACGTTCGCGGCTGGAATTCCAACCTGCGCTGCAATCGCCTGTGCTGCTCGCCGGTTGTCACCGGTAATCATCCAGACGGCAAGCCCCTGCGACTGTAACTGCTTGACGGCCTCACGTGAGCCAACTTTGACGGTATCGGCTACAGCCACCAATCCCGCTACTTCGCCATCGATGGCAACGAGCATGGTGGTCTTGCCCCCCTGTTCCAACGCAGCCAGCTGGTCCTCTAGCGCATCATACCCGAGTGAACGCTCGCTCAGCAGACGACGGGTGCCAACAAGCACAGTATGCCCCTCGACGGTTGCCTCCAGGCCGCGCCCAGCAAGAGCGGTAAAGTGTTCGGGAGACGCACCGAGCGTCAATCCTCGCGCTCTGGCCCCCTCGACAATCGCGGAGGCCAGGGGGTGCTCGGAGCCTCGTTCCGCCTCAGCAACGAGGCGCAGCATCTCGTCGGCTTGCTTGTCACTGATAGTGACCACATCGGTTAGTTCGGGCTTACTTTTGGTGATGGTACCCGTTTTGTCGAGCAGCACCGCGCGCACGGCATGGATGCGTTCCAGGCTCTCCCCGCCTTTGATCAGGATGCCCTGTTCGGCGCCTTTCCCGGTGCCGACCATGATGGCGGTCGGTGTGGCTAATCCTAAAGCGCACGGGCAAGCCACCACCAGCACGGCAACCGCAGCCACGATGGCGATGATCCAGGGATTGCTGGCAGCCAACATATCAGCAGTACCAGCGGCAGTAGGGACCCGATTTATCGCGTCCGCAACGATAGCCCAGCCGATGAAGGTGAGGGCTGCTATCGCCAGCACGACAGGTACAAAAATGCCTGAAATTGTATCAGCTAAACGCTGGATAGGGGCCTTGGAGCCTTGCGCCTGTTCAACCATACGAATGATAGTGGCCAGGACGGTATCCGCCCCGACCTTGGTAGCACGCGTGCGCAAGAGTCCGCGCTGGTTGATGGTCGCTCCGATGAGCGGGTCGCCCTCAACCTTTTCCACAGGAATGCTTTCGCCGGTAATCATCGATTCATCTATGGATGACAAGCCGCTCTGTACGACTCCATCGACAGGAATCTTCTCGCCGGGGCGCACAACCAGCTCATCGCCCACCTGCACCTGTTCTATGGGAAGCTCTACTTCTTGTCCGGCGCGTATAACATGAGCGGTACGCGCTTGCAACCCAATCAACTTCTTGATGGCCTCATTGGTCTGCCCCTTGGCGCGGGCCTCCAGGTATTTGCCCAGGAAGATCAGGGTCACGATCAAAGCGGTGGTGTCATAGAAGGTGATGCCACCAATCACTTGCGGGAAAAATGTCGCTACCACGCTCATGATGTAGGCTGCCGTTGAGCCAAGTGAGATCAGCGTGTCCATGTTCGCGCTTGCGTGGCGCAAGGTCCTGATGGCTCCACGGTGAAACTCCCAGCCAACGACCGCCCAGACTGGAGTGGTGAGCATGAGCAAGAGGTAGTTCTCTCCAGGAAACCTGTTCATGAAAAACATACTGAGGATCACCACAGGCAACGAGAGCACAATCCCCAGAATCAGCAGGTTGCGTTTGCGCACAATCTCTGCTCGCTTCCGCTTGCTCTGCTCGTCCTCCTGGAAAAGGCTGCCAGCAGGCGTACCGAGTGGGGCAGAGATGTTCGCCTCGGTACCAACAGCCATCGTTTCTTGTGCGCACGCAACCTGCGGCGCAGCCTTGTATCCTATTGCCTCAACCTCCTGTACCATCTGCTCCAGATTGGTCTGTGCCGCATCATAGGTGACAGTCGCCTGTTCAGTAGCAAAGTTCACCCTGGCATCTTTCACACCGCGTACTTTCTTGAGTCCTTTCTCGATGCGCATAGCACAGGAGGCACACGTCATCCCTTCCAAGCTAAGAACAGCTCGGCTATTATCCGTCACCGGCTGCGTTTGAGACACTTCTACGTTTGCTTCTATAAGAGGCTTAACATCTGAAGCCATAATAAATCACCCTTGCCTTCGCTTCATAGGATACCCATACCCCCCAGGAGGGGGTATGGGTAGTATACGGCATCCTAGAGCGATATGTCAAGGGCTGAATATTTCTGCGGCAGGGCAATCGCATCTAAAAGTGAAGCAGCGAGGACTTGGCGAAGAAAAAAATTCCCATCTCCAACGTTCAACTACTGAAGACCCGAAACTTGAGGAATACAAGCATTCTTGAGTATGCTCATGAAGCGTGAAAATGTGAGGTATTCCATTGACAGGGATGAACTTTCTGCTTATCCTTTGAAGTAGAGGGCATTCTTTTCCTTCCTTGTATAGCCAGCCTAAGTAGAGCAGAAGAGTGACTGAACTAGTGGAGTGATCTTCAATCATTCCTTCTCTTGTATCCAATAGGGGGGCTATGATGAGCACACATTCGCGCCGTCTTGGCAAATATGAACTGCAGGAACGCTTAGGACGTGGTGGCATGGCCGAAGTGTGGAAGGCCTTTGATACCCAATTGAAGCGCTACGTCGCCGTTAAGATCCTCCTCACAGATCTTCAGTCCGACTCCATGTTCCTCACGCGTTTTGAACGTGAAGCTCAGGTGATCGCCGCTTTGCGTCATCCCAACATCGTACACATCTACGATTTCCACGTCTCGCACCCGACCGAAACAGAGAATCCCACCACCTACATGGTCATGGATTATATAGAAGGTCAAACCCTGGCCGACTATATTCGCAACACATCGCGAGCGGGGAAAATTCCTCCCCAAGCCACCATAGTGAATCTCTTCTTTCCCATCTGCCAGGCCATTGACTACGCCCACCGGCAAGGCATGATCCACCGCGATATCAAACCCGCCAACATCTTACTTGATAAACACAATACCGCAAAGAATCCCACGGGTGAACCTATCCTCACCGACTTCGGCATTGCGAAACTCTTGAGGAGTTCTAGCAACATCACCAGTGGCTGGCAGATTGGTACCCCGATGTATGTCTCACCGGAGCAAGCAATGGGCTCTGCGGGAGATGAGAGGAGTGACATTTACCCGCTTGGGGTCATGCTCTACGAAATTTTCACTGGAGTATTGCCCTTTCAGGGAGATACCCCAGTCGCCGTGATGGCCCAGCATGTCAATACAATCCCCATTTCACCCGCGCTGATCAATCCTCAGCTTCCACCCGCGCTGACCATGGTCATCCTGCGTGCCCTCGCCAAGGATCCAGGAGCGCGTTTCCCGACTGCCTCTTCCCTGGCCGTAGCTTTGGCTGAAGCGCTCAATGTGCCTGTGCCAGGCGATCTCCGCGTACCGACTGTTCCATCAGAAGCCATGTACAGTCCAACCCATATCAGTCAGCGGTTTCAGCAGCCATCAGGGATGACTCCGGCTTTCACGTCGTTGCCAACCGTGGGAACTCCACACCCTTCGCAGCCTATGGCTCTGGCCACACCACAGTTTGTACCGCCATCCAGCAGTGAACAAGGTGTACCCACGACACCTGCAGGCAGTATCCCTGCTGTCTTTCCCCTAGCACAATCCAATCCGCAGTTACCAGTAGCACCATCCAACCCACACCTGCCATTGGTGACCCCCGCACAACCGCCAGGTGTCACCCCGCTACCATCTTCCTCTCGGGTCGCACCCGCACCAACAAAACGCTGGAGATGGCTCACCATTGGACTGATTGCAGCATTCATCATAGTGTTGATGAGTTCAGGATTGGGAGCATTCTTCCTGCTTCCTCGTGGGCATACAACTGGCCAGCAGACCAACCACATCGTAGGACATGCCTTCTTTATCAGTAGTGAACAGGTGAGTGAGACGACGAGTGGAGGGATCACCGATGAGCTGCAAATTGATCTCTACAACGTCCCTGCTCCTGCTGCTGGCAAAAGCTACTATGGCTGGCTAGAGGCTGATACCATCAACACGATGGGGGCACCTATCCTGCTTGGGAAATTGGACGTCGTTCAAGGCCAGATCCATCACCTCTACCCAGGGGACGCACACCATACCAATTTGCTTGCACTGACCAGCCGCTTCCTTGTCACTGAGGAGGATTCGGGAGTATTGCCCAATATCCCCTCCCCCGACAAGAGTACCTGGCGCTACTATGCTCAGTTTCCCCAACCCACAGCCTCGATGGATGCATCACAGAGTATGACCGGGATTGGCATGGAACAGCTGGGAGTGACTGATCACCTGCGTCACTTGCTCTCGGAAGCGCCGGAACTCAGACACATTGGTCTGACTGGTGGCCTGGACATCTGGCTCTTCAGAAACAGCGAAAAGGTGCTGGAATGGTCCGTCAGCGCCAGAGATGATTGGCAAGTCCAGGCAACTCCTTTTATCCATCGGCAGGTCATACGCATTCTTGATTATCTCGATGGGCTCTCATCTGTCCAGCAAGATGCACCCGGTCAACCGGTGCAGGTGACTCCGGTGAATGCCAAGATTGCCCTGCTGGATGTGAATCCACAGCTCCAGGTGCGTGGTTTCCTCTATACCATTGATCTCCATCTGAACGGCGTGATCCAATCTCCCGGCGCGACACCGGAGCAACGCAGCTTTGCCACTCAGATTGACACAGCGATCAAGAACGTCGAGGTCTGGTTAGCGAATGTGCGCAAGGATGCGCAGCAGTTGGAACCCCTGTCGCTCCAACAATTGTTGCAGCCAGCTGCACTGGCAATACTGGACGACATGGCGAATCAATCCTTGTATGCATTTGCAGGTCGAATCGATCCAACGACTGGCAACGTCCAGGAAGGCGTCATACAGATTCACTACAACATCCAACGACTGGCCACCTTTGACGTTCGACCATATATGTCGAATTAGCAAAATCCTGATTGACACAGAAACAAAACTTGATGAAGGAGAGTACGATGCAAGCGAAAAGTTTCATTGGCGAGATGAGAGAGGCGGCACGCCACTTCTATGCAACGACTATGCACGGAGAAGTGAGTGATGCCAACATCCAGGGCTATCTGCGTGCAGCAAGCCAGATTGAGGATGTCTGGCAGCAAGTTGACGACAAACTGGCGACGTTGATCTCACAAGGAATTGCGCCATGGGAGGCGTATGCACAACTGCGCTATCCCCTGGCGTTCATTCGGTCGGCTCGCGCCTACCAGGTCTTTGTGAGGGAACTGCTGGCAGCGGACGCTGCCTCCGATCCAGAGACAGCAGGCTACCTTCCACGTGTGACCTACGATCAAGCTAACGCGCTCTGCCACGAGATCCAGCCGAACTTGCAGCGGGCCATCGCTGCACTCAACGATACGGCCTACACGCCAGACGTTGCGCTGCCGCTCATGCTAGGACCGCGCATAGAATCGGAAGGACAGCCCTGCCCCCTGGCGCATCTACAGGGCATGATTGCTGCTGCACGTGAGGTACGTGAATGGGCGGCGGGCCTCATCGCCCAATACGCCAATGCGGTTACCTCCGCAACAAAACCCGTACCGGCCGAGGTCTCAGCACATGTGACAGCGCTCCAGAGTCGGCTGGCACAGGCGGACTCCCAGTTACGCTTTGGCACCGATCTCGTGGGCCAGGTCACGCAAGGACAGGCGACCCCCCAATTGCACGAGGAGGCGGAGAATAGCCTGTGGGATGCGCTGCGAACCTTCTTCCTGCTCAATCAGGCGGTTGCTCTGCCTGAAGCGCTGCGCGCCAGCCAGCCTAACACTGCAGTGACTCGCCAAGGCATGCCGCGCAAGACATACCGCGACCAGCGCATCCGCCCAGATGATCTCTGGCGCGTTGCTTCGTCCAGTGCTAGAGCCGAACTGCGCGGTACCGAGTTCGGGACCGACGAAATGGAGGAGATGTGCGAGAAAATGGGCGGCATCCTCTCTGTAGGGGCGCAACAGTACCTTGATGAGGTAGAGGCTGCTGTGGCGCGTGGCGATGCCCACCAGATTGCCGCAATGGCCAACTGCCCCTTCGAGCCACTCTATAAAGCACTCACTCCTCTGGATATCGCGGGTGCTCATGTGCCAGCCAGCTACGAATTCCATTGGGACTTCCACCGCGGGCACCTCGAATCCTCGCCGCGTTTTGGTCGTGCGCCAAACTGGGAAGAGTGCAAAGAGTAGAGGTAGTATTGACTGCTCCTGCGTCGGATCGGGAAGCGTCTGATGGGAAGTTTGCTTCCCTACGGTCGCAGCATACCAATCTTATCGACCTCGGTAAACCAGAGGGTGTGGTCGGGGCCCATCATCAGCGCAAGCGGCAAACTCCCCGCAGTCGGAATACGATAGTAGATGAAACGGTGTGCAGCGACATCCAGACGTGCAAGCACGTTTTCTGCTGGCACCGTCACCCCCGGTACCCCTTGCGGGCACCAGAACATGTTAGTAAATGATCACACCTGTGTTATAGTCGGTGTGCGCATAGAGCCAGCTTGCCTGGTTCTCCTGCATGTTGATGCAGCCGTGGCTGCCATTGCCTGCGAATGTCTCGTCCCCACCAGTATCGTAGTGTGGGAAGTTAGTACCGGGACCATAATTGGCCCGCCACCAGCTATCGTGGAAGTAGAAGCCGCCCCAATGGTACTCCATCGCGAAGTTAATATTGGTATTGGGGTACCAGAACGCCGACCCTTCTGGTTCCGTCGACTTGAAGATGGTCGGGGATTGACGAAGCAGGATATGCCACACGCCCGGCGGGGAAGGTCTTGCATATTGCCCAGTGGTAATGCGGAACTGGTTGACCAGTTTACCATCCTGGTAGAGCCTCATTGTTTGTTCGACCAGGGACACCACAATTACCTGGCCGGTCAGACCGTAGTGCTGTATTAATTGTAAGTCGGCCGCATGCGGCTGAGTCCAGGGCGTTGAATCGCTGTAATCGGCCTCCATAGCATGCAGGTTGGTCATATCATTGTTGATGAGATCGATTGCTGCCTGGTAATCATCAACCGTCTGTGCAGACTGTACTGCACTGTCTGCATCTGAGCCAATGCCATCCGAGCCGTACTCGTAATCGAGATGGTAGTTATTGCCATCTTGTGGGTCTTGATAGACGTGTGTATTGCCCCAGTCGGTTACCTCCTGGTGGAACTGGGTGAGCAGGTAGGTGGCCTGGCCTCGAATCATTGGTACCTGGATAGAGGCCAGATCGTTGTCAATTTGTGTCGCTACCTTGATGTAGTCATGAATGGTCTTGGCGTGGTTCAGTGCTGCCAGATCAGCGGCGAGACGTTGTTGGAATTTGCTGACGTCCTGGCCGTACTTGCTGGTCACTTGAATGTCATTGCTGAATTCTGCGAGTTTAGCTGCCCCAACGTACGGTATGGCCTGAATGTTGAGAACAGTGACTTCCTGCAACTGCGTGTTGATCTCGTCGATGAGTTGGGTAAAGTCTTCTAGTCTGCTGGCTGTGCGGAAGAGTTTTAGATCGTCTTGCGCTTCTTGATTCAGTGCAGTCGTGTCAAGGTGAGATGCATTTATCTGGGTAATGGTGTGTTGCAAGGACTTGAGTTTCTCGTATGCCGATCCCATTAGATGGAGCGCTTGTGTGGAACGTCGAACATTGATGCTAATCTGGATATAGTCTTTTGGATATTGGGCCTTCGCCAGTTGAGCTTGATACTGATCAAGCTGTGCAGCGAAGGTCTTGGCCTCGACAAAGCCTTGTGACTCTCTCTCAGTCAGGGAGTTCTCAAGTTTTTGTATATCCTGATAGGCTTGATAGTCGGATTGTTGTGTTTCCTGGTATTCCAGGCCATGCACCTGTACGGCAAGCATGGTATAGCGTTGTGACAGGTTAGAGTAGTAATCGGTCGCCGGTTGATCGTCAAAAACGCTTATAGGGGCAGTAGTGGTATTAAGTTGCGCTTCTTGATCAAGAATAGGTTGCAACATGGGACCAGGGACACCGATACTCTGAGCATGAGCTAGTAACGAATCAAGTTGGGTTTTATTCTGATTTGCTTTGAGTTGTATTTGTGGGTTCCCCCCGCAGGCACTCAGCAAGAGCATGGCCAGCAATGCGATTATTATTGCGCTGGTACCCTTGTTGATAGGTCGCCACAGGGAAACGCTGGGATAAATCATAGTCAGAGCGAGCCTCCTAGAAAAATGTAAAGAATATTGCGCGCAGTCCTCATCACAACCGCCACCTACACCTAGTATAGCATACAGGACCGTCACCAATCATCAAGACGTATAAGGCTTCACAAATATACATCGCTCGGCCTCAATAAAAGTAACAAGTACCATGCCTCCCTTCCTCTGGCTTTCCTGCTGAGATAGCACGTCTAACCCGTTTCTGTACGTTATAATAGTCAAGTAGGCTATCCTAACATCAACCGTTCTACTCAGGAAACGAGGTAACACATACATGCACATTCCCCCTATCCGCACCATCACGCTCGGTATCGCCGAGGCCCATCCGCTCACGCCTGCGATCATCAAGCCAGCGGCCACCATAGTACAGGACGCGAGTTCACGCTTCGTCGAGGCTGGCTATGAAGTGCAGACTATGCGTCTCTCGACGCGGCCTATCTTCGACGACCTGGCGAACTGGTCATCCTCTGCCTTGCTTCACTATGCACAGGAACTGCAGAGTATGCTTGATGATGTTGGATTGAGCTTCTGCTCCTTGGGAACTGCACAGGCAGCACGCCCCGACTTTCCCCTGGAGCGTCTTGATCTGATCGCTGACCTGCTGGCTGCCACGACCGCGCTCAATGCGACTGTGCAGCTTGCAACGACGACGGATGGCTTGCGAGCGGCTGTAGCCTTGCCCATTGCGCATATCATGAAACGGCTGGCGCAGGAGACGGAGGAAGGTTTCGGCAATTTTCGCTTTGCGATGCTGGCCTGCGTTGCGGCTGGCTGTCCTTTCTTTCCGTCAGCTTATCATGCAGGCCCTGCAAGTCTTGCTATCGGCATACAAGGGGCGGACGTGGTAACTGAGGCGCTGGAGGCGCTACAAACTTCTGTGCAAAACGAACCAATGCCTGTCGATCTTCTGCAAGCGAGTTCCTGGGTGAAAGAGGCGCTGCTCAAGCAAGCGACTCCGATTGTGACCCTGGGACGGGCACTGGCGCAACAGCATGGATTGCTCTTCGGTGGCATTGACCTCTCGCCTGCTCCGCTGGGGGAGCATAGTATCGCTGCTGCGTTGGAGTTGTGTGGATATGGGCCGATAGGCACGCCTGGGACATTGGCCGTCGCTGCTGCGCTCACTTTTGCGCTGAAGAACACGGAATTACCCACCTGCGGCTACTGTGGTCTCATGTTGCCCGTGTTGGAAGACGCTGTGCTCGGACAACGCTGGGAAGAAGCGCTGGTGAACGCCCATCAACTCTTGTTGTATTCAGCCGTGTGCGGTACCGGATTGGATACGTTGCCGCTTCCGGGTGATATAGCAGAGGAAACAATAGCTCATCTATTATTAGATGTAGCTACGCTGGCGTTACGCCTGAACAAGCCTCTCTCCGCACGTCTTTTCCCCGTTCCTGGTAAATTTGCAGGAGAGCGCACTGCATTTACGTCACCTTATCTGACAAACACACTGATCAGATGAAAGAAAGGTGAATTGTCAGCTTATCAGCGGACACTGCTTCCCCACAGGACATCCATCACGCCATCGTAGGAACGTTTGAGGTTTTCATAGAGGTTGGCGTTCTCAATAGCGAGCGCAGCCAGGCTGGCAAGGACTGAGAGGAACTGGATATCGCTTTGGTGAAAGGCGCGTTGCTCACTCGTGTACACACGCATGACGCCGATGGCTTTGCCGTGTACCTCGAGTGGTACGCACAGCACGGAAACAATACCCTCGCGCTTTGCTGCTTCCTTGTATTGGAAGCGCATATCGACCCTTACATCCTGGATAACAACGGGGGTGCCACTGAGGGCCTCGCTATCGATCAGACTGAATTTCACCTCAACCGGGCCTTTTGCCAGGTAGTCGCTGCTCAGTCCGTGGACGGCGCTCAGTTGTAGTTGATCGGTGCGGGGATCAAGCAAGCGTAAGACGCAGGCCTTCACCTGCATTGCCTGGGTGATGCTCTTTGCCACGCTTTGCAATACCTCTTCCAGTTCGAGGCTAGATGAGATGGTCAGCGCGGCCTGGTAGAGCGCAGTATAGTATTCCTCAGGTGTGCGTGCTGGTGGGCCAGCGGAATTGGAGTTTGTTGTCATAGTATTCCTCCCTCCCGAACGGGCGACATGAGCACAAGAGTGACGTGAAAAGCACAGCTTTAAGGTAAAATCGATACACTGTAATCTAATTATATCAGACGAATGGAGCAAAAAAAACCGTAAGAGGTTCATACCTCATCGGTCTGCAAACCGGAGGTAGCAAGAAACTGCGTGCAGTAGGTCAATAGCGGGTCAAGCAGACCCTGGATCATACCGGGTCTTGAACAACCCATACCCGGCATGGTGCATTTGCGAGCACATAAGGGATGGTCTTGCCGAGATCGGTGTGAGCCTTGTGTGTATCGCGTACCAACCCAAGCAAAATGAGAGCGCAAGAATGGTCTTTCGCTTCATCGACGATGGCGGTTCCCGCATCGCGTGCCTGCACAACCTCGGCCACAGCGGCGCATCCTGCTTCGTCTGCAATCGTCATAGCCTCGCCCAGTAACTTATCGGCAAGCTCAGATTCTTTGGTCAGTACTGCTTTCAGCGGCAATGTACGTGGGACTTCAATAATGTGAACCAGGTGGACTTTCCGTTTGGCTTTTTTGGCCATCAGACAGGCGAGACGTACGAGTTCGATATCCAGTTTTTTACCATCGACAACGACGGCGATGTCACCTGTGGCTCCCACACCGGGAGCCGCTTTGAGTGTTTCGGTTTCTTCTTTGGCCTTTGAGCGCCAGATGTGAACCATTGTATCTCTCCTCCCGGTGGAACATGATAAACAGCATCATTTCTTACAGTCGTGTCCCTGTGCGGGATCTTCGTGTAGGACCCAGATTTATCGTGGGTCGTTCCTTCCAGGTTAGATCAATTTTACTCCTATGGTGCTTAGACGTCAATGGTAGTTACTCGGGTTCGATAGTTGCTGTTAAACCGTAGCTCAACAATCGCTCCTGGTAGTATTCGGCGGTCTCTTTGGGACAAACAACGACGACGGCACTCCCTGTAAGGTGTGCGGTTAGCATGATGCGTTCAGCCTCAGGCATGCTGAGGCAGTTAACGGCGTGCAGAAGTGCGGCAACGACATAGTTCATTTCATTGTACTCATCGTTGAATAGGATAACCTTATACGGGGGAAACAATTGGGTGCGGAGGCGCTGCATTTCCTCCGTCTCTGTCTGAGTTAGCATCGACAGATTGTCAGGCATGGTGTATACAACTCCGGCCATTGTGATGGATTCTAAAAGTTGTCATGCGTCGTAAACTCGTTATATGTATAATATACGAGAGTTGCAAAGATTACTAGCCCCCGTGGAAAAGAGTACTATGAATAGGCCGATCATTCCCGTCCGACGCTCCTATCAATCTTCCCGCCATTATTTAGTAAAATGGCCCGGGCGCGTGACTTGCGTGTGATATTATCGGGGTCGGGGAGGCGCAAGGCAATTACCGTCCGCTCCCCTGAAGCAGGTTTTTTGCTTGGAGCGCTCGCCCTCGTTATTTCCTGCCCAATCGCTCCGCGCACACGACCACGTTGAAGAAAACCCAAAATCGCTCCGAGCACTATGCCGACCACAACGCCTACCAGGGCAGCGGTCGGCTCTGGTAACGCTGGAAAGGCAAAGTGTGCCACAAATAAGACACCACCCAAGACCAGGCCAAGTACAATGGCAAGCAGGACAACCATCACGAGGTTCGGTCCTGTGCGGCTCGTTTGCAGGAAGACGTTGCGGCGTTCGCGGTTGGGACCGTGTTCGCGGAACTGCCCACCGGCGATGGCGCCCGATGTTAAACGATAGACTTCATCCTCGCCAAAGCCTTCTTTATGAAGTTTTGCTTCTGCTGCATCGGCCTTACTTTCATCGCTGAAGACGGCCAATAGATCATAGTCGGCGCTTTGTTGCTGTTGCATGGAAGTCACTCCCGATATGAAATGGTATGCTTTGTCTGAAGTTATTATAACCAATGTGGGGGGATATGGGTAGTCAAAAAGAAATGAGAAGGGAATAGCCATGTACACATCTTTGCCATTTTTCCTCGTACTGCTCTCATTTATCATCTCGCTGCTGCTCGTAATAGCCGCCTCTGCGTGGTTCACTCGCAGGCTGGAGGCTATCTGTGACCTGCTGGGCTTGCCTATTGGCGTATTGAGCATGCTCGGTGCGCTGGGGGCCAATATTCCCAATTATGCAGCCTCCATTGTAGCGATCGCGGGCGGTCACCAGGATGTTGGCCTGGGTATCATCATTGGCTCCAATATTTATAATGTTGCCATCATCCTTGGCGTCTCCACCCTTGCCACTTCAGAAGGTTCCGGAATTATATTAAGGCTTAAAGAAGTACAGGATGTGCGTATTGTAGGCGGCTATGCGCTGGTAATTGTGCTCACCATTATGTTAGGAATGTGGTTGCTTCCTGGGACACCGCTCGAAATTGGGTTACATGGGACGACGTTCGGGTCCTTGCTGGTCATTGCGGCTACCATACTGGCGCTGGCAATATTCGGTGCTCTTGTATTGCACGTGTTCAAGCGTCCTCATCCCGGGCATACCTATCCCCCAGACAGAGTTCCACAAGAGTCCCCACCGGGGCAACCGCAAGGGCTACACACCGTCCCCCAGACTGCGTCCCCACCCTACTCCTCCGCCCTTGCCCCTACGCTCCCGCCCCTGTCCAACGCCCGCCCGTACAAGCGCTCTCTCTTGCGCTGGATCGGCGAGGCGTTGCTGGCATTGCTGATTGCCCTGGGTGGGGTGGTTGTACTGGTGCAGTCAGGGCAAGAATTGACGCTCGCATTGCATATGCCACAGGTACTGGCTGGCTTACTTGTGCTCGCTGTGGCAACCTCATTACCCAATACGGTAGTTGCAGTGAGTCTGGTACGTACCGGTCGAGCGGCTGCCTGTGTTGAGGAGGTTTTCAGTAGTAATAGTATCAATGCGGCGCTTGGCATTGCGCTGCCCCTTTTGATCTGGCATCAACTGCTCAATGATCATCTCCTGCTCATTCTCGATGCACCGCTCATGGTGGTGTTGACGCTGGGCGCTTTACTTGCTGTGCTCACCGGTCGCCTGCAACGCCAGCTTGGTGTGCTGCTCTTGCTTGTCTACGCTATATGGGTGATCGTACATGTGTGGCTTTAAGCAATTGTGCCCTTACCCCTACAAATCAGCGCAGGCGTATCGCCATCAGACCCCCTAGGAGCACAAACGTAAGACAGAACAGCACGGCCCACAAAGGTCCAACTGTATTGAGTAGGAAACCGAAAAACCAACCACAGAAAACTGTGCTGATGCCGCTCATAAAGAGCAGGATTCCTGCTACCGAGCCTGGTGATCTTCCCACCCGCTCACTACCAATAGCCAGGCACGTGGCAAAGAGCGGTGAGAGGCCGATACTCGTCAAAGCAATCGCCAGCGTTGCAATCACTGCATTTGGACTGAGCATCATGGAGACAAGCCCCAACAGCGTCACCAGGATGCCGAGCATCACCATCCGCCAGGAACCAATACGCAGGATTAACGCAGCAGCCCCCAGGCGACTGAGAGCCGACAACGCCCACGTAATGCTACTGAGCACGGCAGCAATGGCCGGTGTCTGGCCAAAAGCAACATGCAGATAGCTTGGCGCCCAGGCACGCACAGTCGAACTGATACCTGCAGTAAATATCATCACCACAATTACCGGAGCCAGCGTGACAAAGAGCGGCGTAGCCCGGTCTGATTGGTGACGAGGCCCCATTTCACCACCTGGATCACCATCGAAAAGGGGTTGGGATCTTTGCAGTCGTCCTGGCCTGACCTCGGGGCTAACTCGATACGAAGCTGGTATACCTAGCAACGAAAAGAGTGCCACAACAATGAAGCAAAGGGTAAAGAGGAACGCTGGACGGGGATCATTATGAAATAGCGTCAATAGTCCGGCATCGATCAGCGCAACCAGCACTCCACCAAGGGGATAGAGTAGGTTAAACAGATTGAGCGCCATGCCACGTCTGTGTGCAAAAGCCGCGCTGATCACCCCATTGGTGGTAGCATCGATCACACCCCCGCCTATCCCTGCCAGTCCCGCGATGGCCAGCAACGCCCCCAGCGGTACAAAACGCGGCAGCAGCAAGCCCACAAAGATAGACAGTATTCCACAGAAGACGATCAGTGCCGCGCCAAAGAGCACGCGCCTGGGGCCGTAGAGATCAAGCATAGCCCCGCCGACCAGCGCGCCCGGCAAATAACCCGTAGACCACAGGACATAAAATAGCCCTACCGTGACGAGCGAGACGTGTAGTTGGATAGAGAGTGGAGTGAGGATCGGTCCCCATCCACTATCACTAAACACAAATACCCAGAAGATAAGACAAGCAGCGATGATGATACCTGCGATAGTGCGTACACCCCGCTGTTCGCCTGCTTTCGATCTCCCTGGTGCTGAGGATGTAGTCATAATACCATGTTTCAAAGAACTACAATGCTAACAACAACAAGGGAATCTCCATCTCTTCGGGCGTCAGCCCTCCATGATGGCCCAGGAAATGCATATCAAACCTCCCTGCTTCATACCACCATACCGTTTCATTTGGGTAGGGCAATATGACGAGATTGCCTAGCCTGCCCAAAAATACTGGCGACGGCTTTTGCAGGCCGAAAAAATGCTGTGCCAATAACTCTTGCGTCCTGTAAACCTCTGCCCAGCCCGCAAGCTGTTTTTGCAGCAATACAAGGACCTCATCAATAAACTCATCCTTCACGTATAAAAACATATCCCGCGCGGAGCCTGCTGCAACCAGCAATTTACCTTTCTGGTTAGTCCGCAGGTATCGCTCAATGCCTGCAACGTGCAGATTCAAGAAAAAGGTTCTCGTCGGATCGACCTCAATCTGTCCATGATCGGCGCTCATTATCAACAAAGTATCTCTGCTTTTGCCCGCTATCTTTTGGTACAAGAGTTGATCCATCGCTGTTAAAAAGGTATCTACTTCCTTCTCGAATTGCGGCGAGTTGGGTCCATAGTGATGACAAATGTAGTCGATCTGATCAAAGTACAAGCAGTAATAGCCAGGGGACGCTTTTTCAGACAAGACAAACTCGGATAAGGCCGTAAGTGCCCCTGGCAGCGTCTTAAACGGCACAACGTGAGCTCCTCGAAACACAATGTTCGAGTAGGTCGAAGGTGTGAAGGTGCTGCTCTGGAAGACATACGATGCTACCCCCCGTGCTCGTAGTGTTTGATAGAATGTAGATGTAGGGTAGAACGCTTCTGCTGGAAGAGTAGTTGCTTTCAACGTATCCCTGGCTTTATCGCCAGCGTAAGAAAAGAGCAACGGCGAAATCACCTCATCGACGAGAGGCTCGTAGTAATTCCACTCATAGACGCCACTCTGAGCGACATCCAGCCCTGTGTGAATACAAGTCACATGAGCCGCTGTGGTTGAAGGAAACTGTGAGGTCAGCTTTGAAACGACTCCATCCTTAAGCATGATTTTCAAGAACTCATACTTTTCGGCGTAGCGTTCAAAAAACCGCCAGCCGAAGGCATCAACGAAAAACAAGAGGACCTTGCTGTATTTCGTGGGGAGTTTACCGAACACGTCCGCCGGGAGAGCACTTTGCCCTTCGCCTGAAAGGAGTGACTCAATCGTTCGTGGAATATTGGAGAAGCAGTATGAGTCATAGAGCGGTTTGACAAATCTCTGGGAGAATTTCGCGCTATTGACTGCATCAAGAGAAGGTGTGTTGAGCATGCCTTTGCCTATTTCCTGACTCCTCGCCGCCTACGGCGGCTCATGATTCATGTTGCTGTGAGCTTTGCAGCCGCAGGCTGCAAAGCTCACAGCAACATACCTCTTGCGAACCACCGAAGGTGGTGAGGAGTCCTAAGTGGTTGTCCTTGCCAAAGTATACCACGAACGTCGGTCTTGCTTTTCCCTTGACATCATGTACGCCTGTATGTCACACTTTTTCCTCTCTTTCCTTGTCGGCTTCATTCCTATCCTCGTAGTCCTCGTATTGCTTGGTATTGTACGGCGCCCCGCCTGGCAGGCCGCCCTTGCTGGACTTATCGTCTGCCTCATCATCGCTATTGCTGTCTGGGGAATGCCACTTAACCTGGCGATAAGCTCGACCCTCAATGGTTTTGCCTTCGCGCTGCTTCCGGTGATGTGGATCGTCTGGAACGCGATGTGGCTTTACAATATTGCTGTGCGCTCCGGCAAGTTTGAACTCTTCCGCCGTTGGATGGTATATAACGTGCCGGCAGACAAGCGTATCCTGATGTTAATCATTGGCTTCAGCTTCGGAGCGCTGCTGGAAGGCATCGCAGGCTTTGGCACGCCTGTTGCCATAGGAAGCGCCATTCTCATTGCACTCGGTTTTCCTGTGCTCGAAGCCATCGTGATTACGCTGATCTTCAACACCACGCCTGTAGCCTTCGGAGCATTGGGAGCACCCGTCGTTACGCTGGCTGGCGTCACAGGCTTAAGTGCGACCACCCTTTCTGCTATGATCGGTCGGCAACTGCCCATCTTCGGCCTCCTGCTGCCGTTTTATGCGCTCCTTATATTCACTGGGGCCCGCAGCTTGCGCACAGCGTGGCCAGTCGCGCTGGTAGCTGGCCTGTCGTTTGCCATAACGCAATTTGCGGTCTCCAACTTCGTTGGACCGCAGTTGCCGGACGTACTGGCATCGTTCGTGTCGCTCATCTGCGTTATTCTCTTTGTGCAGGTCTGGAAGCCCAGTGATATTGAGCAGTACCAGGCAAACCTCGCTATTGCTACCCCGGCAGCTACAACCGCAACGGCTATAGGCCCTACACCCATCGGAGAAGAAGGCATTCCCGTGCCTGTGCCGTCGAATCCTCCTACAGCAGGCGGCAAACCCAGTACCGGTGAAGCCATACTCGGGTGGCTGCCGTGGTTGCTCGTCAGCGCTGTCGTGATCGCGTGGACCTTTGGCAAAGTTGCTTTGGTGGGGCAGCGGCTCATCAATTGGCCCGGGCTCCACAAACTCATTTTCCTGACGCTCTACAACAAGCCATATACCGCTGTCTACACCTTCCAGCCACTGGGCACGGGCACAGCCATCCTGGTGGCTGTTGTGCTGACGGCGATTGTCGTTGTAGTTGCGGGCTCCAGCCCGGTCATATTCTTTCAGGCACTGGCCGATACCTGGAAACAGCTCCGCTTCGCCATTCTGACGGTGGTCCTGATCGTAGGGCTGGCGTACCTGTTTAACTACTCTGGTATGGCTTACACAGTCGGCCTGGCGATCTCGAAGGTGGGCGTGATCTTCCCCTTCTTCTCGGTTTTCCTGGGCTGGATCGCCTGTTTCTTGAGTGGTAGCGATACGTCAAGTAACGCTCTCTTCGGTAACCTGCAGGTCGTGGCGGCACGTCAACTCAATCTCAGCCCGGTACTGATGGCCGCTACGAACTCGTCAGGTGCTGTGATGAGCAAGATGATCTCACCGCAGAACGTGACAACTGGGGTCTCTACAAGCGAACTGGTGGGCAAGGAGGGCCTGGTGATACGCAGGACGTTCGTGCATAGCATCATTCTGGCCGCGATCCTGGGGGTCATTGTAATGATACAACAGTACGTTATTCCAGGGATTATCCCGCATTGATGAGAGAAGGAAACCCAGCTTGCCCGGACATACAAACAGATTGACCATATTGACATCATGCTCGTCCGATCAGGGCCGACCAGGGCAGCTTGGTCCTGGTCGGCCCTGATCGTTGTTGCGTGAAGTTGTGCTGAGCAGCAAGGAATCTGGCAGCGGGGTCTCCATCCTTCCCATGAATGAAAATCGCATAAGAAAGCGGGCGGTATTATGGTATTCTACCGCTCGCGTGGAAGCGTCCAATCACTCAGAGAAGGTTTGCTAAATCAGGCACAAGCTTGTCTGCTTTTGGGCTACCAATGCCGGTAGCGAGATCATAGCCCGGTGTAACCGCCATACCAGCGATGCCTGAGCCAAACAGGCTATTATCAGCGAGGGTGACGGCATTAAAGGTCTGCGGCACGATGTCGTTGAAGTCACTTGCTGACAAACGATACAGGAGCGGGTTCAGGTAGCCGACATGGGGCTTGCCATTCTGGTCGGCTACCTGGTTAGTGAGCGCGATCAGGCCTGCGAGTTGCGGGGATGCGGCGCTCGTGCCGCCGACGATATGCCAACCAACGCGTACGCCGGGGAAACTAGTAAAGACCAGCACACCACCGTCAACGGCGGAGTTCCAGGAGACATCTGGCAAGCCACGACTGCCCTGGAGCAAGCTAGGGGAAATACCGGACTGGAATGCTGGTGTGGAGAACAGGATGCTCCGACCACCACCACCGGCGGCTGGGAGGAATGGCTCGTTCCATACTGCCTCGGTGCGCGACCCTGGGGTGGTCAGGAAGCTCATATCGGTGGGGGATGTAGGATTCCATGTCCAGCCGAATTGTAACCATGTTCCGCCTGCCGAGGTTACTAGAGGATCAGACGAAGGCCAGTTCACGGTCGGGAATGGAAAAACGCGGCCTTGCTTGTCCACGTTGGCCGTGCCCGAATCACCGCTCGAGCCGATCACCGTGACATGGTTGGCCACTGCCTGCTGATAAATCTGATCGAACTTCGCTACCTGGACATCTGCAGCGGAGTGGAAGGACTGTTCGGTGGCAGCGAAGCTCTGGCTGATGACCGAGCCTGGAAACTGAGAAATAGCAATCTGCTCACCATGGAACATGCTGGGGAAACCTTGTACGCCTTCAGTCTCAGCGGGGTTGGCCTCAACCAGCACGATGTGAGCATCAGGCGCGATAGCGTGAGCCCATTGCACGTCTAAGCTGGTCTCGAAGGCCCAGCCACCCTGAGAGCCGTTTACCGAGTTGTTAAATGGTGGCTTGCCATCTGGGTGGATGATCTCGATCTGAGTCTGCGGCAGGCCAAAGGTATCACTGAAAAAGTCGAGGTCATGCTGCACGGTGGGGCTACCGTAGGCATCGACAATCACGATCGTCTCGCCTTTGCCGGTTAAGCCTTGGTTATGCAGCTTGTCCACACCGTACGCTGCGTAGATATCGGATGGGGTGTAGCAGTGGAAGAATGCGAAGGCAACCTGGGGAGCAGGGGTTGTGCAGGCAGCGGTAGCACTTCCTACCGACGTGAACTTGTCGGGAGCCACCTCGACCAGCGGTACAAACTGCAGATTCGAGTGAGACACTGGCACAGTAGCATGAGCATAATGTCCGACAGATGCCACAGATAGCATGACTAGCACCATTGCCGTCAATAGGGTCAGCAGCCGTTTCATATATTTGTCCTCCTCTATGTATTCTTGCAAGGATACTGAATGGAGAGCGGGATCAGCGCACTCCTACAGAACATTGCTCTGAAGTGGTCCAGCCTCTCAAACTGGCCTAAAGAAGCCAAGATGCAAAATTTTCCCTGCGATAATGATGAGGTCTAGAGAGGTTCGCCATCCTCAGTAAAAATAAAATTACGAAGTAGCTTAACCGAGGAAAGTATATCTGGTAATTCGATAATAATCAATAAAAAGTGGTGAAGTTTTCTTCACTACTTTGGTTGAGATTTCTTAACCAAAGTAGGCATTACGAATGTATATAATGACATGAATAGATATAGTATAATGCAATTTGAGACAAAATGACACCTATTGCAATTAAATCGATGTCATTCCTTGAAAAGTTTGTAGCTCTTATCTGACATCTATGAGGATCAAAGTGTGATTTTCGGGAGAAGATGTTTTTCAACGCCAACCACGTCACCGTTTTTGCCTCATCCGTTTGGACGCAGGCAACTTGGGAGGGCCTCACTATGAGTTAGGAAGCGCGATGTCCGTGCCAGACATGGAAGCTGATGAAAATATCACATTTTCAGGCGAAATGCCCTCAACTTTTTCTCAATCCCTACAATAACCTGCCTTACCGCCTCATCCATACCCTCTCCCACACACACGCCATCCGCACGTAAATAACACAAAAACCTCTCAGCGGCAGCAGGCAACGCATCCAGTAACTCCGCATCAGGTGTAATATCCGGCTCCCACCACCAGCGTGAGATCGTCCATACCCCTTTCTCGAGCCGAGAGTCTACTCGCGCCACGAAGCGGTCTCCGTAGAAGACGGGCAGCACATAATAGCCCCATTTGCGCACAGCTTCAGGCTTGTAAACCTCCCATGCATAATCAAAGTTGAATAGCTGCATCAGCGCTTTGCGATCCCATAGCAGGCTATCGAGCGGCCCCATAAATATCATGCGAGGTGCAGGCAACTCGACATCAAGCAACTTGAGTGCGCTCGTGAGCATATAGTAGGGCCAGGCCTTCTCACCCACACGGACCGGCGTCAGTTTGCCCTCCTCTACCAGTTGCGCTACAGCCAGCGCACGCTGTTTGCTGTCGCCGCATGCGCTCCAGGTGGCAGCTTCCGCCGTTGTGCGCAACATGCCCGTCGCCTTGAAACGGCGCAGCATAATCCAACGATGATAGTCGACTTCATCCAACAATGGCGGGGCATTAAAATACTCTGCGGGGATTACACGTTCAGGCCGATCATAATAATGACGTCCTCCAGTTCGATGATGCGTCACCAGTTGACCACATACCCACAACGAACGCAGGATGCGCTTGGTACGCGTCAGGCCAGCCCACGAACCGGGCTCTCCCATGCGAGATTGATCCTCGAACTCAAGCGATGAAAGCGGTCCCCGTGCGTCGATTGTCGCCAGGACCGTTGCTACGGCATCAGCCTCAGCTTGCAAAATCTGTCTATCGTGATATGGACGATAGTTCTCGCGAATAAAGGCCCGCATCGGCCAATCACTGACGGGGACGAGGCAGGCTTGCTTGTCCCAGGCGTCATAAATCAGGCGGTCCGTATAGGCAGCTTTTTGCCAATCGTCGACGCGATAGTCGGCTATGCGTGCCTGAAAGACCAGGTCGGGGTTGCGCCCAACCGGGTTGAGGGGATCATACTGCACAGTTCCCAGGCGTTCAAATACACCTGGGAGATCTGTTGGCGTGAAGTGGTAGAGTGCGAGCAGACGCCGTGCCTGCTCGCAAGAAATATGCAATGTCATATACAAGTTCCTACGAATCCTGGTGTTGACCAGTTTTCAAAAACTCTCGGATGGACTCTATATGCTCCTGGTAGTGCTCGTAGGTGTCACCTGCGGCATAGCGCCAGAGTGGTGTACCATTCAGCCAGGCGAAACGGTGTGCGTCAGCCAGGTCTTCCCAGGGCAGCTCCTGCACGACCTCCACAATCTGCAAGTAGGTGGTGCGGAAGTCCGTCTGCACCTCGGCAAGTGGACGAGATTTGCCTTCCTGGTAGAACTGCTCGTTGAGGCGGTCTATCTCCTCATCGGTCAGATCCGTCAGAGCGGGCTTCTCGCTGCGCGCTGCCGCATGCAATCGATCTACCATGGCGCGCTGCCAGGCGGTTAGATGGGTGAGTACGTCTTTGATCGACCAATTGCCATTTACTCCTGCCCTGGTCATCTGTGTCTCGTCTAACGGGTTCAGGATAGCCTCCAACGCAGCATATCCGCTGTTGATTTTATCGAGCAATGCAACCTTGTTCGTCGGTTCTTCCACGGTTGTTCCTCCTTACATAGAGTTTAACACGAAAAGCGGTCATAATTGAACCTCTTTAGGACCGATTGTTCTAGAACTGACAACAACTTCGGTTGCGATTATAGGTCCTTCACACCGGTTGTCATCAGGTAGTCAAAGTAACGATCAGCTTTCAACTCTGGTGTTACACCGCGCCAAATTCTAGCAATCATGATTGGTGCTCCTCTCCTACAAGTAGGCATGACACCTGCTAGAGATGCCATGCTCCTATTGCATCAGTGGCCGTAGATCTAGTGAAAGGCTTTCCAGGCACGCCGTCGCTCCCACTCAGGACCTTCAAGGTCGTCCCTGCTGTCGAAGCCCCAGCGCAAAGCTACTAAATCGAGTATAACTAGCGCAATTAGCAAGACAATGATAGTTGCCATCATGCTCTCCTTTATGTTGATAGTGTTCACTTCGTTCGTAACCATCAGGCATCTTTTATGAATGCCTGGCAGGATTTTCTCTGCTGTGCGATATGTCAATGGTGCGGTGAAGGCGACGCAGAAGGCCGGGTTTCTCTAAGGCCTCCAAAGCGTTCTAGCTTTCGACCCAACTGCACCATGCGGGTACCAAGCCAGTTGGCGGAGTTCCGGTAGAGTCGCCAATTGCGCTGCTGCTCGCGTTCCGCCGCTCGAATCAACCGCTCATGCTCCCCTTGTCGTAACAACTCCTCTTGTTGCCTGCGGAACATCTCGTAATTGTAGTGGTGTAACACGGGATGACCTCCAAATCTTGATGGAAACATAGTATGTCCTTTCAAGGAGAAGGGCGACCACAAGGGTCCCCACTCCCATTCACTCCACTCCCGCCCCTACGCGGGAAGGGACTGGGGCTTACAGCCAACCCCTTGACAACAATCATTCTAACTAATATAATCATCTTAGATGGTTAGATTATAACATAGAAAAACTAACCTGTCAATAGCATTTTGCTAGTTATAGGAAGATGTAGTCCCCCGATTTATCGTGGGGAATTCCTTGAGGAGGGTTTGTATGGTTGAGACGAGTAGGGAATCACCGATCTTTGATGAGTTATCGGGCAACTACTTATGCCTGGACTTTACGCATACGTTAGATGACCGTCACAGCGACCATCCCAGAGAGTTGCTTAGCAGCTATAGCGACCTGATAGCGTGGGGCCAGTATGCCCATGTATTGATGGATGCCGAGGCAGAGCAACTTCTGGCAGAGGCGGATCGGCAACCAGTAATAGCATCAGCCGCGCTCCAACGGGTTATAACGCTGCGGGAAGCACTCTATCGAATGTTCCTGGCAATCGTGGAAGGCACTGTGCCAGAAGAGGCCGATCTGGCTTTGTTGAATGTTGTGCTCGCTGAGGCGATGAGCCATGCGTGCATTGTGCCAGAGGCTGATGGTTTCATATGGGATTGGGTTGATAAAGAGAAAGCTTTTGATAGGATACTTTGGCAGGTGACGAGGTCAGCCGCAGATTTACTGACATCTGAGCAATTGAGCGATGTGCAGGCCTGCGCCGCCGAGGACTGTCGATGGTTGTTCCTGGACACGAGCAAGAACCATAGCCGTCGCTGGTGCGATATGAAAAGTTGCGGCAACCGGGCAAAGGCCCGGCGCCATTATGTGCGGAAGAAGTAACCTTCGCTCTCACAAAAGTGCTTCTGCCAGTTCACGCAAAAACAGCTCTGCATCCGTCACCAAACCCGCAGCCTGGAAACTGCCTCGATCCGCCAGCTTCGTCACCACGGCAGGATTGATATCCACCACCACAGTGCGCACCGTCGCAGGCAGCAAATTTCCCGTAGCGATCGCGTGCAACATCGAGGCCACCATCACTGCCATCTCTACGCCAGGCAGCGCCTGGCGCATACGTCTCTGAGCCTCTTGCATCTCGTTGATCACGCCGGGCATGGGACCATCGTCTCGAATTGAGCCAGCCAGCACCATGGTGACATTGTGTTTGATCACCTCGTAGATGATGCCTTCTTTGAGCAGGCCCGTCTCTATCGCTTTCTCTATCGAGCCAAGGGCGCGTATGGTGTTAATGGCACGCAGGTGGTTGCGATGGCCGCCCTCGACCTGTTCGCCGCTCTGCAGATCAACGCCGAGTGAAGTTCCGAAAAGCGCCGACTCGATATCGTGCGTGATGATGGCGTTGCCGCCGAAGATGACTTGTATGTAGTCGCGACGAATGAGGTCAGCGACGTAACGGCCCGCACCCGTGTGGATGACAGCCGGGCCCAGAACGAACAGAATTTTGCCGTTTCGGGCACGCGTCTCTTGCATCTGGCGTGCAATCTCGTGAATAGCCAGCACCTTGACTTTTTCAGAAGAGACGCTGCTTTGCATGAAGGCGAACGATTCGCGTTCCCTGGCACGCTCAAATGGCTGGACGCGAATGCCTTGATAGCCGATGACAACCTGGTCGCCCACTTGCACTTCATGCATGGGCATGCCATAAGCCCGACCATGCACCCTGTCAATGATGATGGCAACGTCCATCTCGATGTTTTCGACGTTGACCCATTGGCCGTTCAAGCGCACCTGCGTTGGCAGGTTGGTGGTAGAGTAGAATTTGGCGGGTAGAACGCCGTTCTGTTCAACGGTGCCCGTCTGCACATCGTTTCCATGTAAGAGAACGGCCCCCAGTTGCTGGAGTTCGGATATGATCAGGTCCAATGTTTTGCTATCGGGGGCTTCGACTTTCAGGCGGGCGTAACTGGTTTCGGTTTTGTGTGCTCCGACGCGCATCTCTTCTACCGTAAAGTTTCCGCCGCGGTCCATGATGATATCCCAGGCTCGTGGCAATGACCAGGAGTCGATGATGTGACCACTCAGTTCTACTACTTCGCTTGACATAGGCTTATTCCTTCCTTGCACGTACACCCACGATAAATTGGGGGACGTGCTCGATAAATCGGCACTCTACTGTAGGAACCCTGCCTGGGGGCAGGTATCCCGATTTATCGTGGCACCTTATTGCGCCCCACCGGGCAAATTGGTTGAAATGCGCAGGCGCGACACTTGGCGGCACGCTGGGTTTTCAATGGCGGCGGCTGTCGCTCACTGCAGCGAGCCATCTCCGTGAGCAGACGAATGACTTTCTTGCGCAGTGCAGAGGTGTACTCTATGGTAAATTCGCTGTCGGCATAGCGCAAGATGCCATGCGTTGGAGCGCGCTCAAAATAATCTTCCAGGATCAAGCAGTACGCTGCCACCTGCACGGCATGGTTACTGTGCGGAACGGTCACATCATGCACAGTGAGCTTGAGTTCTATCGGCACAGGGCGACCATCGGGCAGTTGCACAATGTAATCAGGCTTGCCTATTAACGGATATGAGGCCGAAGACAGTGGCTCACCTTCCCCATCTGCATCTTCGTATACCAGTTCACCTTCGGGCAAGCCCAATGCGCGACGATGTTCTACAACCAGGCGCCGGCCCTGATTGCGACGTTCATTGAGTAGTAGTATGCCCAGTGCAATAGCAGCGAGCAGTAAACCCAACCCAATGGAAAGCAGAATACTATTCAGCATGCTTGACATCGATCCTCAACGTATTACGAGTGCCGCCGCGATAAACAACAGTCCAAGCAAAATTATCACGATTGCCGTCACCACTAGTAGACGCATCTGTCCCGTCGTTGTCACGGCCTTGCGCGCTTCTTCCTGCGCCTCCTCGACTTCTTCAGCGTGTTCGAGATGCTGCTGTGTGCCTTCGTCGAAGGCTCCCCTGCGCAGCAGTAGTTGCTCAACCATGCGGTATTCTGGTAGGGCTGTAGCATCCGAACCGTGATCATGCTCCAGTTCTACCAGGCGGGCGAAGAGTTCCTCCGTGTCGGCCTGGGCGAGCGGCTCGAATTGCTCATACCACCAGGTCAGGGGACAATATTCAAATTCCGCGACTTCGCTTGCCCTGAAGAGGCGTTGTTGCTGTTGTGATTGTGATTGTAGTTGTGATTTATTACGTTGTTGCATGGTTGATGTGCCATGTTACCGCGGTGGCAAAGCGAGGCCTAAAGGCTACCTGTTGTGGGTGCCGGTTCCGGTTCCTGCGCCTGCACACCTGCCAGTCCCAGGGTGTCCGCTATGCTCGACATGGCCTGTATCACAAATGCTATATGCTCGTCCAGGTCTACGCCGAGTTCGGCTGCCCCCTTCGCCAGGTCCTCGCGATTGACGCCAGCCGCAAAGCCCTTGGTTTTCATTTTCTTGCGCACAGAACTGACCTCTAAGCCCAGAATGCTTTTATTCGGACGCACCAGGGCAGTTGCGGTAATCATGCCGGTGACTTCATCACAGGCGTAGAGTACATGCGAGAGGAGATTATTGCGCGGATGAGTGGCGACATTCAGGTCATTGTGGGCCAGGATAGCATAAATAATACGTTCATCGTAGCTGCCTTCATGTAACCAGCCTGCTAAGACGCGTGTATGCTCGCGCAGGTCAGGGTATTCCTCATAGTCACAATCGTGGAGCAGGCCCGTCATGGCCCACAGTTCCTCGTCTTCGCCATACTTGCGCGCGTAGAGGCGCATAGCGGCTTCGACCGAGAGCATGTGCTTCCGTAGGTTCTCGTTCTTTACATGGTTAGTCATCAATTCGTATGCATCGTTGCGTGTTGGCATTGTTTCCTTTGTCTCCATTACTTATCTTGGCGGTGAATAAGCCGCTCACCGAGCTATTATAACATAGCACGCCTCCCAAGCAAATTTCTGTATATGTCAGGGAAAATGTGCCCTGGAAGTGGTGCATTTGGAGAACGGGTATGATATACTTGGCACGCGTTGTATAGTGCCTGGCGTAGGGGCGTGATTAATCACGCCCGTACAAATCGCGCGATACACGATAATTCATTGGCGATATGTATTGGGATATTGACTCCGGAATTGAGAAGCAAACATGGCATTGACCGATCAAACTTTGTATTGTCGCGACTGCAATCAAGAATTTGTTTTCACTGTTGGTGAGCAAGAATTCTATGCCAGCCATCAACTAACAAATACTCCCAGTCGCTGCCCATCGTGCCGAGCTGCGCGCAAGGCACAATCTGGCGGTGGTTATAGCGGCCGTCACAGCGGCCCCCGTGAAGCACGCCAGATGTACACCATAGTATGCTCTAGCTGTGGCAATGAGGCCCAGGTACCGTTCCAGCCACGCGGCGACAAGCCCGTCTATTGCAGCGATTGTTACCAGGCCCAGGGGTCTGGCCGCAGTAGTGATCGTAGATCGCGCTGGTGACCCCTATGAGTGAGGTCAAGATCAACCCCGGCGACCAGTTTGACCTGGCATTGAAACGTTTTAACCGCAAGGTCCAGCAGGAAGGTATTTTGTCAGAGGCACGTCGCCGCGCACACTACGAAAGCCCTCAGGCTCGGCGTAAGCGCAAGGCTGCTGCCCAACGCCGCAAACAACGCCGCACACGACAACCACGCTAAGACTATGGGGAACGTGAGCACTCCTCCCGTACTAGTGACCACCGACGCGCTTGTGCAATGGGCACAGGACGAGTGCTCGCCTTTTTGACGAGCCTGCAAGCCATTACCTTCTTTGCCCTCTTTTTTGAAGTTGTGATATGCTAGGGTTATAAAGAAGGCAGAGGTGTATGGAAGTTTCGTCCTTGTTTAGCTCGATAGGGGAGTAGAACAATGCCGCTCGAAGGACAGCAACTTGGCCGCTATCGTCTCCTGAGCTTGATCGGTAGCGGAGGTATGGGAAAGGTCTACCTTGCAGAAGATACGCTGATCGATCGGCAGGTGGCTATCAAGGTCATTCGGGCAGAAACTAGCTCGCACCCCGATTCTACTCCTGTTCAGCAGGCCATGCGTCTCTTCCAACGCGAGGCCAAGGCTATTGCAAAACTTAATCACCCGCATATTTTGCCACTCTTTGACTTTGGTGAAGAACATATCGATGGGACGACACTCACCTATATGGTCATGCCGTTTTGTCAGGATGGCTCGCTCCTCAATTGGCTCCAACAGCGAGATAGCACTGACTTACTCTCACTCCATGAGATCGTGTATCTGCTCGATCAAGCCGCCGATGCTCTCCAGTACGCGCACGACCAGCAGATTATTCACCAGGATGTCAAACCCCACAATTTCCTGATCCGCCGAGGAAGGAATTCGACGCTCTCCGATCTCCTGCTCACCGATTTCGGCATCGCCAAAGTGACAGCGCTGAGTGCTGATAAGAGTTACTCCATTCGCGGCACCCCGCTCTATATGGCACCAGAACAATGGGAAGGGCGTCCGGTTCCGGCAACTGACCAGTATGCCCTTGCCACCATGGTCTATCAACTCCTCACAGGACGCCCACTTTTTCAAGGAGGGCGAGTCTCTGTGATGTATCAGCACATGAAAGTACAACCACAGCCGCCAAGTACACTCAACCCACGTGTGACGCCAGAGATAGATGCGGTCCTCCTGCGCGCTTTAGCCAAAAGCCCCGCAGACCGCTTCCCTTCCGTCTCCTCCTTCGCTCAAGCTTTCAAACAAGCCGCAATAGGAACCGGCTTGCCGATTGCTCCCACGCTTCCCATTGCCCGCGCAAAGGTCACCGAGAAAGGTGCCGCCGACGTTGACAGCACTGACCATGCCAATGCTCCTACAGCGATTACTCCTGATGACGCTATAGATGCTTACAGTACTATCAATCAAGTTGATGATGTCGATGCTCATTCTACCGTCCCAGCCATGGCTCATGAACTGGTCACTACGGATGAGGCTATCGATGCTTATAGTACTGTCTCTACTATCGCTGAAGGACTGGCTAATCAGGATGATGCCGTCGATGCTCATACCCCCAGCCCGCCTGTCGTTCAAGAACGGGGCACTGCGGATGTGGCCGGCATTCTTGCCAGTGCCGCTCCCAGGGCAGGGGCAAGCAGGACTATCGTGCCGGTTGGTCTGGCACTCCTCTTCATACTAATCAGTACGTCGCTTCTCTACTACTTCGCAGATCGTAATCCTGCTATCACT
>WNFB01000743.1_pt1 | contig 36888 bp, 22 predicted proteins | sample 5400501 | NCBI WGS metagenome assembly WNFB01 (sample SAMN13153341, study PRJNA577476) | soil metagenome | isolation source: 200 cm saprolite under Douglas fir tree site 2 hole 1 | place: USA:California | collected 2015-04-18
CAGTTCGAACGGTTCAAGCTTTGCCACGACTCTGGAAGTCTGCCCCGCCGACAGATCGATGCCCTGGTCGTAATCTTGATAACCGTTGAGCCTCAGACGCAGCCGGTGTTGACCGGGAGCGAGCGTCGAAATTTTTGCCTGACCTTCCAAATTTGTTGAGGCGGTCAACTGGTCATCGACAAAAATCTGCGCTCCGGGCGGTGCATCCTCAATCTCAAGCACTGGGGAAGCCGGACGGACGACTCCTGCATCGTGAGCTTCCACGGCTGGCGTCTTCGAAGCTGGCTGGGCCGGCTGCGGAGAGGGGTTCTTAAGTGCCGGAGTTTTGCTTTCCTCAACCGGACCCGCGCGCGACGTAGGGGAGGCAACTTCTGCTCCCGTCGATCCAGTAACTGTCTCGTCGGGTCTCACTGGACCCGAAGCGGGCGGAATGGTGGCGACAGAGGGCACTTTGGTCGGCCCGCGATGGGAGTTGGCGAAAAAGAGTAGAAGAAGCGAGAGCAAAGACAGAACCGCTGCAGCAGCACCGAGCCATGTTAACGTTGCGGTCCTCTTTTCAACCCGCCCAAAGATGCCAGGCGTAACCGCAGGAGAAGCGAGCCTTCCCTCTTCAATTCCTATATCCTGTCGTGTCGAATCGGCCAAGCGCTCCGAAGGACCCGCGATAGACGTCTGTTGGGTTGCTGGCTGCTCTTCAGCGAACGAGGGCGCTTCTGCCTGGGCGACGACAAGGGGCCGACCAGTTGCAACAGGTTGGTCGCCCTTCACCGGTCCTGGAGCCGAAATAGGAGCGAGTAAATCGGCGATACGCTGCAACGCGGCAACCTCGGCGGTGGCAAAGGCGGAAGGTCGAGAAGAGAACACCTCCACTACACCGACAACCGAGCCTTGTGCCTGGATGGGCACAGCCACGACCGAACGCAAGTGTAAGCTCCTAGCAATCGACGGGCGTACTCGTGAATCATTTTCGGCGTCTTCACAAAGCACTACCTGACCAGTTTCAAAGCATTCTCTGGTAAGGCCGGAGTCAGGTTGTAGTCGTGAACCCACATCAGGCGCGTTGCCCGTGCTGGCTTGGCAGAGGACGCCCTGCGGGTCACGGAGAGCAATAGCGGCTCCATCGGCACACGTCAGCGAACACACTCGTTCGACCGCCCTCGTTAAGACAGCAGATATCGGCTGGTCTCCGTTGCCGGTTATCTCGTTTTCGGGCTCACATATTTCCCGGTTCAGATTTGTCTTGGGCATTGGCCTCCGCCGACTCAGAATCTACATGTCTTTCGATTGAGGGTGTCAGCCACCTCTCCGACTTTTCCCTTGAGTGGTCGTGAGTTCAGCAGTAAGCATGGAAATCTCCTTCCGTGGCTGGAAGCGAAAGGGACGGTCGCCGCATGCGACGCGATGGACGTGACTGGCACCATAATATATGTTGGGACGGCGGCGCTGGTCAATTACACAAATTTAGTGCAAAGGTCAGCGGGACACAAGCTGGTTGGCGTTCTGTGCCCGTCGAACCGGATTTCGAAATGAATAAGGAATCTAGCCGCTCACGGCACCTTGACTGAATCCCGGCGCTCGGCTGGCGAATAGCGCACGGCGGCGGTCCGTTCCAGCTTGTCCCAGGCAAAGCGCTGTCCTTCCATAGCGCGTTTGATGGTCTTTAACAGAACAACTGAGAACAACTGTCGATAGGCGAAACGCTGCAGCCATACCTGGCTGAGCAGCCAAAGATCTTCCCGGCCTTCCGGCCGGCGCCGTTCCAGCGAAAACGCGACCACGGAGGCAAAGAAATCAATGACCAGGAAGGTGGCGAAGTAAAGCACAAGTTTCTGGAAGCTGGCAGGATCAGTAGACCCCGGGTGGAAGTATTTCTGCACAAAATACACCACCGTACCGAGACTGAACATCACGTCGATAAAGGGCGAGACCAGCGGCAGAAGGATTTGGAAGATAACAATGTTGGGCAGAGCGATCCAACCCAGAGCACCTTTGCGGCCGAACACTCCGCGGTGCTTCCATACCGATTGCAGGATGCCGAAGGACCACCGGAAGCGCTGCCGCATGAGCCCGTTAGCATTAGTGGGCGCTTCGGTATAGGCCAGCGCCAAATCTTCATACTCGACCCGATAGCCGCGGCGCAGAAGCGACATGGTCAAATCGGCATCTTCGGCTACGGTATCGGTATGATATCCGCCGGCTTCGCGCACCGCCGAGGTACGCCATGCGCCAATGGCTCCCGGCACCACGCTCACTGCACCGAACGTATTCAGAGCACGGCGCTCAAAATTCTGGCTGGTGACGTACTCAAGCGCCTGCCAACGGGTCCAGATGTTCACACGGTTGCCCACCTTCGCATTCCCGGCAACAGCGCCGACCTTGGGATTCAGAAAGTGTGGCACGAGCCGCGTGATTGCGTCCGGGGCTATGACAGTATCGGCATCGATGCCCACGAAAATTTCTTCATCGTCCACGTGCTGTAGTCCGAAGTTGAGGGCATCGGCCTTGCCCGAATTGGGCTTGGTCAAGATCAGGACCCGCCCTTTCGCTTCCTCGGTAGCGAATACGTCGCGAACAACTTCCAGTGTCCTATCCTTCGAACCATCGTCAATGACAATGACATGCAAATTCGGATAATTAGAATTGAGCGTGGCGCGCACCGTGCGCTCGATCACCATTTCTTCGTTGAATGCGGGAATCAGGACCGCGACGTGGGGTTTGTACGACGCCGCCTCGCCAGCTCTGCCATACCTGCGCTGCCGCAAACGGTCGAAAACAGCGAACGCGCCGATAAAAAGCAAGCGGCCGGTCATCAACACGTCGCCTAGCAGGAAAATCCAGTAGATGCCTCCCCTACTCGCCTCAAGCAGTTCGAAACCAATCAAGTTGAGGCGGGCGGACCAGCGCTCATTCGCCGGGATAGGCGGCATTAAATCCGTCCGGGTTTTGCCGAGTAACTGATAGACGGGAACAATTTGATAACCGCGCGCCCGAATCCCTTCGATGAGCATCGGCAGGGCGCGTACGGTCTCCCGGCGATCGCCGCCACCATCGTGCAAGAGAATGATATTTCCGCAGCGCTGATCATAGAGCGCACAGGGCGGTAGGTGCGACATCACATCGGCAGTGATTTGCTCGGCAGTGCGGTGCGGATTGTCGCGCCAGTCGTTGGGATCGATCTTGTCGCCCACGCTGATGTAGCCCATATCCTGGGTAAGCTCGAGTGGGCGTACTTGATCTTCGGTGTCGGGCTCCTGGTCAATGGAGTAAGGAGGGCGGAACAGCACGGTGCGAATTCCCAGGCGGCTGGCGAACAGCCGCTCGGTCAAATTCAACTCCAGCTTCATGAACGTGGGCGAGATGTTGCTGATATCGGGATGCGTGAAAGTGTGGTTGCCGATCTCGTGACCTTCGTCGTAAACCCGGCTGGTAATGGACGCAAATTTGTCTGCCTGGAGGCCAATCAGAAAGAAGGTTGCGGGTGCGTGTTCGCGCTTTAGGACGTCCAGGATCCTCGGAGTCCACTCGGGATCGGGACCGTCATCGAAGGTGATGGCGACTTGTTTGGGATTCGATCCGTAGCGAGCAACCCGATATGGTTCAGGCAGAGACTTGAAATCCTCATTGGTAATCAGGCCGGAATTTTGGTCAACCGTGATGTCGCGCTCACCGTTGGCTGGATGCGCCTCAATGCGCAATATCTCGCCCTCGCCCTCCATATCGACATCTTGACCAGGTGGAACATCGCGCAGCTTGCCCGTTGCGCTAGCTTCTCCTGGAACATCCCACACCCGCCACAAGGAACGATCTTCGGAGCCCAAACGCCAAAGAGCGAAGGTCTTGATGCCAAGGCTCTGCGCGGCCCGCATCTCATTAAGCGCTGTGACCGCATCCAGAAACCAAATGTCGTGCTGCAGATTGCGTTCGTCCAGATAGCTGAAATGAGGATTCAGGGCATCGCCATCAAAATCGACATCTTCTTCGGAATCCCGCGCCGCGAGCCAAGCCTCCTGGACGGATACACTTGTATCGCGAAGATCGGGTGGAACTGGGCCATGCTTTGGCTTGTGCACCCAGTCATAGCCGTAATTGCCGATGGCGCAGATCAGCTTGTCCTGGGGAATACCTTTTTGTGCCGCCTTCAGGTTGTCTACAAACCAGTCCTGCGACGCTACTGGCCCCGCTGTGCCGCCGGGGTAATGTTCGTCGTAGTTCATCACCACGACGCCATCAACACGGGCAGCCACGGCGGGGTAGTCGAAGTCCTCGTTGCGCGCTTGCACACTGACGTAGAACTTCATACCCTTGGCATGCAGGTCCTGAGAAAGCTCTTGTAGAAGGGCAAGGTAACCGGGCTGCGCGCTCTTGGGAAATGTCTCGAAGTCCACCATCAGGCCGCGATATTTGTCGCTGGCGAGAAAGGCGGCAATCTGCTGGCGGAAACGGGCACGAGCTTCCGCATTATTCAGGAAATCTCCAATACCTGACACCCAGTCTCTTCCATCGAAATTGTTGACCATGGGGAAGACTTCCATTCCCGTGTCTTCCGATTCCAGGAACGACATGGCCTTGTCGTCCACGGTATGGACGGTTGAGCCCTGGACGACGTCGAAAAACTTGTTGGTTTGCGGGTCTTCTGCCTGTACCCGGCCGTCGGCGGTAAGAACATGCAGCCAGTCGGGGAAAAGCAAGTCTATCTGGCGTGCATATTCGCGCAATGACGAAAAGCTGGCCGCATCGTAGGGCGCATAGAAGGCGGCCCGGATTCCCTCCTCAGCGTTGAGTTTGACCTGCGAGGGAGCGGTCTTGGACTTGCGATGCGTGCGACGGGCCAACAGCCGGCGGTGCTCCTTCGCCTTCTCCTTTTCCTTTTCTTTCAGAGCGCGATACGGACGCTTCTGTTGAGGCAGCAGCAACTCGGGAAGTTTCTCGTTCCGGACTGCGGTGTAGACAAAAAATATGATCAGCAGCGTGCTGGTGACGCCGAGCACGTCAAATAGACGCCGGATTCGTTTCCAGCGGGCGCGACGTGCATCATAAAAAACTGGTTGGGCCATGTAGAACTTTCTACATCGTAAGATGCGTTGAGCAGAGGGTCAAATTCTCCTCCCCGATTGCCAAGCCCGCTGAACCAGCAGGAGAGCTTTTGTAGAGACGTTGTGAGCAACGTCTTTTCTCGCGCAGGTCGAGAAGAGGATAATCGCTGCCACACAGTCCACACACAAAGCCCGGCAAGGCGCGTGTCTACGAAAACTGGACTAGAGGTGGAGATTCCGGCAAAACGCGATATATTTCGAGCGTGCGCGAGCTTGTGCACAAGCATCCCTGGTTCTTTTTCGGCGCGATGGTGGCCGGAGTGGCGCTGCGGCTATTCTTTATTATTCGATTCCCTGCCATCGTTGACGATTCAAAGCTCTACGCTGATATTGCCAAGAACTGGCTACAGCATGGCGTTTACGGCCTGACCGACGATCACAACATAATTCCTACCTACATCCGGCTGCCGGGATATCCCGCATTTCTGGCATTGATTTTTGCCCTCTTCGGACCCGACCACTACCGACCGGCGCTGCTGGTGCAAATGGCGGCGGATATTGGCACTTGTTTGCTGATCGCCGACATGGCGAGGCGGATGATTTCGGCTCGCGCGGCGAAGGCTGCATTTCTTTTGGCTGCGTTCTGTCCCTTTCTCGCTAATTACACGGCGGCGGCGCTTACAGAGACACTGGAAGTGTTCTTTACCGCTTTGGGGCTCGATCTGGCGCTGGTTGGCGTGCAGGGGGGGCTGGGGCCGGGACGCATGCTGCCTTGGGTCGGCTGCGGCGCCGCTGTGGGAGCAGGGATTCTATTGCGCCCTGATGGCGGAATACTTCTGGTCGCGATTGGCGTGTACTTGCTGTTGTTCTTAACGCGCTCGCGGGCGATGGCGCCCGCGCCACACAATATCATTTGGGCCGGCGTGATTGTTGGGGTCGTTTCCCTCGCGCCGCTTGTACCCTGGACCCTGCGGAACCTGCACACGTTCCACCGATTTCAGCCATTAGCGCCGCGTTATGCGAATGAGGAAGATGAATTCGTGCCCAGGGGCTTCAACCGTTGGGTAAAAACCTGGATGGCGGATTATGTGTCGGTCCAAGAGATTTACTGGCCAATCCCCGGAGAAGCCGTGGATGGCACCAAGTTGCCGTTGCGCGCGTTCGACTCCGCGGAGCAACGGCAATGGACGTTCGATCTGTTGTCCGAATATAACCAAGAGCTGCACATAAGCGCGGAACTTGATGCGCGGTTCGCCGCCTTGGCCGAGCGGCGCATCCACGCTGCCCCGTTGCGATATTATTTGTGGCTGCCCGGGCTGCGAATCGCTGACATGTGGCTGCGCCCGCGAACCGAATTACTAGCCGCCGACCCGCGGTGGTGGGAGTTCAACGACGATCCACGATGGTCGGCTGTGGCGGTGGCATTTGGTTTGATCAATCTTCTTTATGTGGGAGCAGCGGCGGCTGGATTTACCCGGGGACCGATCGCCTGGGCCGGCGTACTGGTCGCGTTCGTGGTGATCCGTTCGCTTTTTCTGGGGAGCCTGGAGAATCCGGAGCCGCGCTACACACTGGAGTGTTATCCAGTTGTGATATTCCTAGCTGCACGGCTGTTTACATAACAGTAAACGAAACGATTCTGGCGTACTACCAAATACCATACCTAATTCTCTGAAAATTCGAAGTTTTGGACCTCACATAACAGTAAGTAGCTGAAAATTCTACTTGCATGGGTTGGTGTCATGGATGCAGAATGCCCAGCCAAAGCCCAGGGTCTGTCGTCGTAACATCCCTTCGGGCCAAAGACCATTGGGATCAGAGCCGTAGAAGCCTACGAAAGGAGCCGTCATGCGTTCTCTCAGGCCGTTGACTTTGCTGTTGGTTGGTCTCCTCTCCTCATTTAGTGCGGTCGTGTGGGCACAGACCGCGACCACGTCGCTGCGCGGGACGGTGTCTGACGCTAACGGCGCCGTGTTGCCGGGCGTTACCGTGACAATCAGCGACCATCAGACGGGATTTTCACGGGACGCCAAAACGGATGATCAGGGCGTCTACCAATTCCTGCAACTTCCGCCGTCGACGTACGTCGTTACGGTGAATGCGCCGGGGTTCGCCCCGCTAAAAGAGGAGCATCTGCGGCTGATGGTGAACAGTCCAGCCACGCTGAACATGACCATGCAGGTGCGAGGTCAGACGGTAATGGTCGAGGTCACCGGCACAGCGCCTCTCGTAAACACAACGGATGCAAGCTTGGGCCATGCCTTCGGCGCCGAAAAGATCGAGAACCTGCCCTTTGAGGGAAGGGACCCTGTAGGCATCCTGAGTTTGCAGCCGGGTGTCGTGTTTATTGCTCCTAAGGATATCGTCAATGAAAAGACCGACAGCCGTGGCGGCGCGGTGAATGGCGCCCGCAGCGACCAGACGAATGTGACTCTTGACGGTGTGGATAACAATGACCAATTACTCGGGTTAGCCTTTGAGGGCGCTCTGCGCTCGACCCTGGACTCGCTGCAGGAGTTCCGGGTTACTACGAGTAACTCAAATGCAGATGCTGGGCGCTCTTCCGGAGCCCAGGTAAGTCTGGTGACCAAGAGCGGGACTAACTCATTACACGGCTCGGCTTACGAATACAACCGCTCCAAGATAGGCGAGGCGAATGATTGGTTTAATAAGAGATCTCAAATCCAGTCAGGGCTTCCAAATGTACCGCCGCATCTTGTCCGCAACACATTCGGTGCAACCGTTGGTGGACCTGTAATCAAGGATCGGATCTTTTTCTTCGCGGCTTATGAAGGTCAGAGAACGCACGAAAACCAGCAGATTACGCGAGTTGTGCCCAGTGCCGACTTGCGCAACGGGATTGTGAGCTACGTCTGTGACGCAACCGACCCCAGCTGCCCGGCCAGCGGCATTGTTACCCTGCAACCCTCGGATTTGGCCGCCATGGATCCGGCCTGCACCGCAAATGGCACGTGCCCCCTAGGTCCCGGTCCTAACCCTGCCGTGATGGCAATTTTTCAACAGTATCCGCTACCCAATACAGATTCAGTCGGAGACGGGTTGAATTATCGAGGGTTTACGTTCTCCGGACCCGCGCCCAAGAAAACCGATACTTACATCGCCAAGCTTGACTTCAATCTGACGCAAAGTGGAAATCACCGCGTTTTTTTGCGAGGTGGGCTGAACAACGACCATGGTGCTTTGCCAAAAGAAAGTGTGTCCCAGACGGGCGACGCAGGTCCAGAATTCCCCGGGATGCCTACCAATTTAGTCGGAGTGAATAACTCGAAGGGCCTGGTCGCTGGGTACACGGCTCTGCTTCGTAACAACCTTATTAACAATTTCCGCTATGGCTTCATTCGCCAGGGGACAGGGGAAGCGGGGCTGAAGACCCAGCACTTTGTGCACTTCCGCGGACTGGATAACATTCAGGGTTTTGATACTTCCCTTAACACGCATGTGCCGGTACACAATTTCGTAGACGACGTTAACTGGACGAAGGGTAAACACAACCTGCAGTTCGGCGCAAACTACCGGAGGATTGATAATATTCGGTCATCCAATTCAACCTCCTTCTTTACGGCTACAACCAATGTGTCCTGGCTGGACAACGCAGCAATCGCGAATACGGGCTCGAGCCTCGATCCGGCAGCCTTCGGCTTCCCGCTTGTCGATAACGGATTCTCCAGTTCCTACGATTCCCCGGTTGCCGCGCTGACGGGACTGGTTACTGAGGTCGATGCGAACTACAACCTGACTAAGACGCTCAGCGTCCTGCCAGAGGGCGCTTTCGTGCCACGTCATTTCAGAGCCAATGAGCTAGAATTCTATGCTCAGGATGCTTGGCGCGTCACTCCCAACTTCACGCTGACCTTTGGAGCTCGCTACACACTGTTGCAGCCTCCTTACGAAACAACCGGCACGCAGGTTGCGCCTTCGGTGAGCCTGCATGACTGGTTCAACAAGCGCGGGCAGGCGATGTTAGCTGCTCAGACCTACGCTCCGACTGTCACTTTTGATCTTTCCGGGCAAGCGAATGGTAAGCGGCCGTATTGGGACTGGGACTATAAGAACATCGCTCCTCGCATTGCTTTTGCCTGGTCACCCAGTTCGGAGAGCGGTATTCTTCATAAGCTTTTCGGAGGAGCCGGTACGACGTCGATTCGCGGTGGTTACGGCATCTACTTCGACCACTTTGGAGAGGGAATCACGAACAGTTTTGATCGCCAGGGATCCTTCGGCTTAACCACCACAATATCGAACCCGGCAGCCGTGCAAGATGTGGATACCAGTTCGCGGTTCAGCGATCTTTTTACGATTCCGGCTACCAGCGCGCAGACAACTTCGGACTGTCCGGTCGCCCCCTGCTCAATAATCGCGCCCCCGCCAACTGGAAGTTTTCCGGTCACGCCCCCGACCAGTGCGTTTGCAATCACGTGGGGATTGGATGACAAGCTCAAGACTCCGTACTCTCATGTTATCGACTTTTCGATCACTCGCGAGCTGCCGCGCGGCTTTGTGGTTGAAGCTGCCTATGTGGGACGCATGGCCCACCGTCTGCTTCAGGAAGAAGACCTGGCCATGCCGTTGGACATCGTGGATCCCGGTTCCAAGATGGATTACTTCGCGGCAACGACTCTGCTAGCAAAGGCGGCAAACGCTAAGACTGACATTAGCCAGCTCAAGCCCATTCCGTACTTTGAAAGCCTGTTTCCCACTGCAGCAGGTAATCTGGGTTTCGGGCCGCCGGGAGACATTAATGACTTGGGCTGCGCACCTGGTAATAACGTAAGCGCGACGAACTACACAGCCACACAAGCGATGTACGACATGTATTCCTGCTTTACCGGCAACGAGACAACGGGACTGTTCGTTGCCGACCTGCTGTGCTTACCAGCCTGCTCACAATTACCTGGCCAGCCCGCGGGTGGACAGCCATTCAACTTTTTCGATCAGCAGTGGTCGTCGCTGTACTCTTGGCGAAGCGTGGGAAATAGTGTCTATCATGCCGGCCAATTGAGCTTGCGGCATGCGATGACCCACGGGCTGCAATTTGATCTCAACTACACATTCTCCAAGTCGATTGACGTGGGCTCTAACGCGGAACGCATCAATCAGTTTGAAGGCGGAGGGTTCGCCAGCCAAATTATCAACTCCTGGTCACCGAACCAATTACGTGCCGTCTCCGACTTCGATACCCGGCACCAGATCAATACCAATTGGGTGTATGAACTGCCGGTTGGCCGGGGAAGAGCGTATGGGGCCGGAATGAGTCGCTGGGTGGATGCCATTGTAGGTGGCTGGCAGCTCTCCGGCTTATTACGCTGGAGTAGCGGGCTGCCTTTCACAATAGGACCGGGTCTCGGTTTCTGGGCGACAAACTGGGAACTGACGTCGTCCGCAGTCTTGAACGGTCCGCGGCCTAGGACGGGCAGGTTCCCCACATCCCCGGCCAACGGCGATCTAGACCCGAACGTGTTCCAGAATAAAGACACCGCCATCAACTCTTTCCGGTTCGCCTACCCAGGAGAGTCGGGACAACGGAATGAGCTGACAGGTCCGGGGATCTTTGGGCTCGATACTGGGATCGCCAAGTCATGGAAGATTACCGAGTCCCAGGCGCTGAAGTTCAGTTGGGAAGTATTCAACGCGACTAACTCTGTTCGCTTTGACGCAGCCAGTGGGAACGGATCCCTGGCCAATAACACTTCGTTTGGCAAGTTCATACAAACTCTGAGTCAGAAGCGTGTAATGCAGTTTGCGCTGCGTTACAGCTTCTAGCTCAGGGACGGGTACTCCTTGGGGGCGGGATTCCGCCCCTTTCTTTTTCTGTGTCGAATTCGATTTGCCTCGCTCGCCTATCTTTTCCGCGTGGCGGTTCTGGTGTCCCTTCCGCGTGCAGTCATCCCCGCTACTCGCCGCCGCCGACCCATTCCGCGGGACGAGTATCCCCATGGTTCACGGCATAAAGAACGAGCTCGACTCGGGTCGAGATTCCCAACTTGTCGAAAATGCGGAACAGGTACTTCTTCACCGTGTGCTCGCTTAATTTGAGTTCCTGGGCGACATCGCGATTGCTAAGACCTTCCGACACGAGGGCGATGACCTGCTCTTCGCGCGGCGTGAGAAGGTATTTGCCACCGGCATTGACGACGCGCAAAGAGGGCACCTGGGTCACAACGTCGAGCAAATAATGCAACTGCTCGTTGTTGGCCCAGATTTGTCCATTGGCGACTCGCTGGATGCACTTGCAGAGCGCACGGAAGGGCACCTGCGTGAAACAGAAGAGTCCTTTGGCCCCCGCCCGGAAAATGTTCACCACTATGTCACGATCGTAGGCCTCGACGAGAACGATCTTGGAAATCTCAGGATAGGTGAGGTGGACGCGGCGCAGCGTGGCCAGGCCTTCCCAGCCACCATCCTGGTGGTCAGCGGTTATAAGGGCAACTCGGGGTTTGGAGGCGGCAATCGCTCTGAGGACAGCGTCCGTGTTCATCGAACAAGCGAGCACGTGGAATTCCGGATGCCGCCGCAAGGCGCTGACCAGGAGCTGAGCCTGCATTTGACGGGAATCGGCAACCAGTATCTCGATAGCAGTCGAACTGGCGGTAGACATCGAATTCACAAGGCCTTTCACCATCCGCGAGATTGCAGTGTGCGATTGTAAGCACACACGCGGACACGAAGATATGTGATCGATCACCAAAGGTAGTGATTGTTCCCGATTCGGATTCAACGCAATCTGGTGGGCAATATTTTGCTGTTTTGGCGTGGGTTTGGGTGAAGGTCCGAGTGGGCGCATGAACAGTTAAGTATTTGCGAACAAACGCGTGTTGAGGGTATTCGTGAAAGAATTCCGGTTCTCCAACAGCATTGGCAGATGCGTTTTGAAGTCCACCTTAGTGGAATGTACCCAAGTAGCTGTGCGGCTTATGAGGAGCATTTCGGAAACGCACGCTCTGCTGCGTAGTATGCGCACAGATCAGGCGGGCGTTCGCGGGCGGTCGTGGTCCAGAATCGCACAAGATTCTATGAATCGATCTTGCCTACTTTGGTAGACAACACTTTCTAGGTCTTGCCGATGAGGGAGCATACAAGTAAGTTGCGGAAGTGTAGTAACAAGGGCATTAGAGCTACCAATCGGCGCGGCAACAGACCGGATGGAAAGATGAAGCGCTACCTGAGACATGCGATGGTCGTGGCTGCTGTATTGCTTATACAGCAGCTGTGGGTGGTCGCCGTCGCCCAGGGACAGATCCTGGAAACGGCCGTTGGACGCGTGCCTGACCCAGAAAACGCTGCGAGCGTTTTGGGGAACTCTGGGACGGCGGCCACACAACCCGGTAGAGCGGACGAAAAGGGAAATCCTGCACTCAGAGGGGAGCGCCGTCCGTTCTATCGGCTTCACAAAAGCGATGTCTTGGAGGTGGATTTCATCTTCTCGCCGGAATTCAACCAGACCGTCAGTGTGCAGCCCGATGGGTACATCGGGTTGAAGGGAGTGGGGATGATTTTCGCGGAAGGGCTGACCGTGGTGGAGCTTGAGAAGACGGTCGGCAATGCTTACACACCGACTCTGCACAATCCGGAGATTACGATCGCGCTGAAGGAATTCGAGAAGCCCTTCTTTGTTGCCACCGGCGAGCTGGCACGTCCAGGCAAGTACGAACTACGGGGCGACACCACGGTAAATGAAGCGGTAGCCATCGCGGGCGGATTCACGAAACAAGCCAGGCACTCCCAGGTGCTGCTGTTCCGCAGAGTTACTGAGAATGTGATGGAAGCGCGGGTGCTGAATGTAAAGAGAATGCTGGAGACCCATGACTTGGACGAAGACTTGCACTTGCAACCGGGTGACTTGCTGTATGTGCCACAGAGTATGGTCTCCAAAATTCGGAGGTACATGCCCGTACCAAGCTTGGGAATGTACCTGAATTCATCGCAGTTTTGACATGAAAAGAAAGCGGCGAGGCCTTGAATCTCAGGGATCAAAGCTATTCGGAACTACATATGCAGGACTGAAAAGAATGCTTGAGCACTAACGTTTGCGGCCGCTGGCTCTATTCGCAACTGTGATGTCGCATAACGCGGTGTGGTCTGTAACTCCAAGTGGTCCCATGTATGCCGGAAGAACTTATTCTTCGCCGCAAACGCACCGAAATATCTTGCCCCACTACTCGCGATTTGCTGGCGGTATTCTTCCGGCAGCGCCGGCTCAGTTTGTGCTCATTCGCGGTAATCTTTCTTATGGTTCTCCTCTACGGAGTGTTCACACCCCCGTACGAGGCACACATGAAAGTGCTGGTTGGTCGTGGACGAATCGATCCGGTAATGACCGCGCAAGCCAATGCGCCACCCGAGTTTGGCCGGGAGGAGATTAGTGAACAGGAACTGAACTCTGAGGCGGAACTGCTGCGCGATGAAGAACTGCTTGGGAAAGTTGTTCGCGCAACCGGCCTGGCCGCGAGTGATCCGTTTGCTCTTCTCCGCTTTGGCCGCGATGATGACGACGTTCGGGTTGCGCGCTCGGTGCGGCAACTGGCAACGCGGTTGACGATCGAACCGCTGCGCAAGACGAACTTGATCAAGGTGAGTTACGAGTCATCAGATCCGGTGTTGGCGGCGCGAGTGCTGAATTCCGTCGCCAATTCCTATATGGAAAAGCACACGCAGATCCATCGGCCGTCGGGAGAGTTCAATTTTTTCGAACGGCAAACAACGCAATACGGTAAACGCCTTGAAGAAGCAGAGTTGCAAGTTATGGAGTTCGCGCGTGACCACGGTGTAGTGTCAGCGACTCTGGAGCGCGATATCGCTCTACAAAAGCTCGGCGATGCGGGCACCAGTTACCGGCAACTTCGGTTGCGGCTGACCGAAACCGAACAGCGCATACGCTCCTTGCAGATGCAGATGTCGTCTCTTCCCCAGCGCACGACCACTCAGATCCGCACCGCCGATAATCCGGAACTCCTGGAAAAATTGAAATCGAGGCTGCTCGACCTGGAGCTGAAGCGCACTGAGCTGCTGACCAAGTATGAGCCGTCGTACCGACTGGTGGAGCAGGTCGATCAGCAGATTGCGGAGGCTAAAGAGGCGATTGCCAGCGAGGCTGCGGCTCCGGTTCGCGACGAGACCACGGACAAGGATCCGAACTACGAATGGGCGAAGGCAGAACTGAAAAAGGCGCAGGTCGAGCTCAGCGCATTACAGGCACGCGCGACCGTGGAAACTGCTCAATTCGCCGAGTCGCGGAGATTGGCGGAGAAACTTGGCGAAGACTCAATCCGACAGCAGGATTTCTTGCGTACCGCAAAAGCGACCGAAGAAAGTTACCTGCTTTATGTGCGAAAACGCGAGGAAGCCAGGATTGAGGATGCCCTGGACGAGCGCGGCATCCTGAACATTACTATTGCCGAGCGGCCAACCGTTCCCGTGTTGCCAGCCCGCTCAGAATGGACGTTTATTGTCGCAGGCTTCGCGCTGGCAGGGACGTTGAGCACGGGGCTGGCTTTCGCATCGGATTTCCTGGATCCCGCGTTCCGCACCCCTGATGAGGTGGTGGCATATCTGGGTGCGCCCGTATTGGCTTCTCTGCCCAAAGATGCCGGGTAGCGTGCAATCAGCGGTCTTAATGAGAGTGGAGGTCGCGCGTCCCGGGCTCGTCCTGGATGGAAATAACAAATTGGGAAGTATCTGCATCGGAGCCAAAAAGCCGAGAGCTGCACTGGCGAGGAGTAAAAAATGAGCGCGAGCATCGGGATCCTGAAACAGCCGACCATCCTAGGAGGTTCCGCAAGACCCGCAATAGATATAGATCAGGAATCGCCGGTTACGTCTGCCGGATTGCGAGAGTATGCGGATACTTTCGCCAAAGAGCAACTCCGTGGCCTCGTGCGACAGGTGTTCTTCCCCGGATCGGCGGGACCAGTACGTCAGGTTGTGTTTAGCAGCATCGACCAAACCGATGAAATCGCTCGCATCTGCGCGCGCGTGGCCGAGGTACTGGCATCTCAGGTCCCGGGAGACGTCTGCGTGGTAGAGGCTAATCTGCGTTCGCCCGCATTGCACAAATTTTTTGGAGCTACTATCGCCGCGGATATGAATTCTTCAGGAAAATCCGATCTGCGCGATGGGTCACGGCGGATATCCAGAAATCTCTGGTTCATTCCTTCGGAGATGTTCCTGGGCGAAGCCGGGAACTCATTCCCGGCAGCCTGGGTCCGCAGCCGGCTAAGCGAACTGCGCCATGAATTTGAATACACGGTGATCCATGCCGCGCCCGCCGGCCTGTATAGCGATACAGCATTACTAGGCCAGCTTTCTGATGGTGTGATCCTCACGCTGGAAGCGCACCGTACGCGCCGAATTGCAGCTCGACGAACTGGGGAGAAACTACTGGCTGCCAATGTGCGCCTGCTGGGCATGGTGCTCAATCAGCGGACGTTTCCGATTCCAGAAGGCATCTATCGCAAGCTGTAGAGGTTCTTCGAGAGCTCAGATTTCGCCGAACGGAAGCAGACCGTTCCTGAGCGGTTGAGTTCCATCAAGCTGCAGGGCAACACTGTGGAAAACCAGGCAAAAACGGGAGCGGGACTCAACTAGCAGAGCCATGGTCAGCAGAGGCGCACTGGGCAAAGATGTAGGTCAAGCTGCTGATTCAACTCCCGGTATTTCGTGTACCGGCCATGATGTGCTCTCTTGGTATGCGGTCCAGACGCGGTACCGGTTTGAAAAAAAAGTTGCCGAGCAGCTGCGTACCAAGGGCGTGGAGACCTTCCTGCCGTTGCGCGAGGAAATCCACCGCTGGAGCGATCGCTGCAAGGACGTTTCCCTGCCACTGTTCCCCGGCTACGCATTTGTACGGACAGACGGAAAGCCGGACTCCCGAACGCTGGTGCTGCAGACCGCCGGTTTGATCAGCTTTGTCAGCCGTCATGGTAAAGCTGTGAGTGTGCCACAGAAGCAGATTGAACTTTTGGAATTGCTTCTCGCACGCAAAGTCCCCTGCTCTCTCCATCCATTTCTCAAAATGGGCCAGCGGGTGCGAATCCGGGGTGGCTGCCTGCACGGGTTGGAGGGCATCCTCTCACAAACCGGCGAACGCAGCCTTGTAGTCTCCATCGAATCCATCCAACGCTCTGTAGCTATCAAGATCGAAGGCTATGAGATTGAACTGATCTGAAGTGTCTTCGTCCGCATTTATCGAAAAGCAAAACAGTGTTCCCCGAGATACTGGTGTCTCGCGGCTGATCCCAGGCGCGCCTGTGATGCGCCGTATCGCGAAGAAGAGGCCGCAGGCCGACGCGGTTGACACAGAACGCTGGCTCGGAGGAATGCCGGAGAGAGCTTCCGGGCCGCAATCGTGGAGGCTTCTTCGCACCGTTGCGAAAGCATTGCTCCCGCAGCCCCAAAGCAAAATCGGCCTTTTCACACTGTGGGGCTCGGTATCGACTGATCTCCTGCTCCTATTCATGGGGTTTATTGCGGCTAGCCAAGCACGTTTTGGATTGCGTCTCTTTTTCAGGCTATCTGTGGATCCGGCCCGGTCTGTAGCCCTGCCGTTCTCGCGAGGGTATCTCGGTTTCGTTCTTGTCTATGGTGCCCTGGTTACGCTGCTCGGTTATGTGGAGGGTTTGTACTCGGCGGACCCAGATTGCTCCATTCAGGCGCAAGGTGTGGTGCTGGGAAAGGCAGTATGCTGGCCGACGGTTCTGATAGGCGCTGCAATTCGGATATCCTCAATCGACTCGATTTCCCTCGGCATTCTGGGATGGACTGCAGCATTCGATTTCGCTGGGCTAATGGCTTGGCGAGTTTGCAAGCGTTCTCGGTCAGCCAGGCGGGTGGAGACCGGTCGCAGCGTCCGAAACGTACTAATTGTCGGCGCAGGAAGCCTGGGGCGCGAGCTTGGAAATTATTTTGAGAAGAACCCCGAGACAGGATTTGTCGTAAAGGGTTATCTGGATGATAGCTTGGCTTTGAGCCCGATTGTTCTGGGCCGGACCAACGACCTTGATCGTGTCGCCCGGGCAGAATTTGTGGACGAGGTGATCCTGACCGTCCCAGGCGACCGGGAGCAGGCCAGAAGAGTGATCCAACGGGCCCGCTGGAATCACCTCGACGTGAAAGTAATTCCAGACCTGTTCGGGTGCGAATTGAGGCACTTGGGCTTCGAGCACATCGGACGCGTCCCCGTGATTTCGTTGCACCACGAGCCACTGCCCGCATTCGGTCTCTTCCTGAAACGTGTGCTGGATGTGTTAGTGGGCGCAATTGCCCTGGTGCTCGCGATTCCGCTGATGGCCGCCATCGCGTTGCTGATCAGGTTCGACTCACCCGGGCCGCTCACCTATATCGCATCTCGCGTGGGCAAGAAGGGACGCCGGTTCCGCTGTTGCAAGTTCCGCACGATGGTGACCAATGCCGATCAAATCAAAGATAGTTTGCGGGCATTGAATCAAAGGCAAGGACCGTGTTTCAAGATTGCGGAGGATCCGCGGATCACGCGTGTCGGCCGGTTCCTGCGCCACTACAGTCTCGACGAACTGCCGCAACTCTGGAATGTGCTCAAAGGAGACATGAGTTTGGTGGGGCCGCGCCCGCATCCGGTCGATGATTACGCACGTTACGAACTGGAACACTTGCGGCGTCTGGACATGACTCCGGGGATCACCGGGCTATGGCAAGTCACGGCACGCGGAGATCCGTCATTCCGCGCCAATATTGCATTGGATGTTGAGTACATCGAGAAATGGAGTTTGTGGCTGGACCTGAAGATTCTAATCAAAACGCTCTCGGTGGTAATGGAAGGAAATGGTGCCTGAGGATACTATCTCGAACGTGAATCGGACGAGACACATGCCGCCCCAAACTTGGACACACGAGGCAGTGTGGTCCACTATGGCGGTCGCGGTTCGGGCGCTGCATGGGTTGATAGCAGCGCCTTGCCTGCTGTTCCTGGCAACCTTGACCCTCATGCTCTTTCGTCCGCCGGACTTGCAGTTTTACGCTGCGGATCGGATTGCGTTTCTGCTGCTGGTCATGATTGTGCTGCTGTGGGCGTCCATTCTGCGGCAGCCATTCTGGGTAACTCGATCAGTGAGCTTGCCGATGATCGGCATGCTGTTATTGGCTTGCTCCGCTGTACTGACCCAGCCCTTTGAGGCGGTGACATATAGTCTGCTGGCAGCGAAGTTTGTCGTACCTTTTATCCTTTTTCATCTCTCGATGCTAGTCTTCAGCAACTCAGCTTCGCTACGACGGTTTGAGACTTTTTCGCTGCTCGTTCTGACGTACCTGAGTTTTACCGCAATCGCTTTCCTGGTGGGCGCAAAGGCACTGATCTTCCCCTCTTTCATACTGGATGAAAGTTTGGGAATCCATGCCGACAGGGCGCGCGGTCCTTTCCTGCAAGCGGTCGCTAATGGCGTCACGCTGAACATGTTGGGGCTGATTGCCCTCGATGCGTTCCGGCGCGGGCGATTGCGCGGAATCTGTGCGATTGCACTGCTGGTCGCCTTACCACTGGCAATTCTGGCCACGATGACACGCGCGGTCTGGCTGTCGTTCTCCATTTCAGTTCTGGTATTGCTGGTTCGAACCTCGAGCCGAAGATTACGACGCGCATGCCTGTGCTTAGTAGTGGCAGGAGCAATCGGAGTCGCAGCCGCGCTGAGCACAGCAGAACTGCGGATGTCGTTGCAGGATCGACTCGTAGAGCGCGGTCCGGTGGAGGTACGGCTGGCCCTCTATAAGGCGGGATGGCAGATGTTCCTTGAACGGCCACTCTCCGGCTGGGGCGCGAACCAGATGGCGCCCGAATTAGCGAACCGCGTCACTCAGTACCAGCTAAACGCCTCCCCAGTCCACAACACATATCTGGAGATCCTGGTGGAACACGGAATTATCGGACTTGCTCTTTATCTATGGCTGATTATCGGCCTCTTCCGCTTGGGACGGGCTCGGCTGATACCCGAAAACCCGACGACCGTCTACTTTCCAGATACTGACTTTCCGGATGATGCGTTCCGAAAGATCTGGCCGATCTTACTGGGCGTGTATTTGATTAACGCCTCATTCGTAGTCATGAACTATCAGTTTGTGAATGGGCTGTTGTTCACGCTGGCAGGTATGCTGGCCGCGCAGAACCGGCGCGCATTCGAGTTTCAAGAAGATGTCCTCGCAAGCTGAAGCACGACCGTGCTGATGTCGATCTCCCTTTTCCACTGATTTCCATATTGGATTGCCTAGGGAACTGACCCCTTAAATCCTTTCCTCTGACACACAAGTTTCGACTCTGAGCACAAGGCGCATGCCAACCGTTGCCTATATCGCGAACCAGTTCCCCTCGCCCGTAGAGCCGTACATTGTGGAAGAAATTCGCGAACTTCGAAGGCGCGGAGTTGAGGTAGTGATGTGCAGCGGGCGTCGAGCAGAGATCATGGCACTCAGTCCCGATCTGTTGGGTCTTGCCGCCGATACTGTTTGCCTGCAGCCCCTGCGTCCGTGGCTGTTGCTCCGTGCTGGATGGCTTTGCGTACTGAAATTCTCATTGCTCATGGATTTATTGCAGCGAATGTTTTTGCGAGGAACAGAGCCGCCTCTTCGGCGAGTACGAGCCCTACTACACACAGGGATTGGCGCCTACTATGCGTTGCTGCTGAAAGGTCGCGGAGTGGAGCACATCCACGCACATCATGGCTATTTCGCGTCATGGGTGGCGATGGTGGCGGCGCGCCTGCTGAGAATCGATTTCAGCATGACGTTGCACGGTTCCGACCTGCTGCTACATGGCGCATACCTGGACACGAAGCTGGCGCATTGCAGCTTCTGCTTCACTGTCTCGGAGTACAACCGGCGGTACATCCTCGACCATTACCCCACGATCGATCCGGGCAAGATCATTTTGCAGCGTATAGGGGTAGATCCCTTACGCGGTGTCGCACCGTTGGTCCATCGTCGCGCTTCAGGTGGATGCCTGGTTCTGCTTGCAGTAGGTCGATTGCACCGGGTCAAGGATCACGCGTTTCTGGTGCAGGCATGTGCACTCTTGAAGGCACACGGGGTTAGCTTCTTGTGCCTGATCGTGGGAGACGGTCCAGAGCGGAAATCGCTGGAACAATTAATTATTGATTTCGGTTTACCAGCCGAAGTGAAGCTGCTCGGATACGCACCGCGAGAGCGACTGGATTCCTATTACGCGATTTCCGACCTCGTGGTGCTGACCAGCCGGAGTGAAGGAATCCCGCTGGTCCTGATGGAAGCGATGGCGCACGGGAAAATTGTGCTGGCGCCCGCGATCACCGGAATCCCGGAATTAGTTTTGCACGGAGAGACCGGCTTTCTTTATCGCCCTGGATCGCTGGAGGACTTCGTCGCCCAAGTCGGATTCATTCGAAGCGCGTATGCTCGCCTTCAACGTCTTCAACACACCGCCCGCCAATATGTTCTTGCTTACTTCAATCGGAATAAGAACCTGGAACTCTTCGGCGATCTCTTCTTGGAGAAGATCGCCGCGCCCGTGGAGGGTGCTTGTCGTGAAAATCCTGTACTGCAACAAATATAACTTTCCTTTCAGCGGAACCGAAGTCTACCTGTTCGAACTTATGGAACTCATGCGCGCGCAGGGCCACGAAGTAGCGCTGTTTGCGATGTCGGACAAACGGGGCGCGGCTACTGACTACGACCGTTACTTCGTCCCCCATATTGATTTCAAAAACGGCAAGCACAGTTTGATGGAGCGCGTCAGCCTGGCGGCGCACGCAATCTACTCTAGCGACGCGAGGCATCGGCTAGGTCGATTTATACAGGAGTTCCGACCGGATGTTGCCCACGTACGCAACATCTACCACCACCTCTCGCCCTCAATTTTTTGGGAACTCAAGGCCCGCAGTGTCCCCGTCGTGTATCACCTGAACGATTTCAAGCTGCTGTGCCCAAGCTACAACCTCGTGTCTCACGGTCAGGCGTGCGAACGGTGCCACGGTGGGCAGTTCCGGCATGTTGTAACCGAGGGCTGTTATCAGGGGCCACGCGGCTCGTCGTTGCTGTTGGCAGCCGAGGCCTACCTTCACAAGTGGCTGCACACGTATGAAAAATGTGTAGACCGGTTCCTGGCGCCCAGCCAATTTGTGCGCGACAAACTGATGGAGAATGGATGGGACGCGAAGAAGATTGACGTTCTCTATCACTTTCAGAGAGTGCCGGAACAGGCGCCAATCGCACCTGCCGCGGACCCGCCCGTTTTTTATTTCGGTCGTCTATCGCAAGAAAAAGGAATCACCGATCTCATGCGAGCGATGTGGCGCTTGCCCCGCATTCGACTACGCCTCGCCGGGGACGGTCCGCTGCGGGCCGAACTGGAAAAGTTGGCCGGTGAACTCGAACTCAGGAATGTGGAGTTCTTGGGTCACGTACAGGGCGCGGAACTCGGGCGTTTGATTGCCGAGTCGCTTTTCACCGTGCTGCCTTCCCACGCCTACGAAACGATGGGCAAGAGCATTCTCGAGTCGTATGCATTGGGCCGCCCGGTTGTGGCGTCCGATCTCGGGTCACGCCGCGAAGTCGTAATGCATCGCAAAACCGGCCTGCTGTTCCAAAGCGGTAATGTTGAACAACTCGCCGATGCCATTTCCTTTCTGTATGACAGACCGGAATTAGCATTGGAAATGGGCTCGGCCGGGCGCGACATGGTACGCGAGCGGCACGCGCCTGAAGCACACTATCGAGCTGTGCTTCGGATTTATGAGGATCTGTCCAAAAGCAAGCCGCGGCGGACGAAACCCCTTCCGCAAGCGATTCCGAAGCCGCACTTGCGGATTGCATTCATTGGCGGAAGAGGCGTGATCTCGAAATATAGCGGAATCGAAGGCTACTACGAAGAAGTGGGCAGACGGCTGGCGGAGATGGGGCATGACGTAACGGTTTATTGCCGGACATATTTCACCTCAGCCATTGAGGAACACAATGGGATGCGACTGGTCCGGCTCCCTACCATCCGATCAAAACACCTGGAGACACTGGTGCACACGCTGCTGAGCACAATACACGCGTTGTTCAGCCGCTCCCAAATTGTGCACTATCACGCGCTGGGCCCCGCTCTCTTCTCCTTTCTGCCCAGGCTGGTCGGGAAAAAGACGGTGGTTACGGTTCAGGGATTGGACTGGCAACGCAAGAAATGGGGCTGGGCAGCCTCCACAGTGTTACGCCTTGGAGAACAGGCGGCCGTTCGTCTCCCAAGCTCGACCGTGGTGGTTTCGCACACCCTACAGGAGTACTACCGCAGGCGATATGCTTCCGGAACCTCATATGTGGCTAACGGCACTGTGATTCGGGAGCGGCGCAAGCCTTCTCAGATCCTGGAATGGGGACTGGAACCGGGCAACTACATTCTCTTTCTCGGCCGGTTCTCGCCGGAAAAGAATTGCCATTTGCTGATTGAAGCGTACGAGAGAATCGATACCCCAGTAAAGTTGGTTCTGGCAGGCGGTTCGAGTTACTCAGACGACTACACCCGTAAACTGCGCAAGTATCAGAGCGATCGGATTCGGCTGCTCGACTGGGTCTCAGGCGACGCGCTGGAGGAATTGCTCACGAATGCGATGCTGTTTGTTTTGCCTTCAGACTTGGAAGGCTTGTCGCTCGCCCTGCTCGACGCAATGGGAGCCGGTGTATGCGTGCTGGCCAGCGACATCCCAGAGAACTGCGAACTGGTGGAAGGCGCCGGTTTCACTTTCTGCCGTGGTGATGTGGCAGACCTGGAGCGGATGATCCGGCTGCTTTTAGCCGATCCCCACGTACGAGAAGAGGCGGCGCGCAGCGCGCAGGAAAGAATCCGCCAACACTATTTGTGGCCACAGATCGCGGCGGAGATGGAGCGAGCGTACTTGAATCTTGTAGGTTGGCAGAACGTTCCAGCGGGTGTACCCGCCTTCCGGTTCCCGACTGATCAAGAGCGTGCCGTACTCGAGAATCGTCGAAGAAGAGATGTTGCTCCCCTGAGATCTTGATTCAATGAGAATTCGTCATTCCGAACATCCGCTTCACCCCCTGGGATCCGAGGAATCATTGCTCTTCTGAATGGCAAGCGGCCGTTCTCCTCAATTGATACAAGGCGGAGAGATTAGCTCTCCGCTTTTCTATTAGAATCCATTCAGCGATTGTGGCTTCGCCTGCGGCGCGTGATATGGTTTTAGGCTGCCCAGGCAGGGACCCCTACGGCAGCAGCGTCTATGGAAGAGGCCATCTTGGTTACCGGAGGAGCCGGTTTCATCGGCTCCAATTTCATCCTGCAATGGATAGCAAACGAGGGTACTCCGGTCATCAATCTTGACAAGTTGACCTACGCGGGCAATCTCCGCAATTTGGAGCATATTTCTGCCGACCCGCGCTACAAGTTCGTGTACGGCGACATCATTGACCGCGATTTGGTTTGCAGTTTGTTTGTGCGCTACCGTCCACGCGCGCTCGTGCATTTTGCTGCCGAAAGCCATGTGGACCGCTCAATCCGCGGTCCGGACGACTTTGTCCGCACAAATGTGCAGGGGACCTTCAGCTTGCTCGAGGAAGCCAGAGCATACTGGACAGGTCTGCCGGAACGCGAGCAGGCCGCCTTCCGATTCCTGCACGTCTCCACAGACGAGGTCTACGGATCTCTCGGGCCTAATGATGTGCCCTTCAGCGAAACCAACGCGTACGCGCCGAATAGCCCGTACTCCGCCTCCAAAGCTGGTTCTGATCACCTGGTGCGTGCCTATTACCACACATATCGCCTGCCGACTCTCACTACAAATTGTTCGAACAACTACGGACCTTACCAGTTTCCAGAAAAACTTATCCCTTTGATGATTTTGAACGCATGCAGTGGGAAGCAGCTGCCGGTGTACGGCGACGGCCAGAATGTGAGGGACTGGTTATTCGTGGAAGATCACTGCGAAGCGGTCCGAACAGTTTTGGCCCGTGGGAGAGTCGGAGAGACTTATAACATCGGCGGTGGCAACCAGAAGCACAACCTGGAACTTGTAGAAACGATCTGCGCGATCCTGGACGAACTGCGGCCTGCGGATCCGGTGGTGCCGCATCGTGAGCTGATTACTTTCGTGAAAGATCGTCCTGGACACGACCGACGATACGCTGTTGATGCGCGCAAGATCGAACGAGAACTGGGGTGGAAACCGCGGGAGAGCCTTGAGAGTGGAATTCGAAGAACGGTCCATTGGTACATCGAGCATGAGCAGTGGGTGAATGAGGTGACCGGGGGAGGTTATCGACAGTGGATCGAAACCCACTACGCGCGATAGAACCCAGCAGTGGATCAAGAGTCGGCAATCGCAAGGACGAGGTTCATGTCGAAGAATGCCTCCAACAGGAGTGCTGGTTATAAGGGGATCATTCTGGCGGGCGGATCGGGAACCCGGCTCTATCCGGTCACGCATGCCGTTTGCAAGAGTCTGTTGCCCATCTACGACAAGCCAATGATCTACTACCCTCTCTGCACGCTGATGCTAGCAGGCATACGAGACATCCTCATCATTTCGACTCCGCACGATTGCCCGAAATTCGAGCAGTTACTTGGCGATGGCCGGCGCTATGGCATCTGCTTGCAATATGCTGTGCAGCCGAAACCTGAAGGGATCGCGCAGGCATTCCTGATCGGCAAGGAATTTATCGGATCGAATTGCTGTGCCCTGATATTGGGCGACAACATTTTCTATGGACATGATTTAGTGAAGAGCCTGCGCGAAGCCGCGCAAAAGACCAATGGGGCACGGATTTTTGCCTACCCAGTTCATGATCCGGAGCGCTATGGTGTGGTGGAGTTCGATCCCGCAGGAAAGGCCCTCAGCGTGGAAGAAAAGCCGCCCAAGCCAAAGTCGCGTTACGCGGTAACGGGTCTTTATTTTTATGACAATCAGGTGGTCAAGATCGCCAGCTCGCTGAAGCCTTCCGCTCGCGGAGAATTGGAGATCACGGATGTTAACAAAGCGTATCTCGAGCGCGGCCAATTGGAAGTCGTGGTGATGGGGCGTGGCATGGCATGGCTGGACACTGGGACTCACGAAGCATTGATGGAGGCTTCGCTTTTCATTCAGACCATCGAAAAGCGACAAGGGCTCATGGTCGCATGTCCGGAGGAAATCGCCTTCCGCTCGGGGTACATTACCGCAGAAGCGCTGGAAGACATCGGCCGGGCGATGAAGAACAATGGGTACGGCGAATATTTGTTGCAGCTCCTTCGAGAAAGGGTGTTCTAAGGTGGCGGTCGCACAGGCAGGCGGCGTTGTGATGAAGAAGATGGAAACCTCGCTCGAAGGCGTGTTCATCCTGGAGCCCGGAGTCTTCGGCGATGCGCGCGGATTCTTTCTGGAGAGCTATAACGAGCGGGTCATGGCGGAGTTGGGCATCCGCGAGCATTTCGTGCAGGACAATCATTCTTTCTCCCAGCGCAACGTGCTGCGAGGTTTGCATTACCAGGTGAAGCACCACCAGGGAAAACTTGTGCGCGTGGCAGTGGGGGAAATACTCGATGTTGCACTGGATCTCCGAGAGAACTCTGCGAGCTTTGGAAAGTGGGAGGCAGTCCGCCTGTGTGGCGAAAACAAGCGCATGCTCTGGATTCCAGTAGGCTTTGCCCACGGATTCCGCGTCATCTCGGAAAATGCGCACGTGCTTTATAAAACAACGGACTTTTATTATCCCGAGTTCGAACGCACCCTTGCCTGGAACGATCCCGATCTGAAGATCGATTGGCAGTTGGATGGCGATCCACTGGTTTCCGCCAAGGACCAGCAGGGGTCCCTATTTCGTGAATCCGAAAAGTTCGAATAATCGCCAGGGAAAACTACAGAATGCGAGTCATGATCTTCGGGGCCTCCGGTCTGCTTGGCAAAGCGCTGACGAGCGAGTGGACCGGAGACCAAGTGGTCGGCCTCAGTTCAAAAGATGCCGATATCCGCGACTCGCAACAGATCCTCAAAACGGTAGAGCGCTGGCGGCCAGAATGGATCGTCCTGGCGGCGGCTTTCACCGACGTCGATGGGTGCGAGACTCACCCCGATCTCGCGATAGAGGTGAACTGCCGTGGCGCGCTGAATGTGGCACAGGCGGCAAGTCACTTCGGGGCACGCTTGCTGTTCCTCAGCACTGATTATGTTTTCGACGGAGCCAAATCCACCCCGTATGAAACCGACGATCCCCGCGCACCGCAAAGCGCATATGGCCGCTCGAAGGCAGAGGCGGAGACACGGCTCAGCAAAATCCTCCCGGATTGCTGCATCGTGCGCACCTCATGGCTGTTCGGGGTAGGAGGCAAATGCTTTCCGGATACGATATTGAAGTTGGCCGCAAGCCGTCCAGAGATCGAGGTTGTCAACGATCAGCGCGGATGCCCCACGTATAATCGCGATCTGGCCCGCACCGTGATTGAGTTGTGTCGTCGCGGAGGAAAAGGAATTGTTCACGCCACTAATACCGGGGACTGCACGTGGTTCGAGTTTGCTAATCAAATCGTACGCTCCGCGCGGCTGAAGACAGTTGTACGCGCGACCTCTAGTGACAGAATCGCCCGGCCCGCGAAGCGACCCGTCTATTCCGTACTCTCTCCGAAAAGCCTGCATCAGTACCAACTCAGCATGCCGTCGTGGCAGGATGCTCTGTGCCGCTACCTTGCCGAAAGAGACTCGCCAGTCTAGGCGGTCCTCGTTTTAACTTATGCGATACTGCGCAAACACGAAAAATCCGCGTGAAGATCAATTGCCGTGAGACCAATAGGGCAGTTAGCTTGACTGCGATCTCTATCCTATTTCTTTTCTGTTCCCGCTTCGAACTCAACATTAATTGGCGAGAGCCCAGCTTGTCGAATTGTTGCGTTGAGCGTGGAGATCTCTTGCTTCTTGATTTCCTGCCAGCGCGATAGTTGTTGCTCGAGCGCTTGCTGTACGTCTCCGAACATGCCGATTGCCTGTGTGGTGGGCGCTGCTTCCGCGCTATCGACTGTCCCGAGCAATGAGGTCAAAGCAGAATTAAGCCGTGCCAGACTCCTGCCTTCTGAAGTACTCAGGTATTGGGCCCCAAATCCTCCTTTACTGCCTTCGAGTTCCGTCAACGTTTTTTCGAGCGCAGTGATTGCGTCGGCTGTGGGGCCTTGTCCGGCACTGGAGCGCGTCATAATCCCGATGCATGGCCTCAGTGATCTTCATCTCCAATTCAAACTGCTGCTGCAAGCCCGCTGGTGAAGTCTCTACCCGCGGATCCATTTTGATAGTCAGCGGGTGTGTGTAGCTCGTCCCGTCAGCCGTAAGCTTGACGGTGTATTTCCCGGGCAACACCGCAGGGCCAAGCGGGTAGCGCGGCGTATCGTGATAAATCGCCGAGATCGGATATTCGTGCTCGAGCGCGTCCGGCGGCGGATAATGCAGGTTCCACACAAACCGGTGCATACCCGATTCCGCCGAAAGAAGCTGTGGCGGCCGTATCCAGTACGCCGGAACGACGAGATCTTTTTCATTCACGGGTTCGGGCTTGTCGGCACTCGAGAAACGTCTCACAAGCTTGCCCGTCTCGTCGGAGATTTCGAGCACGACGGGTCCAGAAGCTGTCGATTTCAAGTAGTAGTCCAGCATAGCGCCATCGGGCGGGTTCTTGCCTGCTGGCTCTTCCGGGGGAAGCGGCGTATCGGCGTTGTTGTTCCGGCGCATCCGATAAGTGCGCTGCGGAGCAAAGAAGTAAACCTGGGAGCCAGCCACCTGCGGATTAAGCTGGCGTAGGGGAGTGATGTTGTCGAGAATCCAAAACGACCGGCCATGAGCGCCGATGACAATGTCGTCCTGGTGGACGACCAGATCGCGGATCGAGGTGGCGGGCAGATTCAGTCGCAGCGATTGCCAGTGGTCGCCGTCATCGAAAGAAAGATAAACCGTGCGCTCGGTGCCCGCGAAGAGCAGGCCTTTGCGTTCGGGATCTTCGCGCACCGTATTGACTGGCTCGTTATCAGCAATTCCGTTTACGATCTTCTGCCACGTTTTGCCACTGTCGTGGGTACGATAAATATATGGGTGCAGGTCGTCGAGCCGGAGACGGTTGACCGCAGCGTAAGCCGTTGCAGTATCGAAGTGTGACGCGTCCATCTGGGCCAGCTTGCTCCACGCCGTAAGTTCTGGCGGCGTGGCGTTCTGCCAACTTTTTCCGCCATCGCGGGTCACATGGATCAAACCGTCATCTGTGCCCGCCCAGATCAGGTTGACATCTTTGGGCGACAGTGCAATCGAATAAATCACGCCGCGGTGCTTGCCCTTATCCGCATCCGCTTCCACAAAAACTCCCAAGGTCGGCGGCACTCCCGGATCTTCGCGAGTGAGATCCGGGCTGATGATCTGCCAGCTGTTGCCACCGTCAGTCGTCTTGAACAGCACGTTCGATCCCAGGTAAAGGATGTGCGGGTCAGCCGGCGAGAAGATTAGCGGAGCGGTGCGGTTGAACCGATACTTGCCAGTGCGAAGCACCATCGGAGAGATGTCCTGCGTCTGGCCGGTGGTGCGGTCAAAACGGGTTGCTTTGCCACCATAGATCAAGTTTGGATTCAGTGGGTCAGGAGCGACGTAACCATATTCTTCTACGCCTACTGGATACCAGTCACGGAAACTGATCTCGCCGAAATCGCTGCGGCTGGCCGTGCCAACGCTGCCGCTTTCCTGCTGCCCGCCGTAAACCCAGTATGGAAATTGATTGTCGGTAATGACGTGATAGAACTGCGCGGTTGGCTGGTTGTACCACGAACTCCAAGTCTCGCCACTGTTGACGCTGAGAGTCGCACCCTGGTCAGTGCCAAGGAGGATAATGTCGGGATTCTCCGGATTGATCCATATGGTGTGATAATCGTCGCCGCCCGGCGCGCCCTTGATAGCAGTGAAATCCTTGCCAGCGTTGGTGGACCGATAGGTGGAAGTGTTCGCCACGAACACAATGTCTTTATTCTTAGGGTGAACACGCACGCATGCGAAATCGTCCCCGCGACCCCAGATGCGCTGTTCAGTGTTTACTCTCTCCCAGCTTTCTCCTGCGTCGTCAGAACGATAAAGCCCGCCGAGTTTAGGAGAGTCCACCAGCGCGTAAATTCGCTTGGGATCGCCAGGTGCAATCCCGATACCAATGCGCCCCAATCCTTCCGACCATGTGGGCAGGCCGCGCGTAAGTTGCCGCCACGTCGTTCCGCTATCAGTTGACTTGTAGAGTCCGCTGCCGGGGCCGTTGTAGGAGCCAGCGGTAGTCCACGGCGGCCGTCGCGAAGCCCACATATCCGCATAAATCGTCTGCGGGTTGCCAGGATCGAAGGCGAGATCGATCGCGCCAGTGTTATCGTCCTTGTAAAGGACCTTCTGCCAATTCAGCCCGCCGTCCAGGGAGCGAAATACTCCACGCTCAGCATTTGGTCCATAAGGATGACCGAGCACTGCCACAAAGACGCGGTTCGGCTCGCGCGGATCAATGAGAATAGCGCCAATCTGCAGTCCGTCTCGCAAGCCCAGGTGCTTCCAGGTTTGGCCACCATCCGTGGACTTGTAGATTCCGTCTCCCGTGGAGAGGTCCGGACGCCGCAGTCCCTCTCCACTGCCCACATAAATGATGTCAGGATTGGAAGGCGCAACGGCAAGTGCACCGATTGATCCCGTGGGCTGATCATCAAAAATCGGTGCCCAAGTCCGCCCGAAATCCGTGGTCTTCCAGACGCCGCCATTGTTGGGCGCCATATAGAAGATGCTGGGCTTGCCGGGAATACCGGTCGCAGCCACGGTGCGACCGCCGCGAAAAGGTCCGATCATCCGCCAGCGCATGCCTTCGTACAATGTCGGACTGAACTGCTGCCCCATCGCGATTGTCACCAAGACTTTGAGCAATATGAGACTGCATAAAGGCCAGCTTAAGCGTCGAATGCAAGCCACATTCCCCCTCCTGAAAGCAGGTAAGGATAAACCAAGCGGCAAAGAATCTCCGAAAAGGAACTGCAAGCTCGTTATCGCCTCCCGAAACGTAGTCAATTTGGCCGTAGAACCTTGGGCACTAGCAACCCGGGCGAACAGACGCGGCGACGCAGCCCCAAATCCCAAGCTGTAAAGCAAGTTTCCGATGAAACTACGGGCTCTACCTGATAGCTGAGCAGGTACAGCCCAGCTAGAGTGCAATTTGAAGTGCGCTTGCAGTTTCGGATTACTTTTTGGGCTGAATACGCTGGGTCCGACCAACACCGTGAGGGGAAGTGTTGTCCAGAGCGATCGCCCAATGCCGGCCACAGGCACATTGGATTGAGCAGATTAGTAGGCCTAGGGTTGATTAACCCTGGAGGGAAACAATGGATAAGGACCGCGTTAAAGGAAAGGCCAAGGATATTGCTGGTCGAGTCGAACGTCAGGTTGGGGAATGGACCGGCGATGAGGAGAAACAAATAGAGGGAACGAAAAAACAGGCTCGCGGAAAAGTACAGAATGCCTGGGGCAAAATGAAAGACGCGGGGAAGAAGGCAAGCAAAGAGTTCGAAGAGCGTGATTCCCAGGCTGCCAAGACTCGGCGCAAGCGCGATGTAGCGTGATGAGTCTGGGCTCTGGCGCGGGCAGAAGGCATCTGATGCGCGAAGATAATTTTTTCGGGGCAGCCAAGATAACCAAACTGGTTTTATTCTTGGCGTTGGTGACTGCCCCGGTCCTCAGTGCGCCCGCAAACCCGTGCCAGGCCGAGGCACTGTCAGGTTCGCTGCAGCCGCAAGACAATCCCGAAGATTCCAAGACTCCCGCTGTCAAGCCGGAGAATCCTGAAGCCTCCAAAACTCAGCTTTCCAACCCCAGCCAGCCTGCACAGACGAGAGCGTGGGAGATGCTCGTAGCCGGGATCAGGGACGAGAAGGCTTCGAAACGAACAGCAGCGATTGCTGCTCTCGGTGCCCTTGGAGCGCAGCCCAGAGCAGTCCGATTAATCGAAGAGACTTTAGATGATAAGGATTTCTCAGTGCGACAGGCTGCCGCTATTGGCCTAGGAGAGATGAAGGCGCGAGAATCGATTCCCAAGTTGAGGGGAGCCCTCAACGACAAGGCGCCAGAAGTCAGCTTCGCAGCGGCGCGGTCCCTCTGGCAAATGGGAGACCGCAGCGGCAGGGACATTCTTGTTGGGGTACTCGATCGAGAACGGAAGACTTCGGAAGGATCTGTAAAAAGCAATCTGCGCGATACCTACAAAAAATATCATAGTCGGAGGGCATTGGCGCTGATCGGAGCCAAACAGGCTGCCGGTATGCTATTTGGTCCTTTGTCCTTAGGAATTACCGCGGCACAGGAACTGGCCAAGGATAAATCCGCTCCTGCGCGGGCTCTCTCCGCATCCCTTCTTGCCTGGGACCCGAGCGACGATGCGGCCCACGGATTGGATGATGCCCTGCAGGATAAAAACTGGACTGTGAGGGCTGCTGCCGCCGAGGCTTTAGGGAAACTGCCACGAAATGGTCAGATCGAAGAACTTGCACCCCTGCTCGACGACGACAAGGAAGTAGTCCGCTTCATGGCCGCCTCCTCGATCGTTCGTCTAAGTCAATTCGATCGCAAGCCTACCATCCAAGCCGAGCGTCACACCAAGTTTTCTGCTCGCTAACCAGTCCTGACCCCACTCCGCGGATATGGATGAGGAGATCTTCCCCTCAATTTTGTGCGTTCTTGCTTCTGGGCAAGGCTGATCAAGGGATAACCTTTCTTCTTCTGAGAAAATTGGAAGTTACGTTGGTAATTCGAAAGTTGCACGGCATTGAACCGTGGGTCCGTCGCTGGCGTTACGGCACTAATGTTAACGACTCGTGTATCAGGGACTTACGACCGTGCAACCGTTGCAAGCGTTGTTCTATCCAACTTGTGGGTCCGGAACGCTGGAATCTAGAAGCCGGGAATTGCAATATTTTGCATAATGCGGGGGATTTGAGTTGTGATAGAGTCGTTTTTCAGTAAGTTGGAAGTCGTCCGGCTGGCGAGCTAAGTGCACTCCCTTTTACCTCCCCCAGAGCAGTACTAGGCCAGGACCCCGATGTCGAATAGATCTACGGCGCCAATTTCAGTATCGGACGGCCAGGTGCCGCAGCTCCACACGGATGCGCCGCTGCCATCGCTCAGAGACTCTCGCTCGAGCAAACCAAAAATTCTGTGCGTTTTTGGGACGCGGCCGGAAATCATCAAGCTGGCTCCGATCATTCGCGAACTCAAACAACAGCGAGGCGAAATTCAGACGCTGACAGTGATGTCTGGTCAACATACGGATCTGCTTGAGCCGTTCTTAGAATTATTTCAAGTTCGGCCGGATTTCGACCTCCAGGTTATGGAGCGTCAACAGACACCGAATGAAGTCTGCGCTCGTGTGCTGACAGGACTTGGGCCAATCGTGCGCAAGGAAGCGCCTGATATGGTCGTTATCCAAGGAGACACAACCACAGCTTTGGCCGGGGCACTTACCGGCTTTCATCATAAGACCGCCGTGGCCCACGTAGAAGCTGGGCTTCGTTCGGGCGATCCTGGCAATCCATTCCCAGAGGAAATGAACCGCAGGCTTATTAGTCGCCTCACGACATATCACTTCGCAGCCACCTCTGGAAACCGGGAATTGCTGTTGCGTGAAGGCGTGCCGGCCGATGAAATTTTTGTAACCGGAAATCCAGTGGTGGATTCGTTGCATTACATTCTGCGCAATACTGAGGCTTCATCCCGGGTACGAGATTTGCTGGAGCAGACCGCCGGCCGGAAACTGCTGGTCCTGACCACGCATCGTCGTGAGAGCTTCGGTCAGGCAATGCGCCAGAATCTGCGGGAGATCCGCAAATTCGTGGAATCCTACGAAGATGTTGCGCTCATATTCGCAGTTCACCCCAACCCCAACGTGGTCGAGGCAGCCAGAACGGAGTTGAACGGCAACAATCGGATACTGCTGATCGAGCCACTCGGGTATTGCGACTTCATACAACTGCTCACACAGGCGTGGCTCGTGTTATCTGACTCGGGCGGGATTCAGGAGGAGGCGCCTTCACTGGGCAAACCAGTCTTTGTACTGCGAACCAATACGGAAAGACCGGAGGCTATCGACGCGGGCGTTGCGTTCCTGGTAGGCAATAGGCCAGGCCATCTGCTGGCCATGCTCGGTCGCGCTTACAACCAGCCGGGCTGGCTGGAAAAAGTAAAACGGATTCCAAACCCCTTCGGTGACGGCAAGACCGCGTCCCGTATCGCAGAAATTATTCATCACAAGATTTGTCATACTGCGGACAGGATCACCACATGACGCAGGTCGAGCGCGACAAGAAGCACGACTTGCTCACAGTAGTCCTCGAGGACTACTTCCACGTCGGCGCCCTGAATGGTTTGATCAGTCCGCACCAATGGTGCCGGTTTGAGACCCGGTTTGAGAGGAACACTCTCAAGGCACTTGAACTGCTGAAGCGATTCGACGTCAAAGCAACCTTTTTCGTTTTGGGCTGGATCGCTGAACGTTGTCCAGAGTTGATTGCCGAGGTTGCGAACCGTGGACACGAGATCGCGAATTACGGTTTCTATCATCGCAATGTGCGGCAGATGACCCGCGAAGAATTTCGCGACGATGCGCGGCGTTCACGAGATACGCTGGAGATAGCGTGCAGCAAACGAGTTATCGGATATCGCATTCCGCAAGGCTTGCGCTCCTCTTCCGACCTGTGGATGCTCGATGTGCTGGCGGAGGAAGGATACGTTTATGACTCAAGCATCGTGCCCGGTTTTCGGTCCAGTGCGGCAGATGCGCGGTTCCGTTTTGCTTACCAGCATGAAAGAAATGGGCGCGAACTCTGGGAATTCCCGCATGCCACTTGGAGTTGCCTGGGCTACCTGGTACCCATCTCTGGCGGCAACTACTTCCGGCAGATTCCTCATACTCTTTTGAAACACGCTGTGGCGCACTGGAAGCGGTCTTTCGACGCTCCCTTCATGATGTATTTCCACGTGTGGGAGCTTGATCCTGACCAGCCCAGGATCAGTGCCGCTTCTCTCATGGCGCGAACTCGGCAATACCGGAAGCTTAACAAGATGCACTGGGTGCTGGGGGAGTACTTGAAGAAGTATGAGTTCGGCACCATCGCGGACTATTTGGGTTGCGATCTCCGCGCCACTGCATTGCCAGCGCCTCCGCTACGAGAAGATTCCGGCATTGTGATGCATACCTCCAATGCATCCGCCGGGGACCGCGCGCCTAGAACCCCAGTCACGATTGTTGTGCCCTGCTTCAATGAACGCCCCGCACTTCCGTATCTGGCCAACACCCTCGACAGCGTTGGCAAGCTTCTTGGACGTGACTATGTTTTATCGCTAATCTTCGTGGACGACGGCAGCGACGACGGCACTTGGGAGGTGCTCAATCGCCTGTTTGGCAATCGAGAGAACTGCCGTCTTGTGCAACACCCGCGGAACTTGGGAGTAGCGGCCGCGATTTTAACCGGAATCCGTCATGCCAACACGGAGATTGTCTGTTCTATTGACTGTGATTGCAGCTATGACCCCCATGAGTTGATGCAGATGATTCCTCTGTTGACCGGGGATGTGGACTTGGTAACTGCGTCACCGTATCATCCCAAGGGTAGAGTGATGAATGTACCTGCCTGGAGGCTAAGTCTCTCGAAGGGAGCCTCCTGGCTCTATGGCAGAGTTCTCCGCCACAAGCTCGCCACTTATACCAGTTGTTTCCGCATATACCGCAGAAGCAAGGTGGTCGATCTCCAATTAAGCGAGCTGGGATACCTGGGGGTCACCGAGACATTATGCTTATTGGACTTGCAGGGCGCTCGACTTGTCGAGTTTCCCACCACGTTGCAGGTCCGGATTCTTGGCCGCTCCAAGATGAAGGTAGTGAAGACCATCGTGGGTCATCTGCGCAATCTTTTGACGATGCGGCGCATGCGCAAGCTGATCGACCGCAACAGCCGGTTGGTACTTCGATCAAACGATCCTACCCCGCCGATAGAGGACAAACGAACGACCGTTGGCAGCAAATCAGCTCAAGGGAAATCCAATGACTAGTACCTCACCACTAAAGACTGTGATCCTGCCTTCCGACCAGGACAGCACTGGACGAGATCTTGGTGCAGAGGAGTTGGAGCTTCTCGAAAAGGTGATCCATTCCGGCACGTTGACCAGCACCAAGGGCTTCTTCACTAGGTCATTGGAGGAACGATTTGCGGCCAGGCTCGGAGTACGTAAGGCTCACGCCTGCGCTTCGGGAACCGCTGCCATTCATGTGGCTGTGGCGGCCTTGGATCCAAATCCTGGCGATGAAATTGTTACGACTTCGATCACCGATATGGGCGCTCTGACGCCACTCTTGTATCAGGGTGCCATTCCGGTCTTTGCCGAAGTGGACCCGCTAACGCTCAATGTAACGCCCAAAACCCTCGAGAGTTGCCTGAGCGAGCGCACGAAAGCTATCGTCGTGACCCATTTGTTCGGCCATGCCTGTGAAATGGGCGGAATCATGGATTTGGCGCGGTCACGAAATATCCCGGTGATTGAGGATTGTGCTCAGGCATATCTGGCTCGCTCCGGCGGAAAATACGTTGGAACTTTTGGCGCCATTGGATGTTTCAGCATGCAACAGGGCAAGCACATGACCACCGGCGAAGGCGGGATGGTGGTTACTAGCGATGAATCTCTCGCACGCCGCATGTTCCTCTTCATCAACAAAGCCTGGGGCTATGGAGATCCCAATCCGGATCACTATTTTCTGTCCTTGAACTATCGCATCAGCGAACTGCAGAGCGCTGTGGCCTTGGCGCAGTTAGAAAAGCTTGAATCCGTAGTAGAGCGCCGTGTTGCCGCCGCCACCCAGCTTACGCGCATGCTGGCCGGCATCTCCGGACTAAAGACTCCGCAGGTTGAGCCAGGGGCAGTACACACTTACTGGAAATACTGCCTGAATGTGGATGGCAGCGTGATTCGTGATGGCGCAGTCGGATTGTCGAAGCTCTTGAAGAATCGGGGTATCATGTCTGCCCCAAGATATATTCAGAAGCCCGCGTTTATGTGTGAGATCTTCGAGAAACGACGCACCTTCGGCACCAGCCAGTACCCCTTCACCTTGGCGCGACCCGAAGCTCTGGATTACAGCCCGCAGCGTTTCCCCCTGACCTTCAAAGCACTTAACGATGTTTTGGTGTTGCCTTGGAACGAGCGCTACACCGAGGAACACCTGGAATACATCGCGGAGTCTATTCAAGAGTCAGTGGAGCAACTGAGAATATGAACCACGATCCCGTGAGGTTCGGACTTGTCGGAGCAGGTGCGATAGCCCAATCTTATGCGCTCGCCTTCGATTCTTGCTCGCTTGCCCGAGTGGTTGCAGTAGCGGATGCGCACCCGCAAGCCGCTGCGGCGTTGGCGCAACGGCTGAAATGTAAGCCTTTCAGCGCTTACTACGAAATGGCGGAGCAGGCGGAACTTGATGCCGTGCTGATTTGCACTCCGCCGAACACACATGCCGAAATCTGCGTGGAATCTCTGGAGCGCGGCGTCGCGGTGCTATGCGAAAAGCCGCTCAGCATTGATGTGCCCAGCGCCCAAAGAATGATTGAGACCTCACGGAACACGGGCGTCAAAATGACGATGGCGTCTAAGTTCCGCTTCGTGCAGGACGTCGTCCTGGCCAAGGCTCTAGTGACCTCGGGGATTCTCGGCGATATCGTTCTCATCGAGAATGTCTTCACCTCACGCGTGGATATGTCCAAGCGCTGGAACTCGGACCCCAGCATCAGCGGTGGTGGCGTTCTCATCGACAACGGGACGCACTCGGTGGACCTTATTCGTTACTTTCTCGGGCCACTGGC
>WNFB01000311.1_pt1 | contig 36841 bp, 33 predicted proteins | sample 5400501 | NCBI WGS metagenome assembly WNFB01 (sample SAMN13153341, study PRJNA577476) | soil metagenome | isolation source: 200 cm saprolite under Douglas fir tree site 2 hole 1 | place: USA:California | collected 2015-04-18
ATACTGCCCGTCAGAGATCCGGCTCCAATAGTTGCCTGTGACGCTTCCAGTGTCAAGATAGGGGAGACAGACTCGGGCATGATATTCGCGATCAGAGCTGTTGCTGTCTGGAGACAACCCGACAAGATCCTCTTCACACGCTGGGGTCCGTTGCTCTTCCACGTCGCCAACTCTGACGATGAAAGCAACAACAAGTGGAGGGACGAAGAGTCTAGAATCTTCGGGGGGCTATCAGTCAAGACACTGCGAGTCCTGACGCGACTCAGAAATCACGTTGAGCGCTGGGTCCAAGAAGTTCTTGCTGGATCCGTCAAGGGCGGCGTCCTGCTGATCGACGGCTCCCTGACAGCGGGAACCCCGGATAATCCCGCGGGACGAGTTAACAAGATTCTCGCCACAGCTCGGAGCAACAACTCCATTGTCGTCGCTCTATCAAAATCGACGGAGCTTACGGTTGGTGGAAAGAACATTCTAGGCTTCTCAGATGATGGACATGTTCCCCACCTGATCGACATCACACCGATCGTCGAAGGGGAATATCCTGCCTATCCCATCAGGTTTCTGGGACGCGTCTATGTAGCTAAACTCGCTGCTGACGGTTTCCTGTTCAGAGTCGACATTGACAGGGAGGCAAGTGAAGAACAAGCGCAATCAGCCTTGGGAAGAGTTGCCGGGACGGACGTGATCTTCCACGGGTATCCTGAGACTCTGAGGATTGCCCACATCTTCAGCACCTTCACAGCTAACGAAATTCTCGCAATCCAGAGATTCGTTGCTTCCAACCATCACATTACCCTCCAAGCCCGTCCAAGCCTTCGCCGTTCCCTCTTTGGTCCCTTTGGGACAAGTAGGTACGTGGCCTAACAGTGCGGATCTACCGGAAGGAGGGCGACGAGATCCAGCTCATCGCGTTTCCCGATGAGCATATTCAGAAAGGAGACTATTTGCTGATAGAGGACCCTAGCCTAGCCAAGGGTTTGCTCGTTCAAACTATCGACCTCCAGTACGCCAATGTTCCTGGGGTTTTGGAGGATATTCTGAGAGATGTCATGACGGACGGGGAGCTCGCGGGTCAGGACATAGATCCCCTGAACATTTCTAGCGAGGTGGACGCGTTGAAGGACACGAGGCTCGCCGTCTGCAAGATACGCGGGACGATAACCGAAGATGGGGGGTTGTCGCCCAGCACTTCATGGATTCCCTCTCGGACCTCGTCAAGGATTCGAGCTTACCCGATTAACAGGCTGATCATGAATGGAGGGAAGAGACCCTTGATGGTCGGCCACAATGATGGCGAAGCTGTCCATATTGATGCCAGCGGTCTGGATGGGGGTCTCAACATAATCACCGGGCGGAAGGGAACAGGCAAATCCCATCTAGCAAAGCTCATGCTATTGTCAATGAGTAGCTTCGGGGCCCCATGCATTGTTCTTGACGTTAACGGTGAATATGTGAATCTTGACAAGTCTAAGGACGGGCGCCCATCCGCTTCTAGACTCTTAGTCCTCGCTCCTCGCAGGGGGCTCAACTTCGCTCTTGCCAAACTCGGCCTCAGAACCACAGCTGGTGTCCTAAGCAACGCTCTCGACCTTCCCGCAACTTCGTCGAAAGTCTTCAGCACCATATGGCGAGACTTGGAAGCCCGCGGAGACCTTACTCTGCCCAGCCTTATTCAGACTGTTCAGTCTTGGAGTTGTCACGATAGCGTCCGGGAAGCGTTGATCTCTCGACTCCAAGTGTTGCTGGAATCTGGACTGTTCTCCGATGAGTCAAATCCGCTTACGGAAGAGAAGATTCTACATGCCATAGAAGGAGGGGGAATTCTCGTTGTGAATCTGAAGAATCAGAGCCATACGGTCCGACGCATTCTCGTTGAGATTTTTCTCGGAGAACTCACGAAGATTCTCTCCTCTAACTGGTTGAAGGCTGCGTTCCTCTTTGCAGAAGAGGCTCATCTCTACCTGAGGGAAACTTACTGGGATGATATCGTAACTCGTATGAGGCATATCGGACTCTTCACTACGTTCATCACAAACCAGCCCGATACTGTTCAGGAAGCGATCTACCGGCAGGCGGACAATGTGTTCATCTTCAATTTCATCAATGAACATGACATTGAAACAATCGGTAAGGTAGCTAAATCTGACAGTGGAACCATTCGATGCCTGGTCCGAGGCATTCCCACTCGGAGGTGCCTGCTGCTGGGAAATGTGGTGCGCGATTTGCCCATGATGGTCGACGTGGAACCGCTTGATGTCAGAACCATGGGCGAAACTAGATTATTCTTTTCCTAGTATTCAGAGAACTGTTCCTGGGACGGCTCATTCCGCTGCTATCTGAACCAGATCTTGCGGGTCCTTCTTGCTAGATTCTGAAAGACTCATTATTCCCCCAGCGAGACTCGCTGCTTCAATTCCCTTCTTCGCAAGAACTTGTGCAACCCTGAGCGAAGTGCCTCCGGCCATGCATACGAGAAGAGTCTTCAGCTTCCCCTTTGGGAGAAGGTTATTGATTCCCTCAGGGATTTCTTCGGTTGAAATTAGTCTCTGGACATCTTGGGCCGTCGCAATCTTGACTTTGGACTCGTCGCATCCAAGGGAAGAGGCGACCAGTTTTACCCCTTCTTCCTTTGGAACAAACATGGCGTGGGTCCATAGGACCTCACTATAGTTGGCCTGGCTCGAACTGGCTTCTTGAAGCGTTACCTCGATCGGTCCTGGTGTCTCGACTTGGGTTCCTAGGTTTTTCAGGTATTTCTGAACGCCGTCGGCAAGCATGACGACGAATTTGTCTCCGACGCCATAGTTCAGCATCTGCAAGCAGGAGTAGAGCGCTAATGCGCTGCTTTCTCCGATGTCGTAGCCTCTACCATCGAAGAATCTGAGAATGCGCCTCGCCGGCTCAAAATCGACTTCGTGCTGACCAGCGTACAGTTCAGGCTGGTAGAACTTCAATCCGACCGCTTTGTCCTTCGTCCTAATGCCCGCTACATCTTGGTTGCTGAGCGGGAATACAACGTGGACTGACTTCTCTCCGTACTTCTTCTGAACGTACTTACCGAGGCCTGTTGACGTGCCGCCTGTTCCGAATGCAGTAATTATCCTGAAGTCTTGCAGGGAGTAGCCGAGTGCTTTCATCTGTTGATCGATCTCGGGGGCGGTTACTGTTTCGTGAGACTTCACGTTGAGTTCGTTGTCGTACTGTTCGGGGCAGAACCCGCCGTAAATCTTTGCGAAGAGCTTTGCGAGATTAATCACGTCTTGTCTTGCAAGTAGTCTTTCGATTTCTACGCGTGCCCGGTCGAAGATCGTCGGATCAAGGCTAAGCTGAGAAAGCTGTTCTCGGACGTTGCTTGCAGTGCTCTTTGCGATAATTGTGTTTGCGTCCATCTTTAGCCCTGGCGCGGGGCAAATATCGATGTCTAAGTTTACCGATTTCACATCTTCGTTTTTGAGTTCATCCAGGACCCCGCCTTGTAGTTTTCTGGAAACAAGGACGATTACGTTGAGGCCGAGGTCTTTCAGCATTCCTAGGGCAAGTCCGAAGTTTCCTGAGGTGGCTTCGAAAATTGTCTGTCCGCTCTGGAGCTTGCCTGAAACGATAGCGTCTTCGATTATCTCTACAGCCGGTCGAACTTTGATGGAGCCGCCGAAGATCCGGGAATCAAACTTCCCGAATACCTTCGCTGTCTTCGGTATCTCTAAACCATACTCGGTCTTCGCGCACTCCGCGACGGCACCCGTCAGGTCCACTAGCGGGGTGGCGTTGACTACTGAACTTGTCGAATCTTTCCGCAGGTGAGGAACTTTGTTCTTGATTTCGCTGTTGAACTTCGCGAGAAGATCATGGTCTATGCCGGAAGCCGCAGAGGCGGTTTGCATTCCTTATTCTCTAACGTTATGCGATACGGCTTTATATAACGTATGTCATGTTCTTGCCCATGACCGGGACCTACAAGGCACCAGACGTGTCGGAAGATCGAATCACTCCAGCGTTCGTAAGGGATGAGTTGCTGAAGTGTTTCGAAAGCGCAAATGGAGAGTTCGCCAGGCTAATGAACCAACCCGTTACCGACGAATTGCTGAAGGCACAAGTCAAGCAATTCGTGGAGGGTGTGTTCAGCGAGTGCGGAGTCAGTTATGCAGAACCTAGCAAAGCTGGCATTCTTACAGCCATCGGGCAGTGCAAGACTAATGCTGAGAGGATGATGGGTCGTAAGGGCGTTGAGATCATTAATCATCACTATGCGGAAATGATGAAGCTAGTCGACAAGCTACCTGATCAGGGAGTCCGCGCAGCGGTTTCCGTATATTCGGACTAAAATAGTACTCCCCCGGGGCTTTCCTCCCATAGGGTGGAACGCTGAAAGATATGAGCGAGAAGCAAGGCTGGATCATCAACCCAGTGCTGTTCATAATCGTCGCTGGATTGTCGGTCTTGTTTGTAGCAGCCTTACTGTATCAACTCCTCGGAATACGCTAACACATTTTCTTCGCAAGTAATTAGTATTCCGTAGCAAGCCACGCATCTCATCCTTGGAACCGGTCGCGCAGCAACTCCACACGCCACGCTCAGTGCGTCTAGAGCGTATCGTTGAGGAGACTCCTTCCACTCGGTCTTTCTGGTTCAGCGACATGAGCCTTCACAAGGCAGAGCCGGGTCAGTTCGCTATGGTCTGGGTCCCAGGTGTGGATGAGGTGCCCATGAGTGTCCTCGCGATTCATGGTAGGTCCGAGGCAGGAGTAGTCATCAAGAAAGGCGGTCCCGTAAGCGTCGCGCTTTGGGAGAAGAAAGCTGGGGATCGCTTCTGGGTGCGGGGTCCGTACGGCCATCCATACTCTGTCGGCCATCACCACAAGCTGCTTGTTGTGGGAGGCGGGACAGGTTTAGTTCCTCTGCTGTCGCTTCTGGCGCACTTTCGCGGCCGCGATGTTACTCTGATCACGGGAGCGAGAACTGCAAGCGAGCTTCTGTTCAAAGACTGGCTCACTAGGGACAGCAAGGAGCATCATTTCAAAGTCATCTTTGCCACCGATGATGGTACCTACGGAGAGAAGAACCAAGTCCCAAAGGTGGCGGAGACGATCCTTCGGAAGGAGAAGTTCGACGCCATCTACACCTGTGGACCCGAGCCCATGATGAAGAAAATCTACGACCTGGCGATGGAGATGCACTGTCACATCCAGGTCAGTCTAGAACGGGTCTTCAAGTGCGGAGTAGGAATCTGCGCCGCCTGCGTAATAGGCCCCTACCTAGTCTGCCACGATGGCCCCGTCTTCTCAGAAAGAGAACTCAGCGGAATGCCCGAGTTCGGCCACACCAGACGCGACCTATCGGGCAAGAAAGTCCCATTGGGCCTAGGACATTAGCAAACCAGACCTTCGCCTCCGAACACAAGGAACGATTAAATATCACAGGACAGAACTCACTCTACAAGGTGCGACGTTACGCCAACTCACGGCTCACTGACAAAGGCCGGGAAAGTACGACAGCAGACTCCAAAGATCCAGGCATTGAACAAGCCAGGCATCTCACCCCGCGAACGAGTTAGGCGGAACGCTCAGAAGCGATTCGTACTGGGACGAAAGCCAGGTCAGAACTACATTAGAGTCTGATCCGACCAAGTTCTTCATTTCCTCTTCCACTCGCCTGCAAGCATGCTATATGCTGTTATGTCAACAAAATGATCATAAATCCACTCTCTCTGGCGAAGAGTTCCTTCTTGTATGAACCCCAGCCTTTCCGGGACAGCGCGGCATCGCCTGCTGTCTGAGGCGCACCATATCTCGACTCTGTTCAGCTTCAGTTTGTCGAAGGCAACGTTCACAAGTGCGGTGCATGTTCTCGACATTAGTCCCTTACCTTGAAACAATCCGCCCAGCCAATATCCAATTAGCGTCACGCGGTTCGACCAGTCAAAACGGTCGTAAGTTATCACGCCCGCCAAGTTTCCCTTGTACCAAATGCCTAACGCCAATCCATCCTTGATCTTCAATTTCTGCTGAAAACTTTGGATAAAATCACTCGCGGCCGAGACCGATTGATAGCTGTCAACAAACGGAAGCCACACGCGAAGATGTTGCCGGCTAGAATCAACCAATTTGAACAATAAGGGCGCGTGATGTTCCTGAAGCACTTGGAGTTCTAAGTCATCATCAATCCTCAGTGGAAACAGGTCGCTCAATCTTGGTATTGATGTCACGATGCGCCACTTCCCCGTCAACATTCTCTGTAAGAAATTCCCGCTCGTGTTTTCGCATGATCATCGAATTCATTATCAATTTCCATCATGGCGTCCCTTGGGTCGGGAATATGCTTGATCCTCCGGAGTATCAATTCGAGTGTGGAACCAAGTTAATAGACTAGCCTTTCAAAGACCGCGATTAGAAATCAAATCTGGCCAATTGAGTTCGGGTCTTTGTTTTGTCCCTAATGATCGATGCTCTGCTCGGGGTTCAAGCAATTCTCATTTTTCTGTTTGCTGGTTACGAATATCTCACTTTGATGCATTTTCCTTCCTTGCCGGTAGCAGTCGATGATTCTCCGAGCATGCCTCATGTTTCGATAATCTTGCCGGTACGTAATCAAGTGAGGACAGTCGAGGAATGCCTTCGCTCTTTAGTGGGAGTGCAGTATCCAAGCAAGGAGATTCTCGTTGTCGACGGGCAATCGACTGACGGAACTAGCGAATTGCTTCAAGATTTCAAGAATAAGATAACCGTTGTTGAGGAGGACCCTCTCCCGCCCGGTTGGGTTGGGAAGAACTGGGCCTGCCATCTCGGTTACAAGAAGGCCGGAGGAGAGCTGTTGCTCTTTACTGATGGCGATTCTATACACGCTACTGATAGCCTAGCCAGGGCTGTAAACTATCTTCAAACCACAAAGGCGGATCTCGTTACTCTTGCTCCTGGGACGATATTGAGGACGTTTTGGGAGAAGGTTCTGCAGCCCCCGATCTTTCTTCTCATCATGATTCTGGTTGGGGGGAAGCTGGTCAATGACGACAAGCGCATGAATGCCTTGGGTAATGGTCAGTACATGTTATTTCGACGAGAAGCGTACGAGAAAGTTGGAGGACATGCAGCCGTGCGGGACAAGATTGTTGAGGATTACAACTTGGCCCGAATGGTCAAGCAAGTAGGATTCCGGTTGCGATTCGTTACCGCCCAAGACGCTCTAGGTGTCCGCATGTACGCTAGCCTGGCTGAGATCTGGAGAGGTTGGCGAAAGAACTTCTACACTGTATCCGAGAAACGAATGCTGCTGAAAGCGATCACAAGAATAGTGCTGATGTTCACGTTCCTCGTTCTCCCTTTCGTTATTCTGGGCTACGGCATCGTAATCGGTACAACGAATCTACTCAACCCGTACCTATTCAGTGGGGCGTTCATGGCCGGGCTCCTCTGGCTAGGAATCATCATTCTCGATCGTTCTATAGGAGTCAGTTCCGCTTACGCTCTGCTTTTTCCGCTCGCAATAATCCTCTATATTGGAATCGGCGTTGACTCAACCGTTCGAGGCGCTTTGGGTCTAGGTTTCACCTGGAAGGGGCGTGTCTATGGGAAACCCATAGATACACAGTTAGAGCCGAACCTAGTCTAGCCGAGCACCTGGGGTCTAAAGTATGAGCCAAGCTCTGGAGCAGCTTTCCACTGAAATCTTAGAGAGACTCCAGGTTATCGAGCATCCTTCCCGGAATGATGTGAACCGGATCAAGATCGAGGTATGCAAAAGACATCGCTCGCCCTCGGTTCCCTCCAACTCTGACATTCTCCAACTTCTTCCAAAGTCTCTCTTCCCAAGATTCAAGCCGCTACTTACCCGTAAGCAGGTTCGAAGCGCTAGTGGAGTCACAACTGTAGCCGTTATGCCCAAGCCGTGGGGATGCCCTCATGGGAAGTGTACCTACTGCCCTGGTGGTCCGGACATCGGAGTGCCTAGGGCCTACACAGGAAAGGAACCCGCCGTGATGCGGGCTTTGGAAGCTGACTACGATCCCTCCTTGCAAGTGAAGAGCAGGGTTTCGCAGCTTCTCGCGATGGGTCACGATGTTGACAAGGTCGAACTGATTCTCGTCGGTGGAACCTTTCCCTTCATGCCCGTAGCCTATCAGGAGGAATTCGTCAAGAAGTGCTTGGACGCGCTAAATCAAGTGGACTCTGAATCTCTGGAAGGCGCAAAGATCCTCGCCGAGACAGCTCGAATCAAGAATGTTGGAATTACTGTTGAAACGAGACCGGACTGGTCCCGCAGGGCCCACGTTGACCACATGCTCGCAATGGGGGTCACCCGCGTGGAAATTGGCGTTCAGACATTGTACGATGACGTGTACGAGAGGATCCACCGGGACCATACAGTGGCTGATGTTGTCGAAGCAACTCGAACCCTGAAGGATTCTGGTATCAAGGTCGGTTATCATATGATGCTGGGTCTTCCGGGCTGTAATCCACAGCGAGATCTAGAGGCGTTTCAACGAATCTTCGAAGATTCTGATTTCAAGCCTGACATGCTGAAAATCTATCCTTGTCTGGTCACCCCCGGAACGCACTTGTATGAGGAATGGCAACGAGGCGATTACAAGCCCTACTCAACTGAAGAAGCTGCCGACTTAATTGCGGAGGTCAAACGGTTCCTTCCTCCTTGGGTTAGAGTGATGAGAATTCAGCGAGAAATCCCCGAGGATGGCATAGCGGATGGGGTGAAGCACGGCAATCTAAGACAGCTTGTCCAAGAGAAACTCACGGAGCGCGGAATTGCATGTAACTGTATCAGATGCAGAGAGGTGGGACAGCGTCTCATGAACAATGGGATTGGCCCGGATGCTGAACACATCAAGCTGGGGAGGATAACGTACGAGGGGTCCGGTGGGAAGGACCTGTTTCTTTCCTTTGAAGATCTCGAGCAGAAGATTCTCATCGGTTACGTGAGGCTTAGGATCCCAGGGGAATGGGCGCACCGGCCAGAAATCGTGGGCCAGAACGCCGCCCTCATTCGAGAGCTGCACGTCTTTGGACAGACTGTCCCTGTGGGAAGTCGATATCAGACTGCCTTCCAGCATAAAGGATACGGCGCTAGGCTAATCGCGGAAGCGGAAAGAATTGGGAAGGAAGAATACGACTGCGACAAGATGGTAATTATCAGCGCTCTTGGCACGAAGAAGTACTACGCCCGATTCGGATATGAACACGACGGCCCTTACGTGTCTAAACGGTTGAACTAGGAAATATCCTTAACCTAATACCGGCAGACGTCGAACCAGGGCGTTGCAAATGTCCACCTCGGAATTGGAAGGATACCATGGAGAAATCCTTCGTCGACTGAAAGATGCAGGCGCAAGGATTGGAAGCCTCATCCGGATCACTTCGAAGTCCGGTGAGGTTTTCGAAGGTGCACTCTTTCCTAGGTCCGAATACGCTGATTCCAGTCACATTGTTCTCAAGATGAAGAATGGCTACAACATCGGCATTCACTTCGAGAGAACCGAGAAGATTCAGGTAATTGGTCAGGGTGAGAAGCCCCACTTCACAAAGCCTCCTCAACCGATGAAGCATCTAGGTTTGCCCGGTGTAGCAATCATCAGCACAGGCGGAACGATCGCTAGCAGAGTGGACTATCGTTCAGGGGCTGTGCAGCCAGCGTTGACAGCGGCAGACTTGGCGAGTGTTGTGCCGGAACTCGCGTCAGTTGCGGAGATTGATGCCCACATTCTCTTCAGCGAGTACAGTGAGAACATTGGTCCGACTCACTGGAAAGGTTTGGCGGAAGAAGCTGCAAAGAGAATGACGGACGGGGCTGATGGGATTGTTGTCAGCCACGGGACGGATACGATGCACTACACGTCTGCGGCTTTGAGTTTCGCCCTCCAGAACCTTCCTATCCCAGTTCTTCTAGTAGGCGCTCAGAGATCGTCTGACCGTCCCAGTTCTGACGCGGCCTCAAACCTGACAGGGGCCGTCGCAATGGCAGCGAGGGCAAACTTTGCAACAGTGGGAGTGACAATGCATCAGGACCTATCCGACAGGTACATCGTGGCTCACAAAGGAACGAGAGTGAGAAAATGCCACACCAGCCGTCGCGACGCGTTCAAGTCCATCAACTCAAACCCCCTGGCCAGATACGATCTCCAAACAAAGCAGATCGAAGAATTAGACGAAGCTCCCAAGAGAAGTAAGACCCGACGAGTTGTTGTCAAACCCCATTTTGACCAGCATGCTCACCTTCTAAAATTCCATCCAGGTTTCAACCCCGCTATCATAGAGGGATTGCTTTCTACCGGAGCTCGCGGAATCATCTTTGAAGGAACTGGGTTAGGACACGTTTCGAAGCAATGCTACGATTCCATCAAGAAAGCCGTGAAGCAAGATGTTCCAGTTTTCATGACATCTCAGACGATTTGGGGCCGGGTCGACATGAATGTCTACTACACCGGACGTGACCTCCTAAACTTAGGACTAACTCCCCTAGAGGACATGATCTCGGAGACAGCCATTGTGAAGCTGATGTGGGTATTAGCTCAGACCAAAGATTCTGACAAGGTCCGAGAGATGATGCTCCATCCCGTCGCAGGCGAAATTACAGAAAGAACCTCCATCCTGGAGGCCGCCTAGTCGTCCGTTGACTACTCCGCTGTTGGCCTTCGAGTTGGGCTTGAGATTCACAGACAGCTCGACACTCGCAAGAAGTTGTTCTGTGACTGCCCCACATTACTCTCCAGCAAGCCGGCTGCTCTGACCTTCGATCGAAGACTGCGACCTACTCAGAGCGAACTTGGCCAAATAGACCCATCGGCTCTCTTCGAGTTCCACAAGGGCAGGACCATCGTATACGAGGCAGACCCAGAAACAACGTGTCTTGTAGAGCTGGACGAAGAGCCTCCGCACCCCCTCAACGATGAGGCTGTTGACATTTCGCTGACGATCAGCCTGCTCCTCAAGGCTCGCCCCATGGACGAGATCCACGTGATGCGAAAGGTCGTCATCGACGGTTCAAACACTGGCGGTTTCCAACGAACCTCGATCATTTCATTGAACGGCAAACTCGAAGTCGATGGGAAAGAGATTCCCATTCAGCAAATCTCTTTGGAGGAGGACGCGGGACGAAAGACAGGTGAGAACAGGACTTCCGTTGTTTTCCGCCTCGACCGTCTCGGGGTACCGCTCATAGAAGTTGCAACTGGACCGGAGATTAACAATCCCACAGAGGCAGGTAAAGTCGCTCTAGCGATAGGTCGAATCCTTCGAGCGACGAAGCGAGTCAAACGAGGTCTTGGAAGCATAAGGCAGGACCTTAACATCTCGATAAAGAATGGAGCGCTGGTTGAGATCAAAGGGGTCCAAGAGTTGGACCTTGTCTCGAAAGTCGTCGAACTTGAGGTGCAACGCCAGTCTAACCTGCTAGAGATTAGGGACGAACTTCTTCAACGAAACGTCAAGCCAGCCGATCTCAAGGAAGAGTTCGTCGACGTCACGGACCTAGTTTCCTCGGTGAATTCCAAGGTTGTCCAATCAGCACTCAAAGAGCGAGGGTCGGTTCTAGCAGTTCGTCTACACGGCTTCAAGGGTCTTCTCAAGCGAGAACTCATTCCTGGCGTTCGGCTGGGCACCGAGATGGCGAAGCGCGCAGTCTTCTGGGGACGCGTAGGAGGAATTTTCCACTCTGACGAGTTACCAGCCTACGGAATAGATCAAAGTGTTGTAGATTCAATCAGGAAGAAACTCGAATGCCATGAAATGGACGTGTTCGTCGTCATAGCTGATCACAAGGAGAACTCCCTCGACGGCCTCAAAGCAGTGATCGAGAGAGCCAGAGAAGCAGTTCTAACGGTCCCCGAGGAGACGAGAGTCGCCAACGCCGATGGTACAACCGCCTACATGAGACCTAGGCCGGGAGCAGCTAGAATGTATCCCGAGACTGATGTGCCACCTCTTCAAATCAGCCCGGATAGAGTCCAGCGCATGGCCAAAAATCTACCCCGAATGCCTGAAGAACTAGCGAAAGAGATTGAGTCGAAGTACGATCTGAGTTCCAAGTTGGCGAGCCAGCTCGTCAACTCAGACTATCTCGGAACATTTGACGAAATTCTATCTAGTTCGAAAAGTGTTGCTCCCAGCTTCGTGGCCACAGTGTTGACTGAATCTCTTCGGAGCCTAGCCAGAGATCAGGTTCCAGTCGAAAATCTTCAAGAACAGCATCTGAAAGAAGTCTTTCAATTGGTAGCTGAAGGGTCGACCGCTAAAGAATCAGTTCTCGACATTCTCAAGTGGCTATCACTTAACTCCGATGCTCATGCTCAGGAAGCTCTTGACAAGTTGAACCTGAGAATGCTGACTCAGGTTGATCTGGAAGGCGTTATCAAACGGGTCCTAGAGTCGAATCGACCATTCGTACGAGAGAACGGACCCAAAGTCCTTGGCAGGATGATGAAACTTGTCATGGGAGAAGTTCGTGGCAAGGCGGACCCTCGGCTCGTGGACGAGCTTCTGCGTAGTGCGATAGAACGGCTTAGAGGTTGACAGCTTCGACTAGAGAGGGTGCCGACAAGACTGTTGGGGTCGAGATTGACGAACTCGATCGGAAGATCCTTCAAGCCTACCTGATGGACGCGAGATTATCCTACAGAGAGTTAGCCCACAAGCTCGGCGTCTCAACCACCACGGTTCAATCAAGAACGAGCAAGCTGGAAAAAGCAGGCATTATTCGAGGATACTCGGCCATTTTCGACCATGAGAAAATCGGGTTTCAACTCACTGCTGTCACCGAGGTCTCTGTAGCAAAAGGCAAGTTATTGGAGCTCGAGCGGGAAGTTGCAAAGATGTCCCAAGTGCTAGCCGTTTATGACGTCACCGGTCTCACAGATGCCATGGTGATCGCCAAGTTCAAGAGCCGAGAAGATCTAAGCAAATTCACTAAAGCGTTGTTGGCAATGCCCTTCGTGGAGCGAACCAACACCCACATCGTTTTGACGACTGTTAAGGAAGATTTCAGACTCTTATAGCGCATCTACTAACGCGTGGCACTCTTCAGCTCGGCCACTCTATTCTTCAGCTCGTGCGCTGCTTCCCCAGGACTGTCGAGATGTTCCGCCACCACTTTCACTAGAGCGCTTCCCACGATGGCTCCATCCGCGCCAGACTTCATCAAGGTTCTCACGTGGTCTGGGTGAGAGATTCCAAACCCTGCTGAGATGGGAATCCTGCTATTCACTAGCGACTTGACTCGTTTGAGTGTCTCTAAGGCTTGGGGGCTCAGGGTCTCCCGTGGTCCCGTGACGCCATAGAGGGAAACTAGGTAGAGAAACCCTCGGGATTTGGCTAGGATCTGTCTTAGGCGCGATTGGACCGTATTTGGTGCGGCTAAGAGGATGTTGTCTATTCCATGTTTCAGGGCCAGATTGTGGAATTGGTCGTTTTCTTCGATTGGAAGATCCGGAACAACTATCCCGCTCACGCCCGAATCCTTGGTTGTGCTAACGAACTTTTCTAAGCCCATAGCAAGGATCAGGTTGTAGTATGTGAGGATCACGAAGGGGACATTGTGTTGCGAGGAGAGTTCTCTGATAAGATCAAGCACATTCTTGGGGGTCGATCCTGCTTTGAGTGAGCGCTGGCTGGACGCTTGGATTACCGGCCCGTCAGCTATAGGGTCGGAGAAGGGGATGCCTATCTCAACGATGTCTGCTCCTCCCTCTACAAGGGCTGTGGCATTGGAGACGAAGGTCTTCGGGTCCGGGTCTCCTCCTGTCAAGTAGGCGACAAGGGCGCCTTCTCGCCGGGCTTTCAGTTCCTCGAACTTGGAGTGTATCTGGTGTTCATTCGAGCATGCGTTTGGCAATGATCTCTACGTCCTTGTCTCCACGTCCGGAAAGGTTCACGATTACGGAGTCGCTCCCCCCGTACATCTTCGCCAGCTTCATTGCATAGCTTAACGCGTGGGACGGTTCAAGCGCCGGCATAATGCCTTCTGTCTCAGACAATGTTTTGAAGGCGTCCAGTGCTTCATCATCCGAGATCGCGGCATACTTTGCTCTCCCCGTATTCATTAGGTGGGCATGCTCAGGTCCTACCGCGGGATAATCCAAACCTGCGGAAATGCTCTGGGTGGTTTGGACCTGTCCATTATCATCTTGCAAGACATATGTTAGCATACCATGTAGAACTCCTTCTTTTCCTGCGACCAGCGATGCAGCGTGTTGACCTGGCTGCTGGCTCTGTCCTCCAGCCTCTACTCCGTACAACTCGACCTCTAGGTCATGGAGAAACGGGTGGAATATGCCGATGGAATTGCTTCCACCTCCAACGCAGGCAACCACTGCTCTGGGCAGTCTGCCTTCTTGTTTGAGTATCTGTTGTCGAGCCTCCTTTCCGATGACGCTCTGGAAGTCCCTCACCATCGTTGGATACGGGTGTGGTCCAACAACCGATCCGAGGAGGTAGTAAGTGTCTTCGACGTTCGTCACCCAGTCTCTGAGCGCTTCGTTGATGGCGTCTTTCAGAGTCTTCGAGCCGGAGTCTACCGGATGGACCTTCGCGCCCAACATCTTCATCCTGTACACGTTAAGGCGTTGACGCTCCATGTCCGCGGTTCCCATGTAGACCTCCGCCTTCAAACCCAGGGCCGCGCAAGCCATGGCCGTGGCTACGCCGTGTTGTCCAGCTCCCGTTTCAGCAATGATTCTCCGTTTCCCCATACGTTTTGCTAGGAGTCCCTGTCCCAGAGTATTGTTGATCTTGTGAGCTCCACCGTGAAGCAGATCTTCCCTCTTCAGGTAGATCTTCGCTCCTCCGGCGCGTCGGGTCAAGTTTTCTGCAAGATAGAGAGGCGTAGGGCGTCCCGCGTAGTTCTCCAACCATTTCTTGAGTTGTCTTTTAAACGATGGTTCCCTAGAGAACTTGTAGTATGCGCCCTCCAGTTCTTTCAATGGTCCCATTAGAGTTTCAGGAACGTACTGACCACCATATTTTCCAAACTTACCCCGAGAATTCCCTCGACCAGTTTTGCCCGTCATGCGTTCACCAGTTCTCTGACTTTGCCCTCCACACTCGGCGATTTCATGATAGAAGTGCCAACCAGGAAAGCTCCAGCTCCACCCGCCTTCAATCGTCTTATATCTCCGGCTGAATCTATTCCGCTCTCCGACACCAGGGGACGGTCGAGCGGTCTGGTCTTGGCGAGGATTCGCTCAGTAGTCCCCAAGTCTATCTGAAATGTGAGCAGGTTGCGATTGTTGATTCCGTAGAGGTCCGGCTTTTGGTTTCTCACCTTTTCAAATTCCAGGGCTCCATTCGCTTCGACCAAAACTTCCATCCCCAGCTTCCTCGCTTCGCTTATCATGCCGTCCAGTTCCAGCTCTGTCATCTTGTTCGTGAATAGCTCGGAGATGAGGACCACTGCGTCTGCTCCCACCTGAGCGCCCGCCTTCAGTTGTTTTGCAGAGATGATGATGTCTTTCATTATTACTGGGACGTGCACCATTTCGGCGACTTCTGAGAGAATGTTGAGCCCGCCACGAAAACTATCTGGGTCCGTAAGGATGCTGAGGGCGCAAGCTCCACCGCTCAGCATTGCCCTCGCAATTTTCAGAGGCGATTCAAAACCCCGAATTTTACCAGATGAGGGTGATGCGTATTTTATCTCGGTAATGACGGGGTTTTTCCCGCAGGTCTTGATTGCTTGAACGAGGCTCTGCCGGGTCTTTCGAAGCACCTTTTCCGTGTCGTAGTATCCTCTCCGCAACCTCTCCTCGGCGGAACGTGAAAGCTCTGTCAAGTGGTCTGGCAAGGGCTAAGAGATGCTCTTTAGTCGTTGAGTGCTGCCGCCCGAGAATTCTATCAGATCGTAGAGAGTCTTGAAGGCTTTTCCATCCCTCAGAACGCCAAGCCCGATCTCTATTCCCTCTTTGAAATCCTTGGCCTTCTCGCAAAGAATCAGTCCAGCAGCAGCATTAGCAACCACCATCCGGACTCGAGGGTCATTGCTTGCCATTGTTCCGGAGAGGATCTTGCTGGTGAGACGGGCATTCTGTTCTGGATCAGACCCGGCCACTTGGTCGGGCCGTGCTTTTTCGAATCCTAAGTCTTCAGGCTCTATTTCTTCCGTTGTCGTGTTGCCATTTTGTACTGTCACAATAGCTGTTGTCCCAGTAAGTGATATCTCATCGACACCGTCAAGGCCGTACACGGTCATTACGGACTTGGCTCCTAGATTGTGAGCGGCCTGGGCCATGGGCTCTAGAAGCTGCAATTCGCATACGCCGATCAGCTGAGCATTCGCGCCGGCAGGGTTGGTAAGTGGACCTAGGATGTTGAAGACTGTACGTATCCCTATTTCCCTCCTCAGCGGAGCTACGTGTTTCATAGCTGGGTGAAAGTTGGGGGCGAACATGAATCCTATTCCCACTTCCTCGATGGACCGTTCCACTCTCTCCGGGGCCATGTTCAGGTTGAGTCCCAGCTGTTCAAGTACGTCGGCGCTACCGCATTTGCTAGTAAAGGAACGGTTGCCGTGCTTAGCCACTGGGACCCCCCCGGCAGCCACCACGAATGCGCTGGTGGTGCTGACGTTGAACGTTTTGGTTCGGTCCCCGCCCGTCCCACATGTATCCAAGAGATAGCCGTCGATCCGTGGCCGTATTCTCTTACTGAATTCCCGCATCACTTGAGCGAGGGCGGTAACTTCCTCAACTGTCTCGCCCTTCTTCTTCAACCCGATGAGAAACGCGCCAATCTGCGCGGGCGTTGCTTGGCACGACATTATCTCCTTCATAGCCTCTCGCGCTTGTTCGGCTGTTAGGTTTCTGTCCTCTAGGAGGGTTGGGATGCATTCCTTGATCGTAACGGGTCAATCCTCCAGAAAGTTTTCAACCAGTGTTCGTCCCGCCGCCGTAAGGATAGACTCTGGATGGAACTGCACTCCTTCGATGGGGAATTCTCTATGCCGGACGCCCATTATCTCGTGGTCATCTAGAGACTGAGCGCTGATCTCAAGGCCGATGGGTAGAGTTCGCTTCTCCGCTACTAGAGAGTGATATCTTGTCGCTTCGAAGGGGTTCTTGATACGTCGAAAGATGCCCTTCCCGTCGTGCTTTATCGGGCTGGTTTTTCCATGGCGGAGCGCTTTCGCTGGGACTATTCTCCCGCCGAAAGCATGCACTATTCCTTGGTGCCCGAGACAGACGCCCAGGGTTGGGACTTCTCTGCTGACGCTTTGAAGAATTGCAGTGCAAGATCCGAAGTATCTCTTGTCGCCGGGGTTGCCTGGCCCGGGTGAGATTATGATTCTGTCAGGATTGAGTTGCTGGACATCCTCCACATCAATAGCGTCGTTTCGCTTCACGACAACTTCGTTCGACGTCTGTCCAACCATCTGGGCCAGGTTGTAGACGAAGCTGTCGTAGTTGTCTATTATCAGAACCTTCATCCAGCTTCTACTCCTGAGCCTGGTCCATCGCCGTGAACAACGCTGCGGCCTTTCGCTCAGTCTCTATCCACTCTCTTCCCGGGACAGAGTCTGCCACTATTCCAGCGCCCGACTGGAGGTAGCAGAAACCATCCTGAGCGCACAGTGTCCGGATGGTTATCGCAAAGTCGGCGTTTCCATTAGCAGAGAAATAACCAACAGCTCCTGCATAGGGACCCCGGGCAACCGGCTCCAGCTGTTGGATGATCTCCATTGCTCGGACTTTGGGCGCGCCAGAGACAGTTCCTGCGGGGAAGACGGCTCGGAATAGATCTAGGCTGGTTAGACCATTCTGCAGCTGGCCCGTCACTCGGGAGACGATGTGCTGAACGTGGCTGTAGCTCTGAACTTTCATGAAGTCAGGAACTTGGACCGTCCCATATCGGGACACCTTGCCCAGATCATTTCTGGCCAGGTCCACTAGCATCACGTGCTCAGCCTGTTCTTTCTCGTCTTGAAGGAGCTCGCTGGCCAAGGCTCTGTTACGAGACGGGTCGGCGGTGAACGGCCGCGTTCCTGCTATGGGGAACGTCTCGATCTTGCTCCCGATCTTCCTAGCCAGCATCTCGGGGCTGGAGCCGACGATTTCTCGTTGGCCGAACTTGAGATAGTACATGTATGGGGACGGATTGATCTTTCTCAACTGTCGGTAGAAGGGGAGGAGTGATCCTTTGAACGGAATCTTGTAGCGTTTGGAGAGGACTACTTGGAATACGTCTCCAGCGCGAATGTACTGCTTCGCGCGGTCGACTCTCTCGCAGAATTCTTCTTGTTCGAGGTTCGACTTGGGCTTGCCGAAGCTGACATCTTCCGGTGTCGAGCTCTCCTTCAGCAGAGACTTGACGTCTTCGCTTCTGTTTCTCTCGCGGTAGAAGTAGTGGGCTTTCGTTTTGAAGTGGTCGAAGACGATGCCATCTTCGAAGAGGCCAAACTCGATGTCGGGGAACCCGTTGTTGTCTCGTGAATAACGAGGGATTTTCTCGAAGTTTCTGACGAAGTCGTACGATGCGTACCCTACTAGTCCGCCTGCGTATCTCTCGTTGGAATGGTTTCCTTTAGCGTCACCGTTGATCTTTCCCAAAATGTTTAGGGGATTTTCGTTTGCGAGGATTGTCCTTTCCGACCTCTCGTTGTCGAGAATCTCAATGCGGCTGTTTGATGCTCGGACGATGATTTGAGGTTCGAAGCCTAGGAAGGTGTATCTTGCCAGGCGTCGGGGCCCTTCAACAGATTCTAGGATGAACGCGTTTTCGGAGCGTTCTTGCAGAGTCAGGAAAAGTTCGATGGGAGACTGTTTCGTGACTAGAGGGGTGTAGTTCAGGTTAGCTGATGAGGGCTGTAGGAGTTGTTGTCCAAAGTCTATACCCCATGGACGCCGCCTACAGCCGCGTTCGTGCGTGCTCTATTTATTGCTTGCGTGACCACTTCTGTACATTCTCTCGAAGAGTCTTCCGGACCCATTCCGCCTTGGAAGAGGGGAGGTCCAGAATTTCTCCTACCGTACTAGCAAATTTCCTTCTCAGAGGCGGGACGAAGGGATTTGCCAGTTGTATCCCCATAATAGTGTCCCATGCAGAGACGAGAGTTGTAATGCGTCCTTGCGTTGCGCGCAAGGAGCTAGTATTCAAACTCCCGTTCCATTCTGTAAGACTAATCCCTAGGCATATCAGTGCGTAATGGTGAAGGCCTTGAACGTACGCCATAGCTCTGTCATGGGATTCGACAGTGGAGGCACGTATCCTTGCGCCGGCAGATTCCATCGCCTTTGACAGCTTCGCCCACTTAGGGCCCTTTCGGTAGGGAATCACGGCGACATTCTGGCCATGCATGTCGTCGACATCTGGACCGAACAGAGGATGCAAACTTACGTATTCCAAACTGTCGACCACTCTGTTCGCGATCACATCCGAGATTCCGGTCTTGACGGATGATAGGTCGGACAGCAGGCTTCCGTTCCGCATCCTGGAAGCAACTTCAAGTGCTACTTTCCGAGTAGCTTCGATCGGAACAGCGACAATGACTATGTCAGAGGTGCTCGCATCATTCATGCTTCCCGATCCTACGTCGAGTTCTCTCGCAACCGTCTGGGTCCTTCTCCGGCTACGTCCTGCAATTGTTACTTCGGCGCCATGATCTCTTGCAAATCTGGCGAAGAAACTTCCCATCCCTCCTGTGCCGCCGACAACGAGCACGTTCTGCCTTCTAAGATGGAGTCCATGCTTCTTGGAAAAGTTCTTTTGAGCTTTGACGCTCATCTTGAAAATCTGTTGGAATACCGGGCCGAGCAATTCAGGGTCCCGTTCCATTTCTATGGCCAATTGTCTAACGTTGCTGAGAATCTCACTCTCGCGTTCTAGGTCTCTGTATGCAAGGCCCTCCGACTTCTTGATTCGGCCCAATTTCTGGGCGTTCTCGAACCTTGCGTTGAGGAGTTTGACTAGGTGGTGGTCTATTTCGTCAATCCGTAGTCGCAGTCGGCTAATTTCATGCAAGAAGCCCTAGCTCTGCAAGACTCTCGGGATCATTCCGCCCCGGATCATCAAGTCAGCTATCCCAATTGCCACCATTCCTTGGACCACTGGAACAGCCTTCGGCACCACGCAAGGGTCATGTCGTCCCTTGACTCCCAGAGTTGCCTCCTCCATCTTGGAAACGTTCACGGTCTTTTGTTCCTTGGCGATAGAGGAAGGCGGCTTGAATGCGACTCGGAGGAGAAGAGGCATCCCTGTGGACATTCCGCCTAGGACCCCTCCTGAGTTGTTGGTCACCGTCGAGACTCTTCCTTCTATGATTACGTACTGGTCATTGTTCTGTGAACCTTTCAGTCGCGCGGCGTGGAATCCTGCTCCGAACTCTACGCCTTTTACCGCTGGAATCCCGAATATGATCTTGGCCAGCTCGGCATCCAGCGCGTCGAAGATAGGTTCGCCCACGCCTACGGGTAAGTTCAGCACCATGCACTCCACGATTCCTCCCACGCTGTCTCCATCCTCCCTGGCTGCTAAGACGACCTTCCGCATCTTGTCCGCAACCGTTTCATCCGGGCATCTCATGGAATTCGAGTAGGTCATCTTCTTCGCAACATCAGCATCCGGGGAATCCTCCAGCCCGACACCGCCTATGGCTAGAGTGTAGGCGAGGACTTGGACGCCTTTGTTCTGTAATAGTTTCGTTGCCACGGCCCCTGCCGCGAGGAAGGCGGCTGTCATTCGTCCGGACAGTCGTCCGCCTCCTCTGTAGTCGTTGAACCCGCCATACTTCACCTTCGCAGGATAATCCGCGTGTCCAGGTCGGACAACGTCCTTCAGAGATTCGTAATCGGCGGGTCTGGTGTCCTTGTTCCTCAAGTGAAGCGTGATCGGAGCTCCGGTAGTGTGGTGTTGAAAGACTCCAGAGAATATTTCTACATCATCGGGTTCGCGCCTGGCAGACACTACGTCTTTGTCCTGAGGAATCCTGAGTTCTAGAGCTACCTGAATGTCCTCTGGTTCTAACGGGAGTCCCGCGGGGCATCCATCGATCGTGACGCCCACTCCAGGGCCATGGCTCTCTCCAAAACAAGTGACGACAAATGCCTTTCCGATGGAGTTACTCCACATCAAGCCGTGCTCCTAGTCTTTCCAGATCGTTGAAGAATGCCGGGTAGGATTTTGAGACGACCTCGGCGTCTTCAATCACAGACTGCCCATTCGCAGCCAGGGCTGCCGTCGCGCAGGCCATTGCCACTCGATGATCGTGGTGTGATGACAATCTTTCTCCCACCAGCTTCTCACTGCCATCGATCACAACCTTGTCTTCCTTAACAAAGACCTTGGCTCCCATCTTTGTCAATTCCTCCGGAACTGTCTCCAACCTGTTGGATTCCTTGTACCTGAGCCTCCTAACCCCACGGATCTCCGATCTGCCCTTCGCCTGAGCTGCGAGAACTTCTAGAACTGGCACAAGATCCGGATTGTCGCTAGCGTCAAAGGCGAAATGTTCAAGCTGGCCCTTGGTGACGAGCAAGTCTCCACCGATCTCCTTGACGTCGATCCCTATCTGTGGAAAGAGTTCTAGGACTACACTATCTGGTTCGACGGTAGAATCTCGATCGAGGCCTGAGATTGTTATGTTATCTCCTGCTGTTCCCCCAGCTGCAATTAGGAAAGCGGCTGAAGAGAAGTCTCCCGGGACCCGGTGAGTGATGGGTCTGTATTCTTGTGGCGCAGGAATTCGGAATGAGTCTTTTGTTTCCTCCAATAATATTCCGTGTTGCTTCATGATAGCAAGAGTCATCTCTACGTAAGGACGAGATTCGATCTGTCCCTCCAATGTAATGCGAACTTCATCCCGGGCGAGGGGGGCGGCCATCAATAGACCCGAGATGAACTGGGAGCTTATCCCCGCATCGATAGAAGTTGCTCCCCCCTTGAGAGGTCCTTGGACTGTGACGCGAAGATGATCCTCAGCTCGATCCAGTCGAGTAGACGCTCCGATTATTTCAAGGGCATCTAACAACGGCTGGATGGGCCTCTTGGCGAGGCTGTTCCCGGCGATGAGGACTGTTTTACCCATGCTCGCGGAGGAGATGGCTGTGAGCAAGCGAAGTGTTGCCCCCGATTCCCCGCAGTCAAGCGGAACGTTCGGCGGCAAGGGGACCCCGACCCCACGCGATACGATTACATCTCTCGACTCTCGAACCCTAGCACCCATCTCGCGGATAGCATCAAGGGTTCTCATTGTGTCGTCGCTGACGAGGGGTTTCTGAATAGTGGTTTGTCCAAGAGATAGAAGCGAAGCAAACAGGGCCCTGTGAGTGTAGGCTTTGGACCTGGGAGCCTGGACCCGCCCGTAGAGTTGGTGAGATCCATCGATTCGGACTCTCAACCTTCGATCACGGCTCTCTTCTCGTTAGGCGAGGAAGCAAGCACTCTACCCGGAAACTTCTCCCAAGCCTTCCTCACCTTGGCAACGTCATCTTCCTCGACCACTGCAGTGACGGCCGGGCCCTTTCCCGAGAGGCCTGCTCCTAGGGCTCCTGCCTCTAGTGCTGTTATGGCTGGTTTCGGGTCTTCGCCGAGAACGGAGGAGTAGGCTAGTCCGTTTAGTGTAAGAGCGTCCCAGAGGTGACCGTTGCTGGCTTCGCTGTAAGCTAGTTCGGAAATTCGCCGTATGGGCATGAATTTTGATTTGTCCAAGGTTCCAGTGTAAGTCTTCCGGGGTGGAACTAGAACTAAGATGTGAAGGTGCGATGGGACTTTGATCGTTTTCTCCACCTTTCGGCGGAGGTTGTCTGTTAGCACAGCACCACCATGGTAGGACGCGTAGGAGTCGTCGAAGCCTCCTGTGAGGCTGACACCTGACTCGAGAGATGCGTCTATCCCGATACCGATGATGGTGTCATGGTCAGGCTCTACTCCGAGGGCTGACGCTGCGGCAAGGGCTGCCGCATTGGCGGCCGCACTGCTGCTCTTTAGCCCTACAGCTGACGGAATGTTGGATGAGGTAATGATTTCGCCCGAGAACTTTGCCGGGTCCCCATAACGCTCCAGGGTCTTCTTGACAGCGGCGACCACGAGCGCACTGGATTCGGTGGGGTCTGAGGTAATTAAAACTGAGAACTCGCCTGAACCATCTCGTAGGGTGACCTTGGCCCTCGTCCAGAGGTCGATGCTGAGAGCACCCCCCTTACCCGTCGAGAATGCGTTGAGAATGCTGATGGCCCCGTGGGATAATGCTTGGCCCGTTCCTTTCATTTCCAATCGCCGGCTACGTGTTGGACTAGTATCGACCTCATGAGTTGGAAGGGCGCGGGCTTTCCCAGCCAGATCTCAAATGAGAGGGCTGCTTGTTGGACGAGCATCTCCAACCCACTGATTCTCCTCACCCCCGGAGGAAGAGGGTCCGGGGAATGGTCGTAAGCTAGGTCAAACACCCACAATCCTGTTGGAAGTTTACTCGGCTCTGAGTTCAGGCCTCCGAGGAGGCTGATGGTTTGAATGGGCGTTGCGTTAACTACTAGCTGGACGTTCTTGGCTGAAGTCTCAAACCCGGATTTTGTGAGGCCTCCATGAGACACGCGCGACCTGCTTCTTGTGGCGTCCGCAATCTTTCTGGCTTGATGTGGGTCTCTGCTTAGGATCGTGATTTCCGCGTTTTCCTTCGACAATGCTTGAACGACGCTTCTAGCAGCCCCACCAGCTCCCAGAACAAGTACGCACGAATCTTTCGGATCTAAGCCATGGGCTTTGATGGCCCGTATGGATCCTTCTCCGTCAGTATTGTATCCGACCAATCCCTCGGTAGTCTTGGAGACCGTGTTAACGGACCCTACATCTTCAGAAGTTTTGTCGAGCTTGTTCAGCGTTTCGATTATGTTGGTCTTGTGGGGCATGGTGACGTTGAAGCCTTCAAAGCCCAAGGTTCGGGCAGCTTCTACAGCTCCTGTCAGGTTCTTGGGAGTGACCGAGAAGGGAATGTATGTTCTCGAGAGTCCTAGCTTGTCAAACGTGTTGTTGAATATGATGGGGCTAAGGCTGTGGGCTACTGGAAACCCGAAGAGGCAGTGGACCTTGGTCTCGCCATCTATCATGGAAAATCTCACGCGAGGCCTATTGTCTCGTAGATTCTTCGTAAGTCCGTTATCGCCAGCTGGCCACGCCCCGTTTCCAGTCCTCTTCCCAGCGAGGCGTAAGTGAAAGGCGCTCCATAGAAGGGAGCCATGATCCTGGACCAGATGCCTGTTTGGCCCATTGCGAAGCAAACTAGGGGCGTTCTCTTGCAGTTCTTGTACAACAAGCTGAGAATCGTCAGGTTATCCTGAGGAAACTGGGCTGTGGTAACGATCTTGTACAGGTCAGGCTTGTACTCCTGCAGCTTGGTCAAGGTGGTTTGGAGTTTAGTAATGTCGGGCGTTCTGAAATGGTCGTGGTGCGAAAGAAGGATCTTTGCACCCTTCTTCCTGAAGCTTGTAATGGCGTTGCCGAGCTTTGAGGTCGCGAGTTCCAAGTCTACATAATCGAATCCTTCGCTGACCGCTTCTGTCAACACTTTCAGCCGGTCAGTTTCTGACCCGTCGTAGGAACCCTTTTCCGACAAGGGTCTGTTGGTGGCTATGAGAGGTTTTTCCACGGCCCTTGCTATCTTGGATAGTCCACGGTAACTTCGAAGCTTGTCAAGTCTGACTTCTATGAGGTCCGCGAACAGTCTCTCTGCTTTCTGTGCTTGTCCTAGTAGCTCGGGAACATCGGTGGCGGAGATGGAGACGCAGACTTGGACGCTCATTTCTCGATGATCATCTCACCCGCGATTCTGGTTCCAAAGTGTCGGCCTCCCTCTTCCAGGCGGACAAGAACTTGGTCTCCCGGTTTCAGTTGAGAAACGGGCGTGGATCCTTCGGGTGTTACCAGCCTTACTGTTTCGGCATTCTGGACTATCGTCCTCATGGTATGTTCGCCATCTGAGGCCTCTACTAGGATCATAGGTCGGCGTTCTATTTTGACCCGAGCCACATCTACTGTTCTGGCTCTTCCTCTATCGTCCACAAGGAGTACCGTCTCTCCGGTGGAGAGTTCAGACAAGTAACGGGTCTTCCCGTCGCCCGTGAGAACATAGAGAGATACCGGTCCAGCGTTGACCCTAAAGGGGCGAGGGTTAATGTGGGGGTTGGTATGAACTTCACCTTCGATTAAGAAGAGACCTTGAGACGAGCACCCCGTCAGTAGCCCTTCTCCTGGCGATATGATCTCACAGGTGTCCACGCAGACACGTGAGCCATTTCCAATAGGTCGAATAGCCGTTATCCTGGCCCTCGCTAGCGGAATGGTGGCCGGTTCTCCGGCTACAAGGTCTCTTGTTTTGAGAATCTCATCAAGGTCAGGAGAGGCGAGCGCTATTCCGTCGGCTCCTAGTTCTAGAGTGTTGAGGGCTACTCGACTCTCGTCAAAAGATTTTGTTCGGACCAGCAGTTTAGATCGTCCTTTCACCTCAGAGATGAGGTTTTCAAGAGGTATGACCTTCCAGTCTGGGCACTGGATGAGGAAATAGTCCGGAAGAATCCCAAGTGCTTGGACGACCTTTTCGTGATCCGTCCTACTATGGATTGTCAGCTCGAATGCTACTTGTCGCTTGTTCTTCTTGGCGTTTTCCGCCTCGACAATGTCGGAAGTGATTAGGATATCTGCGTCATTCCGACGAGACGCTACTCTTGTCTTTAGGCCACGAGGCGGTTCATCAAAGAGAATGGTGTCTGGCCGTACCTTTTCAATCAGCCTTATCAGGCCGTCGGCGGAAAGGTCCGGTTTAGGTTCTAGCCAGAACTCCTTCAGCTCGCTCACCCAGAATGGTCAATGCTTGTACGGGGCTGGCGCCGTTGTGAACAATGTCGACAAGAGCCATAGTCATCTTGGTAGGGTCACGATGTTGGAAGACATTGCGACCTATTGACACGCCCGCGGCGCCAGCATTGATAGACTCTGAAACCATTTGCAAGGCCTCACCGTCACTCTTGGCTTTTGGTCCGCCTGCAACCACTACTGGTATCTTTACGCTCTCGACCACGTTCCTGAAACTTTCAATGTCGCCGGTGTAGTTGGTCTTGACGATGTCGGCGCCAATCTCGTAACCGAGCCGGGCTGCGTGGCTTACCACATCGTAGGCGTGCTCGTTCTGGATGCCTGGGCCTCGGGGATACATCATGGCCAGAGTCGGTAGGCCGTAATCGTCGCATTCTTCGATGATTCGTGAGAACCTGTCCAACATATCCTGTTCCCTAAGGGAGCCTACGTTGATGTGTACTGAGATCGCATCGGCCCCTAGTCGTAGGGCTTCTTTGACTGTAGAGACCTGGGTTTTCCAGTGAGGGTCGCTTGTCAGACGCGTAGCGCCTGACAGGTGTAGAATTAGGCCCATACTATTGGTGTCCACGGTTTTGGCGATTCCGGCATGAACGAGCACGGCATCGGCCTCGCCATGGGAGATGTCAGCGATAATCCGGGCCATGTCTTCAAGCCCTTGTATCGGGCCAACGGAAACCCCATGGTCCATTGGTATGATGACCGTTTTTCCATCCTTCCGGAATATTCGTCTGAGTCTTCTCGTCTTTCCCGATTCCATAGCGTCTTCACTCAATGTACTTCTGAGCCAGTAGGAGTTCGGCGTTGAGGATGGAACATCCGGCCCCGCCTCGAACGAGGTTATGTCCGAGAGCAATGTACTTGACGCCTCTGAAAGCGGCGTCTTTCCGGACCCGTCCGACGCTTACTGTCATTCCGTGTCCTTCATCTACGTCCAGCCTAGTTTGAGGACGGTCCTCTTCTCTCCGGACGACGATCGGGTGTGATGGTGCGGTGGGAAGTTTGAGTTTCTGGGGAGTCGACTGGAATTCGGACATGGTTCTGACCGCGTCTTCAGGCGTGACCGGTGATCGGGTCTTGGCGAAGATGGCTTCTATGTGGCCGTGAATCGTTGGCACGCGGTGACAGCTAGCTGACACAATGATTGTTTCGGGTTTTGTAGAGGCTCCGAGGATCTTGTTCGTCTCTCTCTCCACCTTCTCTTCCTCGTTTCTGATGAACGGTATCACGTTTTCGAGAATGTCCAATGAGGCTACTCCAGGATAGCCTGCGCCTGAGATTGCCTGCATCGACGACACGACGACGGTGTCGAGGCCAAACTTGTCGTAGAGCGGCTTTAACGAAAGTGTGAGGATTGCCGTTGTGCAGTTTGGATTTGCAACGACAAACCCGTCCCATTTCATACGGCGCTTTTGTTCTTCCACCATGGCTGAATGTTCAGGGTTCACCTCAGGGTTGAGCAACGGGACATACTGATCCATTCTATGGGAAGATGCATTGGAGAAAACCGGAAGGCCTGCTTTGGCAAAGTCCGTTTCTACAGGTCCCGCGACCTCCGCGGGCAGTGCTGAGAAGACAACATCGGGATCGTCCAGCGTCTGTGGTCTAGCTTCTACGACCTCTAAGTTTCGAACCGCTTCCGAAAGCTCCTTCACGCTTCTTGCGCCTGCAGTCGTAGCGTAGGATTTTCCCACGCTCTTGTCAGAAGCGGCAAGGGCTGACACTTCGAACCAAGGATGGTTAGCTAACAGCTGTACGAACTTTTGACCCATCATTCCAGTGGCTCCTAGGACTGCTGCCTTCTTCATGCTCTAGTTTGCCTCCAAAGAGTTGCGGACGAGTCGTGTTGCAAGTTTTCTAACTCTCCCCTCTAACACAACGATTACGGAGGATGTTATTGTGAGGATGCCGAATATGTTGATATTGTTCGCCTGCAGGATCGAGCTAATCTTTGCCACAACCCCAGGGGTCTCTTCAAGTCCTATCCCCCTTACCGTGATGAGGGCCATTCGTCGCCTGACGGCCATGGCTAGACCGCCCGGGTTGCCGACTATGGCTCTGTGAAGGCGAGTGATCTGGCCGGGAAGTGAGGGTGTCTCGCTCACGTACAGAATGGCTGAGTTGCTATCCTGGGAGACAGCGATGAGGTTCGAACGCACGATTTCGACGACTTTACGGGTAAGTTCTGGGTTCTTAGATAGGCCCTTGCCCACTAGTGTCAGCGAAGCGACTGGGTCCGGGTTGTGAACCGTGACCTCCAATTCTGGAAGGGGTCCTCCAGTGATGATTGTTCCCTGGGATTGAAGGGTTCCTGCTGCATGGGATACGACTCTGATGTTGATGCTTGGGTCTTTGAAGCGCAACGCTTTCCGGTGAATGAATTTGGTTCCCGAGTCTGCGATTCCCACCAGTGAATTCATGTCTATTTTCTTGAGGGGTTTTGCTTCTTTCAGTATCTTCGGGTCTCCAGTCATTATGCCGGGTGCATTGGTGACAAGTACCACTTCGTCCGCGTCCAAGGATCTGGCCATGAGCAGTGCGGTTGTGTCGCTACCACCTCGTCCGAGGGTGCTGATCCTTCCATCCCGGGTTTTTCCAATGAAACCGCATACTACGGGAACGATTCCATCTGCTAGAAGTGGTTTCACGTATCGTCTGATCCTTCCATCACTTTGCGCCATCAGCGGGTTGGCGTTAGCGAATCGGTCGTCTGTAACTATCGGCCAGTCCTTGTCGGAGGGGTCAAAGTAGCGAGCCTGTATTCCTTTCGATTTGAGTGACGCTGCGAAGATTCGCGCGCTAGTTCTCTCGCCCATAGCCAGTATGTCGTCGCGGTCGGTTTCGGCGGCACCGTTGGCCAATTCAGATAACCGGTCTGTGGTAGCTCCTACCGCGCTGACAACTACTACCATCTGAGTGCCTTTAGAGTATTCTCGGGAGACCGCTTCAGCGGCGAGTGAGACTCGTTTTGCGGTCGCCAGGCTGTAACCGCCAAACTTTACGATGAGGAGTTTGCTGTGTGAACTCCTAGAGCTTCGGGGCTCTCTGGGTTCAGAAAATTTCTCAAGAACGTTTTCTGAATGTCGAGTTTTCGGGTGCCTAGTCGCGGAGGAGCGTGTCGACAAGGCAGTCATGCCAGTAAAGATGACCACCCATTGCTTTTCGCACCTTCTGAAGCGTCCGTTCGCCCAACTGGCTATTTAGGGTTATGGAAACCCGAGGCATGTTTCCCGACCGCACAACCCAGGGAATAATCGAGAAGACATCATTCTCAACCAGCCGTAAAAACGCAAGATGCTTCCCGAATCCTTCCTTAATCCACTTTGTCCCGCGAGAAGCGCCCAAAACAAGCCCGATTCGCAAATCCAAGTCCTCGATTTCTACTCTCCCTTTTGCTACGCTTGACCCGAGGTCAATGTTTATTCTAAACTATGGGTGTCCCGAAAATGCGGACAAGCCCGTTCTGCGCCCTGAATCACCAGACTCGCTCGGAAACCCCGTTACCTGGCAAGGGGTCTTTGAAAAAACTGGGGGTACCTAGAAGACCTTGCGACGCGTGCGAGCCCGAGATGACCCCCTCCACCGAGGGGCTTGGGAAATCATCAGAGCCACAAATCCCGAGATCTGGTGTTCACCGACTAACGCACGAATACGGCAGTTTCGGAGGGGTTTTCTAGTACAAACCTAAAACAGGCCTGATTATCATAGTAGCTGGAGATTCGGTACCTCCTCTTGTGTGGAATATTCGGATGTGTCCTCCATGACGGCTCCCAGGCCGCTCTCCTAATCCATTCAGCCTTGAAACGGCTCGAATATCGGGGCTACGATTCGGTCGGACAAGTCACTGTTGACGGGGAGAGGCTGACTGTTAAGAAAGACGCGGGTCGGCTGGAGGAAGTCGACGCCAAGTACCACCTTGACGACATGCCAGGACCCGTTGGCGTCGGCCACACGCGATGGGCTACTCACGGGAGGCCTGCTCATGAGAACTCTCATCCACATGTTGATTGTAAGAACAGAATAGCAGTGGTCCACAACGGGATCATTGAGAACTATCTCGACCTGAAGCGAGAACTCGAAGCCAAAGGACACGACTTCCTATCCAGAACCGATACCGAGGTTGTTCCGCATCTCGTTGAAGAGTATGTCAGCCAGGGAATGGGTCTCGAAGAGGCCTTCCGGAAAACCGTCAATCGTCTAGAGGGCGCCTATTCCATCGTCCTCACGAGCGTCGAGCGTCCAAAGATGATTCTCTGCGCCCGCCAAGAAAGCCCTCTAGTCCTTGGTCTTGGAGACGGCGAGTATTACTGCGCGTCAGACTTTTCCGCATTCCTACCCCTGACCAAGAAGGCTCTCATACTGGACGAGGGCGAAATGGCAGTACTGGACCCGAACGGTGTGCGCATTCTCAAACTGAAAAATGCCGCCCCGGTCAAAAGGGACCCGATTACCATTGCATGGGACCCGGAGTCTGCGAAGAAACAAGGTTTCCGGCACTTCATGCTGAAAGAGATACATGAACAGGCACAGTCAACCCGAGACGCACTCAGAAGCCAAGAGATATACTACGATTTGGTCGCCAGCAAGATCCTCAGCGCAGGCAACGTTTTCATCGTTGCCTGCGGCACGTCATACCACTCCGGCCTTGTTGGAAGCCTCGCCCTGGCGAAATTGGCCGGCATCAACGCTCGAGTCGTGATAGCCAGCGAATTCTCCGATGAAGCACTGGACCTTACCACTCCAAAGACGGTCATACTAGCCATAAGCCAGTCTGGAGAAACCATGGACACTCTCAACGCGGTCCGAGACGCGAAATCCAAGGGAGCTAGCATACTAAGCATCGTCAACGTATTAGGCTCCACTTTGATGCGGCTATCAGATGTTTACATAGGACAAAACGCAGGACCCGAAATCGGCGTCGCGTCCACTAAAGCGTTTACCTCACAAGTGGCCATTCTGCTAAGACTTGCAGCAAACATAGCTCGGAAGAAGGGAGAGGTGTCCACTAAGGAAATAGGCGAACTCGAAGATGCCCTCCACAAGACCCCGATAATTATTCAGAACATCATCAACACGAAACTAGGAGAAATAAAGAGGATCGCTGAAGATTGTAGCAACGCATCAAGCATCTGCTTCCTCGGACGTGGCGTGAACGTGCCGACCGCGCTCGAAGGCCGGCTCAAACTTCTAGAGCTGAGCTATATTCCAGCGATAGCATATCCCGCCGGCGAAAGCAAACACGGCTTCATCGCACTCATTGAAGAAGGATTCCCAGTAATCTTCGTCGCTCCCAAGGATGATAATCACAGACGCCTCATCGGCAACATCATGGAAATGAAAGCACGAGGTGCACGAATAATATCGGTGATCGAGGAGGGGGACGAAGAGATTAGGAGTCTATCAGACCAAACAATCGAGATTCCAGAATCACTCCCGGCCCTCGTCACACCGTTGGTTTATGTCGTGCCTCTGCAGCTCCTAGCGTATTATCTCTCAATTATCAAGGGACACGACCCTGACTATCCCAGAAATCTGGCCAAAAGTGTCACGGTAGAATAGGGTCCCGCCGTCATGCCGGACAGGGCTCCAGAAGGAAAGGAAATTGTGCACGAACATCTCGACAAGGCCCTCGAAGAGGCCTGGTCTAAGACAAACCTAGCTCTCAGTGAAACCTCCGAACACTCGACAGGGTTCGAGAAGAAAATCTGGGCCGCTGCAGAAGCAGTCGAGTACTCCAGTCTCCTCTTCTCCATGGCTTACAACTTGGAAGACATGGACCCGCCGGTGGACAAAAGGAAAGGTACTGATCCTATAGCGTTGGTAAAGGATTCGGTCGACTCGCTCAAACGAGCCAGAGAGATGCGAAGCCGATCGAGCGAGGAAGCCTACACTCATCTTAGGACCGCCGCCCACTATCTGAAGACAGCCTACCTAGACCACGTCAAGAAGACAACAAGGTCAAGATAGTATTTAACTAGAAGCTTGGGCGGGGCGAGAAGCTCTCGCCGGGCGTCTCTGCGTGTTTCGCTCAATCACCTGTCTCGCCGGCGGCGTTGGAGCCGCAAAATTTCTAGAGGGACTAGCAAACGTATTTCCCCCGGAAAAGATAACTGTCATCGTCAACACCGGCGACGACCTACAATATCTGGGATGCCACGTCAGCCCCGACCTCGACATCGTAACCTACACACTAGCAGGAATAGCCGATAAATCGAAAGGATGGGGAATCGAGGGAGACACTTACAACTGCATGGAACAGCTTGCGAAATACTCCGCTGAGACCTGGTTTCGAATCGGAGACAGAGACTTCGGAACCCACCTCTTGCGCACCGCGTTTCTCCAGCAAGGCTTTGCCCTATCAGAGGTGACCGAGAAGATCAAAACCTCTCTCGGAGTGAAGGTCCACATTCTGCCGATGACAGACCAACCAGTCGCTACCAAGATCAAGACCCCAAGTGGAATGATGGAATTCCAAGAGTACTTCGTCAAAAGAAGGTTCCAGGACAAAGTCGAAGACGTGACCTACGAAGGTGCGACCAAAGCAACACCGGCCCCAGGAGTTGTGCCTGCACTTGAGAGGACTGACCTCATCATCCTCTGTCCTAGCAACCCAATCTTAAGCATCGGCCCGATTCTGGCGCTGCCTGACATCCGTAACAGCATAGCTAAGACCCATGCGAAAATCGTAGGGATCAGTCCCATCGTAGGAGGCAAAGCCATCAAGGGTCCCTTGGATCGAATGATGGAGAGCTTGGGCTTGGAAGTGTCACCTTTCGGCGTCGCCCAACTATACAGAGGACTATTGAGAGGTTACGTTATTGACGACGTTGACAGGTCAGTCAGTTCGAAGATTGTAAGCCTCGGCATGAGGGTTGTCACAACGAAGACAGTAATGGATTCACGAGAAGCCAAGATGAAATTGGCAGAAGATACTTTGAGGCTTGCGGAGACACTGTCGTGACCGGCCACATAGCAGTCGTTCCAGTCAAAGGCCTGACCGAGAGCAAGAGAAGACTTTCCGGCGAACTTTCTGTAGAGAACCGGAAGGTCCTCGTCAAGGCTCTCCTTGAAGATGTTCTCGCAGCCCTGGTTCGCGCAGACATTTACAGCAACATTCTCGTGATTTCCCCAGACCAAGATATCGCTGACATAGCCCCATTGCATGGAGCTTCATTTGTCAAACAGAATAATCTAGGATTGAACTCTGCCGTCGAACAGGCGACAAGATTAGCATCGAGGGAACGTGCCCAATCACAGACAATCGTTCTCGCTGATATACCTCTAACGGAGCCTAGGGATTTTGTCGAGCTGTTCAAACTAGGTGGTAACGAACCCAAAGTAGTAATGGCCCCGTCACTCAAGGGCGGCACCAACATAATGACAATGTCTCCCCCAAATGCAATCGCCCCCGCATATGGCAGATGGAGCTACGCCAGGCACTTACGTTTGGCACAAAGGAAACAGTTGAGGAGCTACTCAATGTCCAACCCTCGAGTCTCCTTCGACATTGACACTGTGTATGACCTAACTAGGTTGCGACGTCTTGACCCGGAAAGAAAAACCCGATCGGGTAAGTTAGCTGCCGAAGTAACCCAAACTCCGACGCTAGCGAGAAACTCGGCACATCTACGCCTACAGTCATCTTCTACTCACTAGTGAGTAGAAACTCTTTTATGAGTAGGTTCTCGGGCGCATCCCGGCATGAGTCTTCCCAAGCCAAGCATTTCAAGAACATCATCTTTGGCTGGAGCGGCTGTCTTTGGAGCGTTGGCCGCGGTAATAACGGCGTTATGGCCTCCATCGTACCAATTTCGCTTCCCTGTTCCGGGCTTTCAGTTCTTGGCTTTTGACGCTGCAGAACTAATCGACGTTCTCGCTTTTCTATTGTTTGGACCTGTTGTGGGGGTCGCAACTGCTGCGGTCCACGGCTTGGTACTGAGTGTGTTTCCGAGCGAAGCCCCACTAGTTGGGCCGCTTCTGAAATTCCTGGCTGTTTCCAGCATGCTACTCGGGCTCTGGCTTGGGTACCTACTCTATTCTCGTCCATTTAGGTCCAAGGGTGGATACACAGCAGGATTGAGCCTCATGACCGGATTCGGATTGGTCAGCCGAGTTCTCATTTTGACTCCAATAAACTACGTGTTCCTATTCCTTTTCTTCAGTACTCCGGGCAATCCTCCTTCGCAATCTTATGTGGTCCTATACTTGGGGTGGATCGGAGTCTTTAACGCGATTCATGCGTTGATTTCGACATTGATCCCTTATCTGGTCATGGGGGCGCTTATTCGAGCTTCTCCTGAGTTGAAGGGGAGAGCGTGGGTCTCGACTTTCCTAAGATTCCCTGCAGCTCTGAGGAAGGCCCACTAATCCGAATTGGATTATTCGCTAATTCTATTGTTGAGTCTGACTGTTCTCTTCAAAGAGAGGAACCTGTGCTTTGCAAGGGAAGAGGCCGAGTCCTCCCTAATGTCAATAATGTCATCCTCACCAGCTCCGGTTCCGATCAAAGTTACAGGGACCCTTGTCTCTCTTTCAATCCTTTCGACGAACCCTCTGGCTTCATTGGTAAGTTCTGCCATTTGTCGAACCTGCTTGACTTCAGGGTATAGGACGTCCAGCTTGGTAAGCGCGATTTGAGTTGCTCCGTTTAGCTGAACTGCTCTCTTGGCGAGTTTGAAGTCAAACGGTGCGGCTCTTCGCTCCCGCCCCGTAACAGTACCATGTTCCATCCAGCCGCGTCTTAGAACCTCGTCTCTTCCCAATTGTCCTTCGAGGGGGCCTTCGCCTACGCGGGTTACGTATGTCTTGAAGATAACTATCACATTGTCGACATCTGTTGGGCCGATCCCCACGTCGGCGCACGCTTGTGAAGCAGTCACGTCCTTGGAAGTAACGTAAGGATATGTTCCGTGGTAGAGACTGAGGAATGTTCCTTGAGTTCCCTCGACCATTACGGTACTATTCTTCGACAATGCGTTATGTATCTCATCAACAGAGTCGACCGTGTAAGGCTGTAGTTTCCGCTCTTGTCTTGTCAGCTTTACCATTCGTAGCGCTCGTTCTGCGTTGCATGCTCCTACTCCACTCTTGGTCGATCCTACTTTCTTTGATAGATGCTCTGAATTCTTCTCCTGCTGCTTGTGTCGCTCCTCCACTATGGGGCACTGGTAGTCAACGCCCAATCTTTTTTCCGAGTCGGTTCTCTGGATCTCTTCTAGGAGAATTGAGGTGTCTATCGGTACTCCTGGCCCGATTAACAGACGTGTTGATTTGTGGACAAATCCGCTCGGAACTAGTCTGAGGTGGTATTCTCTTCCTTGGTGGAAGACGGTGTGTCCCGCGTTGGGTCCGTTTCCTCCTCGAACGCATATGTCGGGTTTGTCCTTCAGGGCTAGGTAGGCAGCTATCTTGCCTCTAGGGGACGATGTTTGTCGTCTTTCCCTTCGTCCCCGAAGAAGCCCCCGACGATCACAGTGCAGGGCAACTGGTTTCCAAGCGGGCTAGCGTGTGGACTGAATAAAGACTTTGGAAAGGATGCTAGTACTGTACTGTTGGGATGCTGGAGAGTTGTTCTCAGCTTCGCTGTTAGATCAGGGCGAGATCCAACTGTGCAAGCAATGCTCTCCCGGTAGAGTCGTTCGTGCAACAGTTCAATATTTGAGATCAGATTCAACCTTGCCGTATCAGTAACGATCTTTCAACTAATCGGAAAGAAAGTAGGGGGTGTGGCGGCAAAGCCACACATTCAACCTTAATCTGTTATCGGTCGTGCGAATGCTCGTAGCCTGGGACAGGGTGAGGCAGGTAGGGGAACTGGAATGGTGTGAGGAAGGCCTCGGTGTTAGGCGACTGGGTTGGATTGGTGGTTATTCCTTGACTGACGGCGGCTATGCTCGAGTCGGGAGTGAACGAGGGGTGTACAAGATTGAAGACTGCTCCTGCTACCACTTTTAGTTCAATGTCTATTACGTTGTCAAAGACTCGACGACCGTTCGGAAAGCCTGCTATGTCTCCATCCAATAGTCCGAGAGGCTTGTTAAGAGTGCCGGGGGGGATAGCCAAGTTCAACCGGAGCAAGTCTGCCTGTGTGTTGCCGGTGAAGTTCCCCGGGAAGTTCGGGGCTACGCCGTTCGGTACGCCGGTTAGGAGAATCGCGACGAGGTCGTTGCGAGGCCGGGCTGATGGAGGCTGGGTTAGCAAAGTCTTGAGATTAGGAAACGCGGTTGGGTAGAGTACTGGGAGCAGGTTTTGGAGCTCGGGGTCAGTGTAGTGAGCGAGAAACTGAGCATCGTTGGCGGGGTCCGTGGTGTTCCAAAAGTCCTTCTTGCCGAGGGGAATGATTACTTCGTTGATCAGTGGCTCGCCGAGGCGAGAGACCTGTTTGAAGGGGCCTGTTACGATCTCGGAAGCTTCGTCATCATCCCTTCCGCGGTGTTCACCACCCAGTATCCTCGCTTTCCTTCGGCTAGCAGAGGCATAGATTCCGATGGAAGAACGTGGGTCGGTGGGATCGGAGAGACTAGCGTTGGTCAATTTCGATTTCGGCACCTGTATTGCTATGGTGTGTACGCTGAATCCTTTGGTAGTGTCAATTCCACCTTTGGGATCGTTTGGTGGCGTTGGTATCAAGTGCAGCGATTGTATGGGTCTTAAGGCTGCCAGGTCGAAAATCGATCCTAGGTCTACGAAGAATGCTTCGTCGCGTTGGCCCGCGAAAACCTTCGACCCATCGTTCAGAGTTTTGATGGCATCATTGGCTAGTGTAGGATAGTTTGGGGTCGATCTTGGACCTATATTCACTGGTGGGGTTGGCAGGTTTGACCCCAGAATCGTCGTACTGCCGGGTCGACGAAGGCCTACGACTCGCGTTACTGAGTAGTGCTGCTTTATGTTCCAATTGGGATCGTCGAGAGAGAAAATCGGGCCAGTGTTGTAGAGAAAGGTGTTCGGGTTACTGATCACTGTGTTGAATCTGAACTGGTATGTTATGTCCTCGTGGCCGTCACCGTCATTGTCAATGTTGATCTCGTAGAGGACATCATCTCCGAAGGTGT
>WNFB01000342.1_pt1 | contig 36839 bp, 29 predicted proteins | sample 5400501 | NCBI WGS metagenome assembly WNFB01 (sample SAMN13153341, study PRJNA577476) | soil metagenome | isolation source: 200 cm saprolite under Douglas fir tree site 2 hole 1 | place: USA:California | collected 2015-04-18
AAAGCAACCCGCTGAAATTACGCCAGATTGTGATCAACCTGGTCTCAAATGCCATCAAGTTCACGGAACAGGGGGAGGTGACGGTCTCGGCGAGACAAGTGATCTCCTCAGACCAGTTGGGAGATCAGATTGCGCTTGCCGTGAAAGACAGTGGGATGGGCATCCCGGCAGACATTCAAGAACATATCTTTGAAGCCTTTTACCAGGCTGATGGGAGCTACACACGGAAAGCTGGGGGGACGGGACTCGGTCTTTCCATCGTAAGCCAGTTGACGACGCTGTTGGGAGGAACGATAGCGGTCAAAAGCGCACCAGGCCAGGGCAGCACCTTTACGGTGATGCTGCCTATCAAGGCGGTTCATCAATACATTGAGCAGGATCCCCCGCGTTTGCATCTGGCGCAACCACTGGAGGCTCCCAAGATACCCCCCTCTTCTGGCGATCTCCCGCCAGCAATGAGCGATGAGTTATTGGCAGTTTCCGCCAATCGAGTAGCCACAGATGGACAGAACAATCTGATCCTGGCGGTGGATGACAACCCGGATATCATCGTCCTCATCAAAGCTGCCCTGAAAGACACGCCCTATAGGGTCGTCGGGTTGCAAGACTCTTTAAAAGCGATGGAACTGGCGCAAGAGTTGCATCCCTGTGCCATCATGCTTGATGTGATGATGCCCGATTTAAATGGCTGGCAAATTCTCCACCAGTTGAAGGTGAACCCGGCTACCGCTTCCATTCCAGTCATGATGATTACGGTGCTCACAGAACCGACAACAGGCTACGTGTTAGGGGCGGACGCTTACTTGATTAAGCCTTTTAAAACCAATGTTCTGCTCAACACTCTGCGGAACTTACTGGCATCGCAGAAAGGTCCATCTCAAGCCAGTGAGCGTGAGGCTCAGCGGGTGTAGAAACGATAGAGATGAATCAACAGTGGGTTAGACAGACGTCAACACTCGGCACAAATGCAGGCCGCCAACGACACGAGCGTGTCTAGCTTGGGTCAGGCGGCCTGGAAGGAACAGGAGCATTATGGACGAACATACCACTACTGAACAGAGACAGCAAATCCTGGTGGTTGATGATAGCGAGGATATGCGTGCTCTGCTTCAACGACTGCTTGAGAGGGCAGGCTACCGTGTTGTTGTAGCCGAAGACGGACAAGCTTCCCTGACCCAGGCCAAACTGCACCACCCTGATCTCGTCCTGATGGACCTGTCTTTACCGGACATGGATGGATGGGAAGCCGTTGCACACTTGCGCAAGATGCGTGAGTTTCGTACCATGCCGATTATTGCCGTCACCGCTCATGTCTCTCCCCGGGAAGAAGAGCGCGCCATGGCTGCCGGGTGTACGGCTCATATCGGCAAGCCATTCGATACGAGGGTGTTGCTCCAAGAAGTAGCCCGCCTGTTGACAAGTCATAAACGCACATTGCAGAGTGTACCCGGTGAGCCAGAACAATCACATAGCTACGAACAAGAAAAAGAGACAGTACAGACGGATGAGTATAAAAGAGCAATTGAAGAGGCGTTTGGTATCAACGAAGCTCGCTTGCAGACAGCCTTGCATCTTGCGGAAGACCATTATGCGCAGCTCGAGCGCACGAAAAGTCAACTGCGTGCCATCATCGATGCCTCTCAAGAGGCCATGCTCTTTCTCTCACCCGGCGGGCGCCCGCTTAAGGTGAACATGCGCTTTACCGACTTCTTTGGCCTCGACGACACCACCGTGCTTTCGCAGTCAGCTGACCAGTTGACGGCGCTCCTGAAAGGACTGTTCGTTGACGCCGTCTTGTTGGATGGGGGTACCACGGACCAGGAACACATCTTTCGCGAACAGCAGGTGCAAGTGGAGCCTGAGCGGCGGGAGTTTGATTTCTCTTCTCTACCCGTCAGGAATGTCGATCAGACTTATATGGGCCGGCTCTATGTGTGGCATGACGTGACGCATGAACGCGCGGTAGATCGCATGAAGTCCGAATTTGTCTCCATGGTCTCCCATGAGTTACGCACGCCGCTAACCTCCATTAAGGGCTATGTTGATCTGCTCTTGACCGATGAAACCGTTGGGGAGCTGACCGAGCTGCAACGGGAATTTCTGGAGATTGCTCAGAACAATGCTCGCCGCCTGGTGGCACTCATCAATGACCTGCTGGATCTCTCACGCATAGAGTCCGGCAAGATCGAATTGCAGCGCAAACCCCTCAATATCAATCTCCTCATTCGCGAGTTGATGCCCTCCTTTCAACTGCGCTGGGAGGCCAGGCGACAGACGTTCACCCTGCATCTGCCTGAGCAAGCCCCCATTGTGCTCGGTGATGCCGAGCGGCTGATGCAAATCCTCAGCAATTTGCTCTCCAATGCGCACAAATATACCCCTGACGAAGGACACATCGACCTCTCTGTCGAGGCCGTCGGCTCCATTGCCTGTGTGGCGATCACCGATAGCGGCATCGGGCTGTCCAAAGAGGAGCAAGCCCAGCTCTTCACCCGCTTCTACCGCGCGCACAACGCCGTGACGGAGGTGGTGGGTGGCACAGGACTTGGCCTGGTGATCACCCGCTCGCTGGTAGAGATGCAGGGAGGGGAGATGCAGGTGTCGAGTGAACCTGGTCACGGTTCCACGTTTCGCTTTACCCTCCCCCTCTTCCCCCCCCTCCCCGAGGCTCCTGGGCTTCCCGCATTGCCACGAGAGACCCTACCGGGCAAGCGTATCCTGGTAGTCGATGATGAACCCGACATCCGCCATCTCTTGCAGCGCTATCTGGAAGGAGCCGACTACGAGGTGCTGACGGCCTCTGGCGGTGAGGAAGCATTTCAACTGGCCAGAACAGCCCGGCCTGATTTGATTACCCTGGATCTGCTCTTACCAGATAGCAGCGGCTTGACCGTCCTCGAAAGGCTCAAAAGCGATGCCATCACGGCCAGCATTCCGGTGATGATGCTCACGATTGTCGATAATGATGGGCAGGGACGTTTGCTGGGAGCGACTGATTACCTCTACAAACCGATCGAGGCATCGGACCTGATGCAGCGCATCACCACCGTTTTCGCCGACCGGTCTCAGCATCTCATACTGCTCGTCGCCCCGCATAGTGAGAATCACGAGCTGCTTGTTTCTGCGCTGCGCCAGGTAGGCCACAGTGTAATCATCGTTCCCGATGGGCGAAAGCTTGCGGCCCTGATCAAACGCGCTCGCCCTGGCCTCATCATCCTTGATGCGACGGTGCCTCCCATGGGTGGGCTGGCACTGCTTCAGGCGCTGCGGGCCAATCCAGCCACCCAGGAGCTGCCCGTCATCATGACCAGTACCCAACCTGGGGAATTGGGCATCCACTGGCACACCTTGACTCCTATCGGCTATGTCGATATCTGGGGAAATCCCAGCCATGTCGAGGCCATCGTGCAAGTGATCACTCAACGCCTGCAAACAGGCACAAGTGCCTCTGTCTAAATGCGGGTGAATGAAAAAGTTGTAGGGGCCGATTTATCGCGCCCATCGGCGATGGGCGCGATAAATCGGCCCCTACGCACAGGCTATTGCTTCGCTCGCCCTGTTCGGTTGATGACAACCCTGATGTCTTGTTGAAAGGTGGGAGAATAACCCATGGCACATAAACACACATCGCAGCGCGTACCCGGTGAGCCAGAACAATCACATGGCTGCGAACAAGAAAGAGAGACAATAGACCGCATGAAGTCCGAATTCGTCTCCCTGGTCTCGCATGAGTTACGCACGCCGCTGACCTCCATTAAGGGCTATATTGATCTGCTCTTGAGAGGTGAAAGCGCCGGGGAGCTGACCGAGTTGCAACGGGAATTTCTGGGGATTGTCCAGCACAATACTCGCCGGTTGGTGAGCCTCATCAATGACCTGCTGTACCTCTCACGCATCGAATACGGTATGATCGAATTGCAGCGCAAACCCCTCAATATCACCCTCCTCATTCACGAACTGATGCCCTCCTTTCAAGCGCGCTGGGAGGCCGGGCGACAGACGTTCACCCTGCATCTGCCTGAGCAAGCTCCCATGGTACACGGTGACGCCGACCGGGTGACGCAAATCCTCAACAATTTGCTCTCCAATGCGCACAAATATACCCCTGATGAAGGACACATCGACCTCTCTGTCGAGACCGTCGCATCCTTTGCCTGCATAGCGATAACCGATAGTGGCATCGGGCTGTCCAAAGAGGAGCAAGCCCAGCTCTTCACCCGCTTCTACCGCGCGCACAACGCCATGACGGAGGCGACCGATGGAACTGGCCTTGGCCTGGTGATCACCCGGTCGCTGGTAGAGATGCATGGAGGGGAGATGCAGGTGTCGAGCGAACCTGGTCGCGGCTCCACGTTTCGCTTTACCCTTCCCCTTGCCCCCTTCCCGAGGCTCTGGAGCCTTCAACGTTCCTGAGGGACGCCCTCATGGGCAAGCGTATCCTGGTGGTCGATGATGAACCCAAACAAGGCAACAGCCCTGTGGAACATGAATCATTGCGGAATTTCAACGAGCAAGGCAACAAAGTAGAGGTTTAACAGAGTTAAACCTCTACTTTGTTGCCTTGCTCGTTGAAATTCCGCAATGACTTATGGCACAATATTTGTGCCAAGGTAATCCTGTACATCTTTGCCCATGCCTGCTTGTGCGGCGGAAGGAGCACCACAGTGCCAGGACCTGCCAACCGCAAAGGTGGTGGGTGCGAAACTGATGCCATCCTGGATTAAGTCGCTCAGCTTAAAATCCCAGGCCGTCCAACTGGCATTTCTTTGCCCCATGTAGGTTAAGAACGCGTTGGTGACCGCATCGGCATTGGCCGAGGTCAGCCCGGTGCATTGATTGAGCTTCAGCGGGGTAGGAAGCACCGCCCATTCCCCATAATAGATCGGATGGTTATGTAAAATGGCCCCCCACTGTCGATCCCAGACGGTGGGATTGCCGGAAATGACACCTGTATAGATGTGCTTTGAGTAGACAATCGAGGGATCGCTGATCGTCCTGGGATCGAAGCTGGTCCAGCCGCCCTCCTGAGACGAGCCCTTGCCTGCTGTTCCCGGTTCAAGCACAATAAGCTGTTTGGCCCCGGTTGAGCGAATGGCGGCAATGACGGTGGTCATGCCCACCACGTCGCGTCCATCGCCATGCGTCCAGATGGACCAGTTGGGGTAGTTTGGCTCATTGATGAGATCAAAGAGGATCATGGGATTTTTGAGGTAATGGGTGGCCATGGTTTTCCACCAGCCGAGACTGACCGTATGCAGCATGCCGTCGACATAGGGGGCGACGGCTCCACTTTGGCCATCATCATGGAAGTCGAGAATGACATAGAGTCCAGCGGCGTTGGCTTGTGCGATCGCCGTATCGAGCCTGGCCAGGTAGACGGCGGGCCCAAGGTTGTAAATCCATTGCGAGATGTTGATGCGCACCGCGTTCATGTGCCACTGTTGGGCCATGGCATGGAAGGTGGTCGAATTGAGTGTCGTCAGGGGGTCATGCCCGCCATGCCACTGGTTGAGGTAGGCAAACGAAGATTCGAGCATGGCTCCTCGCAGGGTCAGGGGGCGAGCAGAACCATCGTAGATCTGTGCCCCCTGGACGTATGGCATACCCGGAGTGATCGTGGTTGAAAGATTTTTTGTGGGAACGGTGAGCGCTTGTAACGCGAGCTTGATACCGACAATCAGGGCAACAAGCACGACTACAGTCAACACTATGCTGATGATACGAAAACGTTTCTTCATAGAGAACACCCTCCAATGCAATGAACTGAGGCCTGGTCACACTTGCCACTTGCTCCACTTGCTCCACTTGCTCCACTTGCTCACATGCTCAGGTCGCCTTTTTAAGAAAGGCCTTCTAACTTCCTGTTTCAAACATGCGCGAACCCAAATGTTGTTCGTGTTCGCAAATGCGTACAACCGTGCTGCTCAGGTTAGGCCATAAGGTGGGTTTCGACCACGTCAAAAGGGGCATTCAGAATGACATCTTCCGCTTTAAGAGGCATGGGCTAGCACCTTGCTTTCTCTTGTTAGGATACTCGGACGAACAAGCTGAACTATTCCTTGCACCTCAATCGTACACTTCGCTACCCCGTAAGGCGGCTCACTATCCACGGCGTAGGCCCACCGCGTAGGCCAACAGCGTATGCTTTCCTGGGGATATATGGCGCGGATCCCTACGCCCTCTTCCTCACTTTATGAATGGATGTCAGACGTATTTGGAGACGAGGACTATACTACTGATAACAAGTACTGTGTGTATGGAAGCCATCAGGGGGGAGGAAAAGCATGGTACCGTCAGTAGGGGTATCTCTCCTGCTCCCCTTGCCCGCAGGCAATGCGGGTACCCTGGAGGTGGCATGGAATGTGTGTCACGGCAGGAAGATACCGGACACCCAGAAAGGCAAGAGGAACCCATGAAAGCCCACCTGGTTATTGCCGATGATGAGGCCAACATCCGTCGCCTGATTATGATACTGCTTCGTCCCTACGACCTCTTTGAGGCCCAGAACGGCAAGCGCGCCCTGGAGTTGATGCGAGAGATGCAGCCGGACCTGGCGCTGCTTGATAACGTGATGCCTGAAATGACGGGTCTGGAGGTGATCGACGCTGTGCGGAGGGATCCGCTGATCGCCTCCATTCCCATCATTCTGCTCTCCGCCAAAGGTCAGCCAGACGAAATCAAACAGGGCTTGCAGAGCGGAGCTACGCGCTACCTGGTCAAGCCTTTTGAAGCCCAGGCATTGTGTGCCTGTGTTGCAGAGGTGCTACAGGAATATCCCCGCCATCCGCTGAATCCCCGCCCGTTGTAGGGGCCGATGTATCGGCCCCTTTAAATTTTGCATTTACAGGCAACCCTGTGCGTCGAATTTCCGGGATGACTCATGTGTTCACTAGTAAAAAAGAGAGGAAGAATACATCACTGTATTTGAGTATATATGTGCCTTACCACAGAAATCTACTTAGAAATGAGTATTTTTGACATTTAGATGCAAAACCTGTTGACAAATATTAAGAGATGCTCTATCATGTTGCCCAGATAATGTCCTTCATGTGGTGGTGGATTTGTCGTTGAGGGGGAAATACCCCATTGTTTAGGGGCAAGGATGTGTCTTCTTTTCCTCGTCTCCTTGAAAGGATTCCATGATACCAATTGCATGTCCGCAGCTAGGCAGCGAGGAACAAGATGCCGTTCTTCGTGTCCTTGCTTCCGGTCAGCTTGCGCAGGGGGAATGCGTAGCGGCTTTTGAGCGGCGTTTCGCGGAAATATGCCACGTTCGTGAGGCGGTAGCAGTTTCATCGGGCACGGCAGCTCTTCACCTCGCGCTATTAGCGCACGATATCGGCGCGGGTGACGAGGTGATCACCACGGCCTTTAGTTTTGCCGCAACTGCCAATGCCATTCTGCTCGCCGGTGCGACTCCCGTTTTTGTCGATATCGAGCAGGATACCTATACGATTGATCCCTCATTAGTTGAGGCTGCCCTCAGCTCGCGGACGAAAGCCATCATGCCAGTTCACCTGTATGGCCATCCATGCGATATGCAGCGATTAGTATCGCTTGCGGCACCTCGTGGTCTTGTGATCATCGAAGATGCGTGTCAAGCGCATGCCGCTCAGATAGATGGGAAGCCGGTTGGCAGTTTCGGTACCGGGTGTTTCTCGTTCTATGCGACCAAGAATATGACTACGGGTGAAGGCGGTATGGTCACGACAAATGATGCCAGCCTCGCCGAACGCTTGCGCCTCTTGCGCAACCACGGACAAAAGCAACGCTACTGCCATGTGGCAGTGGGCTACAACCTGCGCATGACAGAGATGCAAGGGGCACTCGGCCTGGTTCAAATAGAGAAGCTGGAACAGCTAACTGAACGGCGCATCGCTAACTCGGCTTTCTTGACGGAAAATCTGGCCGGAGTAGTTCAAACTCCTATATCACGCCGCGGATACCGGCATGTCTTTCACCAGTATACCATTCGAGTTCCGCAGAAACGAGAAGCATGGGTAAGGGGCTTGCGCGACCGTGGCATTGGTACGGCGATTCATTATCCCCTGGCGATTCACCAGCAGCCGTTTTACCGCGAGCACTGCGGCCAATTTCGGTGTGTAGCTGCCTGCGAAAGCACAAATGGAGCATATACGACAGGCAATATGGCCGCAATACGGAATATGGGGAGCTTGCCTGTGACAGAAATGGCGGCAGAGCAGGTGCTCTCGCTGCCGGTCCACCCGGCATTGAGCCGGGAAGATCTCACGATGATCGTCAGGGGGGTACGTGCTTTATGCGACTGAAAATTGCCGTTGTCGGTGCCGGTTCGATGGGGATGAACCACCTGCGAGTACTGAGAGATATGAGCGAGGAGCAGGTGCAGATTGTAGGGATAGCGGAGACGCACGAGCCCAATCTGAAGAGTGCAGTCAGCCGTTTCCATGTGCCCGGTTATAGCGGTTACCGTGAGATGGTAGAAAAGACACGCCCTGATCTCGTGGCGGTGGTTGTCCCCACTCACCTGCATTTTGAGGTAGCACAGTACGTGCTCGACCTGGGTATCAACGTGCTGATCGAAAAGCCGATGACGAGTACAATTGAGGAGGCGCGCGCGCTCATTCAACTGGCACAGCTGCGCAATGCCAGGCTGGCGGTTGGGCATATCGAACGCTTTAACCCTGCCGTGATGGCGGTAAAGCGGCACCTCGTAGCTGGTGAACTGGGGAAAATGTATCACCTGCACGCGCGTCGCCTTGGCCCCTTTCCCCCTCGCATTCGCGATGTAGGGGTAACGCTCGATCTGGCCACACATGAAATCGATGTCATGCGCTACCTGGCAGACGCAGAGGTGGAGCACGTCTATGCGGAGACACAGCGCCACATTCATACCTCACATGAAGATATCGTGCTTGGCGTCCTCCGCTTCACCAATCAGATCATAGGCGTGCTGGATGTAAATTGGTTGACGCCGGCGAAGATCCGTGAACTGAGCGTGACGGGTGAAAAAGGCATGTACCTGGTGAATTATCTAACGCAGGATGTGTATTTTTACCAGAATGACTATACCACCACGAGCTGGGATGCCTTGCGCTCATTGACGGGGGTAAGTGAAGGGACAATGACGCGCCTGAAAATTCAAAAGGCGGAGCCATTGCGGCTGGAATATGAAGATGTGATGGCGGCGATACAGCAAGATACTGTCCCCACGGTTTCAGGCGAAGATGGGCTGGCCGTGTTAAGAGTCGTGCTCGAACTGAGTGAACCTGCCGTAGGGGCCCGATTTATCGCGCCCATCGCGCCCATCGCGCTTACAGCCCCTACAGCCAGGGAGGCGGCACTACATATGGCGTATAGGAGTTGAGACCTGACATGGAAAATGGTGCATTGGATGCAGAATTGGATGCGGTGCCTTCGCCTCCCACCGTTGCAGTGGTCGGTTTGGGCAAGATAGGCCTACCGCTGGCGGTACAATTTGCCCGGCACGGCTGCCAGGTGATCGGCTGTGACACCAATCCTGGAGTGGTCGAGCTGATCAATGCCGGGCAATCGCATATCCAGCAGGAGCCTGGATTGGCCTCCGCCGTGGCCTCCGCCGTCTCCGCACGAGTACTGTCTGCAACGCTCAATACGGCTCAGGCTGTGCTACAGGCCGATTTCGTAGTCGTCATCGTCCCCGTCATGATCGGCGAAAACCATCAGATAGACTTCCAATCGCTTGATGCCGCCACCGAAGCCATAGGGAAAGGGCTACAGCCGGGTACACTCGTAATCTACGAGACAACACTGCCCGTGGGTACCTCTTCTTCTCGCCTGTGCCAGCTTCTAGAGCGCACGTCGGGCCTGAAAGCTGGTCAAGATTTTTCGCTTGCATATAGTCCAGAGCGCGTCTCATCTGGCTCTGTCTTCCGCGATCTGCGCACCTACCCCAAAGTAGTGGGCGCCATCGATGAGCAGAGTCTCAATGCCGCGGTGGCCTTTTATCGCTCCGTGCTGGATGCGGGTACGCAGATCATCACTATGGCATCAACAGATGAGGCCGAGTTTGTCAAGCTCATCGAAACAACCTATCGCGATGTCAATATCGCATTGGCGAATGAATTTGCCTGCTTTGCCGACCTCTATGGTCTCGATGTAGCAAAATCCATCGCCGCGGCCAATACCCAGCCCTACTCGCATATTCACACGCCAGGTGTTGGGGTTGGCGGGCATTGTATTCCGGTCTATCCGTACTTTCTGCTCGCGGGAGCCCAGGGAGCCCAGAGGCCGGTGGCACGCGCCCACCTGCCGGAACTTCCGATGCTCTTGCTGCCGCGCTCTGCGCGCCGCATTAATGATGCGATGGCCAACTATGCTGTGAGCCGCGTCGAAGCCATCGTAGGTTTACTTGAGCACCAGTCAGTGCTCATTCTGGGCGTGGCCTATCGAAGTGATGTGCGTGAAGTTGCTTACACGAGTGCCAGGCTGCTTCAGGACGCTCTGCGGGAGCATGGGGCAACGGTCTATGCTGATGACCCGTTTTATAGCGAGGACGAGCTACGGGTGATGGGATTTATGCCCCTTCCTCCTGAACACGAAGAAAAGATCAGTGCCATTGTGTTGCAGGCGGGCCACCAGGTCTATCAGGAATACGACTTCAGGCGCTTTCCCCGCTGCCAAATGGTGTTAGACGGGCGTAGAGCGCTTAGTTGTGAACAGGTAGAAGCGCTTGGCATGCACTATGTGGCCATCGGGGATGGCTGTCGTGAAAAATCGGAGGTGCAGGCCGATCAATCGGCGGTGGGCGCGATCAATCGGCCCCTACGGACTATATAGAAGTGAGAGTAGATAGTGCGGTTAGTATCAATTGTGGGGGCGCGTCCCCAGTTCGTCAAAGTTGCTGTGGTCAGTCGCGCGCTTCGACAACAGCATGAGGAACGTATCATACATACAGGACAACATTACGACTACAATATGTCGGCCCAATTCTTCGAGGAACTGGAAATCCCTGCTCCTGACTACCACCTGGAATGTGGTTCTGGTCCACACGGTGCTCAGACAGGTCGCATGCTCGAAGCTATTGAAAAGGTGCTCATAAAAGAGCGTTTCGATGCTGTGATTGTCTATGGCGATACCAACTCCACCCTGGCAGGTGCGCTGGCTGCTGCAAAGTTGCACATCCCGGTTGCGCATGTGGAGGCAGGTTTGCGAAACTTCGACCAGAGCATGCCAGAGGAAATCAACCGCGTCGTTTCCGATCATCTCTCACGCCGTCTCTTCTGTCCAACTGAGGCAGCCCGTAGGAATCTGAACAACGAAGGCATCACGCAAGGCGTTGAGTTAGTTGGCGATGTCATGTATGATCTGCTGCTCCAGGTCCAGCCTGAGCTAGCTGAGCGTACAGAGAGGCTCTTACGGACGCTGCATCTCACTCCACAGTCCTATGCGTTGGTGACGGTGCATCGGGCCGTCAACGCTGATAACCCAGAAGCAATGCGTGGCATTGCGGACGGGTTGAACAGGCTAGAAATGCCTGTGATTTTCCCTGTTCATCCACGCACGCGTGCTCGCCTGGAACACTACGACATCACCTGGAAGAAACATGTCCATTTGATGGAAGCGGTGGGCTATCTTGAAATGATGGCCCTGGGGAGGACTGCCTATCGTATACTTACCGATTCCGGTGGGTTACAAAAAGAGGCTTTTCTGCTTGGGGTACCCTGTGTGACGCTGCGTGAAGAGACAGAGTGGATAGAAACGGTTGAGACAGGCTGGAATGTTCTGGTCGGGACGCGATGGCAGGAGATTGTCAAAGCAGTTGATAAACCCAGGCCTGAACCTCCACGGCACAATCCATTTGGTGAAGGTGACGCGGCGGTGCGCATCGCTCACAGCCTAGTATCCTGGTAAGATCGCAAACAGAAATGTAGTGACACCCCAGCCGCATTCGGGGAATGGTGAAGGCAGGGGGTGTCAGGGGTAGGGAGGCGGTTATGGCTCACATACTCTTTATCACACCCTATTATCCTCCTGAAAAAGCGGCTCCAGCAGTGCGCATCAGTGAAACTGCGATGCGTTTGGTGCAGCGGGGGTATCAAGTGACGGTGTTGACGACTGTTCCCAATTATCCGACGGGCATTGTTCCGCTTGAATACCGCCGGTATTCCAGGCATCTGATGCAGCAGGAGTTTATTGGAGAGGTGCGTGTGGTGCGCGTATGGAGTTATATCAGCCCTAACAAAGGTTTTCTGCGACGCATTCTGGCGCAGTTATCTTTTGGCTGTTTAGCTCCTGTGCTGGGAGGCAAAGCGGTTGGTCGCCCAGATGTAATTATCGTCGAGTCACCTCCGCTCTTTGATGCCATTGCTGCACGTCTACTGGCATGGTACAAGCATTGTCCCTTCATTTTTCTGGTTTCTGATCTCTGGCCTGAATCTGCTATTCAATTGGGGGTGTTGCGCAATCGCGTGTTCATCCGACTCGCCCAATGGTTAGCATGGTCAACCTATCAACAGGCAAGTCTAGTTTGGGCAGTGACGGAGGGTATACGCCAGTCGCTGCTGCAACGTGGACTGTCCACCAGACAGGTGTTTCTTCTCACCAATGGTGTGGATACAGCAAAATTTTGTCCATTATCCCAGACGCAAGTGCATGCTGCGCGAGCAGCATTGGGTTGGGACAGGCGCTTTACAGTACTCTACGCGGGTACGCATGGGCTGGCTCATGGTTTAACAACCGTGCTTGAGGCGGCTGAACTGCTGCAAGGCTCTACGGATATACACTTCGTGCTGGCAGGTGACGGGGCTGCAAAGGCGGATCTGGTTATACAGGCGCAAAAGCGCAACCTGAAGAATGTCACCTTCCTGGAAGCGCAGCCGCATGAGCGCATGCCACTGCTGCTGGCAAGTGCCGATATCTGCCTGGTTCCACTACGAAAATTGCCGTTATTCGAAGGTGCCTTACCCTCAAAGATGTATGAGATCATGGCCTGCGCGCGGCCAATGGTGCTTGGGGTAGAAGGTGAGGCGCGTCGCATGGTTGAGCAAGAGGCGAGAGCGGCACTCGCAGTTGAGCCGGAGAATGCGCCTTCTCTTGTAACGGCCATCCTCTATCTGCGCGAGCATCCTGAGGTGGCAGAAACCCTGGGGCGGCGCGGTCGTGCATTTGTAGAGGCACGCTTCGATCGTACACAACTGACGACCGAACTCGAAAGGCGCATCGCTGAGTTACTTGAAGAGAAACTGCCTGACTCTTTAACAGAACATGTTGTCAAACCGCTCTATTTATGCTGGCATAAGGTGATGGATCTGACATTTGGCGTCTGTGGTCTTATCATTCTGGGACTGATGCTTCCTATTGTAGCCCCTATGATTTACCTGGACTCTCCTGGTCCCATCTTTTACAGTCAAGAGCGAACGGGATATCGAGGAAGGACCTTTCGTATTCTGAAGTTCCGCTCTATGTGTATCAACGCGGAGCATGCTGAAGGTGGAACGTGGACGAGCAGGAGTGATGCACGCGTGACGCGAGTCGGACGAATCCTGCGGGCAACGCACATGGATGAATTACCGCAGGTGCTCAATATTGTGCGAGGGGAGATGAGTTTGATCGGCCCGCGCCCGGAGCGACCAGACTATGTTGCCGAACTGGAAAAGCACAATCCATTTTACTGCTATCGCCTGAGTACCAGGCCGGGATTAACGGGCTGGGCACAGGTGAAGTATGGCTACGGTAGCGGGGAGCACGATGAACTGGTCAAGCTCCAGTACGATCTCTACTACATCAAACACCAGTCATTTCTACTTGATGTGTTGATCATCTTGAAAACAATAGTTGAGGTGGTGCTCTGCCATGGAATATAACAGTAGGGGCGGGAGTGGAGTGGAAGGGGATGCCGGGAACTTGGACGCTTGCGTTGCCCTTGTCAAAGAGAAGAGATTACCCCGCCAGACATTTCTGCCATTTGCATTACCACATATCACGCAGGCGGAGATCGATGAAGTGGTGGATACTCTGCGTTCCGGATGGCTGACGACGGGCCCCAAGACGAAGCGCTTTGAGCGTGAGTTCGCCATGCGTGTGGAGGCACCTTTCGCCCTGGCGGTCAACTCTGCCACGGCAGCCATGCATCTTGCGCTTGACGCTATCGGGCTGCAAGCGGGCGATGAGGTCATCGTGCCGGATTATACGTTTACGGCCACGGCAGAAGTCGTGGCGTACTTCAAGGCGAAGCCGGTCTTCGTCGATGTCGATCTGGTGACTTGCAACCTCGACGCGGCCCAGTTGGAAAAGCACATCACGCCCAGGACACGCGCCATTATGGTGGTGCATATAGCGGGCTTACCTGCCGAACTGGATGCTATTCATGCCATTGCAAAAGCATATGGCCTGCCGGTGATCGAGGACGCGGCGCACGCTTTTCCCGCGAAGTATCGAGGGCAGATGATAGGCACTACCAGCGATCTGACGGCCTTTAGCTTTTATGCGACGAAGACCTTATGCACCGGTGAAGGGGGCATGCTGACGACGGCAAACGCCGAGTATGCTCAACGGGCTGCAATGATGAGTTTGCACGGCATCAGTCGCGATGCCTGGAAACGCTACAGTGCCGAAGGCTCCTGGTTTTATGAGGTGATACAAGCAGGGTACAAATATAACATGACGGATATCGCTGCCGCACTTGGCCTGCAGCAACTGGCGCGCAGCGAGTGGCTTTGGCAACGCAGGCGGGCCATTGCACTGCGCTACACGGAGGCCTTCTCACAATGGTCTGAGGTCGAGACGCCGCCGAACCCGGCCCATGTAGAACACGCCTGGCACCTCTACCTGCTGCGCTTGCGCGCAGAGGAGCTGTCAATCACCAGGGATGCATTCATTCAAGCACTGAGGGAGGCGAATATTGGGACGAGCGTGCATTTCATTCCGCTGCACCTGCATCCCTTCTACCGCGACACCTATCAACTGGCGAGCGATGACTTTCCAGCAGCACTGGATGCTTACCGGCGAGTCATTTCGCTGCCCATTTATGCGGGCATGACGGATGACGATGTCGAAGACGTGATCGCCGCTGTCGAGCAGATTATTGCAACACACAAGAAGTGAGAAAGAAATGTCGAATCCGCGTGATATCAATGTTGAGCACCTCCTGGAACGTGAAGTGGTGCCGCTGGAGACTGCTGAAGCCCAGGCTGTTTTGCAAGGACAGGTTATCCTTGTGACAGGAGCAGCAGGGTCAATTGGTTCAGAACTGTGCAGGCAGCTGCTTGACTATCAGCCGGCACTGCTGATCGCCCTGGATATGAACGAGAGCGGGCTCTTTGACCTGGCCGAAGATTTGCGCGCGCGCGCTCATCCGCATCTTGCCAGCTTCTATGCCTATATCGGCGATATCACTGATGTGCAGAGAATGGCCCGCCTGTTTGCGCAGAGGCGCCCAGACATCGTCTTTCATGCAGCCGCCTATAAACACGTTCCCCTGCTCGAAGACTATCCCGATGTTGCCGCGCGCACGAATGTGCTTGCCACCTATGAATTGTGTCGCCTGGCCCAGCAACATGAGGTAGCGCGTTTTGTCTTTATCTCAACGGATAAAGCCACGGCACCGGTGAGCGTGATGGGTGCTTCCAAGCGCCTGGGGGAAATGATTGTGCAATCCATGGCAGCATCGAGGCAGTGTATAACGCACTTTTGCGCGGTGCGTTTTGGCAACGTGCTCGGCAGCCGTGGCAGCGTGGTACCTATTTTTGCACGGCAGATTGAGCAGGGAGGTCCCGTGACTGTGACACATCCAGAGGCGACGCGCTATTTTATGACCATCCCCGAAGCCTGTGGCCTGGTCATTCTCACCTGTGCTATGGCGCAGCAGGGTGGGCTCTATGCCCTCAATATGGGCAAGCCCGTTGAGGTTCTGCACCTCGCGGAGAAGATGATCCACCTGTGTGGCTTGCGCGTCGGGGGGGGTGGCCAGGATATTGCCATTGTCTACACCGGCTTGCGTCCTGGAGAGCGCCTGCACGAAACGTTAGTGGCAGCACATGAAGAGCTCAGGCATACTGCCAGCAGCAACATTCTCTCCGTCACGCATCATGGAAATCTGCCAACGCTTGCAGTGATTGAACAGTGGATGGAGACGATTGAGCATAGTCTCGACAACGATGCACAGCTGCGCCAACACCTGTTTCAGTTTGTGCAGTTGGTACACAGAAAAGAGCTTGTCGTCGCGTAGGGACCGATTTAGCGGCCCGCCGGGGAGAGTACAATTTATGACACTTGAAAGCCTTTGGACTATTCTCGTAAAACAATGGAAGCTTGTGGTGATCTGCTTTATGGTTGTAGGCCTGGGAGCATATATAGGCAGCAAATCCTTAACGCCTATCTACCAGTCATCAGCACTTGTGCAGGTCGCTCTCAGTTCGACGACCAATCAGGCCGATATTAATAGCTTGCTCGCCAGCGATCAACTTGTGCAGACAGAAGCTACGCTGGCGGTGAGCGATACAGTCATGAGAGAGGTTGCCTCGCATCGCAAAGATATGACGGCTGCCGCCATTGCGGGTGAGACGACGGCAACGGTCAAGACGAGTACGCAGCTTTTTGAGACCGACGTGCAAGATCCCATTCCTCAACGCGCGGCTGACCTCGCCAATGATATTGTGCAGACGTTGATCAAGCAGCAATTTCAGCAATTTCAGCAAAGTAATCAACATGCCCGGCAACAGTTGCAACAGGAATTAGATACAACGCAACAGCAGATAAACGACCTGACGAGTCAGATTGCGGCACTCAAGTCAAAAGGGGCAGGGCAGGGAGAGGTAGCAGTGCTACAGGCGAAGCTGGATGCTCTCCAGCAACATTATAATCAGTTGGAAGGTGTGGTTGCTCAACTCGAACTTGCACAGGCGCAGAATAGTAATTTCTTGCGTATTGTGCAGATGGCCACGCCAGCTACGAGCCCGGTACGCCCCAACGTGCTGATGAATAGCGCAGCAGGTGCCATCACAGGGCTGTTGCTTGGCATTCTGCTTGCCCTATTGTATGAGAAGCTAGATACGCGCGTGCATACTTTAGAGGCCGTGACTGAGTTACTAAAGTGGCCCATCCTGGCAACCATTGGGCGCAGCGATTCCTCCGCTGAAGACATGCTCGCTCCAAAACAGGATGCCAATGCTGAAGCGTATCGTATACTGCGTACCAATATTGGCTTTTCAAGTATTGATAAACGCCTGCGCACTTTATTAGTGACCAGTTCAATGAAGGGCGATGGAAAGAGTACTGTAGCAGCAAATATGGCTATTTTTATCGCTAAAACTGGAAAAAGCACGCTGCTTGTCGATGCAGATCTGCATCATCCGACGCTGAGTGAGAAGTTCGGGCTTTCTGCTGATAAGTTGGGGTTGAGCAATGCGGTACTGGCATTCTCCCGCATGCCGCTGCTGCTCCCTCATTCCCTTAGTCCGACGCTGCCCCCTGGCTTCTCTTTCGATACATATGTGCATATGACCGCTATTCCTAACTTGCGCGTCATGCCCGCGGGGCCGTTGCCACCTAATCCTCCAGAGTTGCTCGCTTCTAAGGCCATGGAGCGACTGTGCTCGGCATTGGCAAACTGCGGAGCAGAGGTAGTGATCTTTGACTCTCCGCCTCTGCTGGGCCTGTCAGATGCGCGTATCCTGGCCTCAAAGGTGGATGGAATACTGATGGTGGTGGATATGACTCGTGCGAAAAAGAATATCCTCAAGCAAGTAAAAGCCATGGTGAGTCAGACAGGAGTGACAGTAATCGGGTGTGTGGTAAATAAACAGCGCCGCGATCGCAATGACACCGCCTATGCCTACTATTATCAAATGGAGGATCAGAAGGAGGCCGAGACCCAGGCAGGAAACCCCAGGGGACCCGCATCCTGCTCCCCTTGCCCGCAGGCATTGCCTGCGGGCAATACCATGCACGATGCGCGCCCCCCCCTGCCTGCCTGGGAAGGGGGATCATCGCGTAGGGACCCGATGTATCGCGTCCCTGGGGGAGCCAGGGGGGGGGAGGCAATATGGCCGTCGGCAGGTGGGGAGAGCGTTTGGGTCAGGGGGGCAGGATATGGGAACGGGCGTGAGTAACCCGTAGGGGCGCAATAAATTGCGCCCTGTGGTGGCAATCATAATCCAATGAAAGAAGTGAACCAGGTGGATAGAGAAGGAAAACAACCGGGGCTTGCAGGTACCTTAAAGCGTCCTGTGCTGATGGGCATGCTTGTATGTTTATTCTTAGCCTCCTCAGCATCCTCTGTGGGTGGCTACCTGATGTACAACACCTATGCTGCTCGCTATCACAGCGATCTCTCTCTAGCACAGACGGGAATACAGCATTTACAAAAGGCAGAGGCCCTTTTCGTATCATGGCCACAGCATCCTCTTGACGCACAACTCGCGGGCCAGATACAACAGGAGTTTGTCTCCGCATTGAAGGCTTTTGACCTGTTGAATAATGACCTCAACTCATTGCCAGCCTATGCCAGGCAGGTCCCGGTGTATGGTGCGCACCTGAGTACCGCCCTGCATCTTATCCCACTTGCCATCACTCTTTCCCAGGCGGGCATAGCAGGAAGCGGCATCTTGAAGCTAGCTGGTACAGAACTTCATGATCCACTAACTCCCCAGGGACACGGCATCACTCCATCAGACCTTGTCATTGTCACCCAGGGTCTCAAAGATCTGCGCAGCGCGCTCGTATCGGCCACCCGCGAGATTGATCAATTACAACCAGCCGACTTGCAGTTTGATCCGCGCATCAGTACGTTGGTAGACCTCTTTCATAAAGATGCACCGCCGGTGCAGGGGTGGCTTGACACCTTTGAGCAGCTCCTCCCCGTCGCTCCAACCCTCCTTGGCATAGGTACGTCGGCTTCCTACCTCGTTGAGATACTCGACTCAACCGAACTCCGACCTGGCGGCGGCTTCATTGGCAACTATGGCATCGTCACCTTTTCGGGTGTACGCCTGGCGGCTGCCCATGTTACCGATGTTGACCTGCTCGATAAACCCTATGAAATTGCTGGCAATAGCATCCCGTATCCAGCCGCGTACACCTGGTTTGACCTGGCTCCAGGAAGCTGGAGCTTCCGTGACTCTAATCTGGATGCCGACTTCCCCACAGCGGCACGCTATGGTGAGCAAACCTACAGCAAAGAGGGCGGTACTGTACCAGTTCAAGGCGTAATCGCTATCACTCCCGCGCTGGTTGAGCATGCAATGGCGATAACGGGGCCTATCGCTATTCCGGAGTACCATGAGACGATCACAGCGCAGAATCTGATTGCCCGCATCCACTATCATCAACTTGGAGGACGTACTGCGGGTGAAGGAAGTGAACTCATTCCTTCGCCTGATGGCCATTCTTCGCTGAGAAAACGCTTTTCGGAACTGTTGGGAGAACATTTTTTGGCTCGTGTCCGCCAGCTTCCATCTGCTGATCTCTCCAAACTCTTACAACTGATAACCAATGGAGTGCGCTCAAAGGACCTGCAACTCTACTTTAACTCCAGTATAGCCGAAAATTTACTCCATCGCTTTCAACTTGACGCGGCCATTCAGTCGCCCGTTGGTGACGGTCTCTATGTGGTAGACGCCAATATTTCTCCAAATAAAGCAAATAACTTTATCATCAATACGTTGAATGACCAGGTAACTATTGATAGTGACGGCAATGTTATGCATCACGCGACCCTCAGCTATGCATGGACAATTCCAGGTCGGAATTATGGGAGTGCCTTATATCGAGACTATGTGCGTATGTATGTGCCTTCAAACAGTATTTTACAAGCACAAGCTGGATGGGAACCACGTGGCACAGGTAAAGCTTTTGGGCGCGAAGTATGGTCAGGCATTTTCACGCTCTCGTATGGCCAGACTCATACTATTACTCTCAGATGGAATGTACCGGGGGCAGCTAGCAGGGCTCAAAGCGGTTGGCATTACCAATACCTCATTCAGCGGCAGGCTGGCGCGCTTTGGAAACTGCATCTACAGGTCACGCTGCCATCGTGTTCAGATGTAACTAACAAGCGGGGAGGGTTGATATCTCACACTAGCCAGGACGAGAGGCTCACTCAAACCCTGGCTCAAGACTTGAATGTAGGGGTTGACTATGCTTGTAAATGAGTTCCATTTCTCACAGAGTGAGGGAAAACGGTAATGAAAATGAGCGTGTGGAGTAGGGGCAAAGAAGATAGCATTTGGAGCAAATTGACCATTTCTGCACTTTTTCCTATCGTTGTGATTACAACTGGATTACTGCTAGGAGGAATGTTGGGGACATTAACCCCCTACGTATTAAGTGCCGTCATCGGTATCATCATTGTGGTACTCGCCATTGTTCTTCGACAAGATGCATTAGCTGCTACTCTTGTTGTTGTAACCAGTATCTATGTTGATTGGTATCTCGGGAAGTTATTTGACTCACAGTTTATAACACTTCTGTTGCTACTGATCTTCTTCGCAGCTCGCTCTCCCAGGCATCCCTGGGTAGAACCACGTGCCTTATGGCTCTGGTTCCTCTTTCTCTTACTCGGCATTTATCCAGCAATTCAAGGGGCTACCAGGCTCTATGATATAGGCTTCTACTATCCTAATATTATTGGGGGAGCCTTGCTTACGTTCTGGTTAGGCACAGTGATCGCCAAAGATGTGCTAAGTGTCCGAAGATTCTTCCAACTCCTTGCACTCCTTGCCGCCATGCTCGCAATCCATACTATTATCCAGGCGCTGACCGGTAGGGTCTTATTCGGTTCGCCGCGCTTCGACGCGTATAATGCAAGCGTGGGGAATTATACGTTGGTTACGGGTCTTGATATTCATCGAGTCGGATCATTTTTTGAAGACCCGAACTGGAACGGGACCTTTTTCGCCACTACGCTCTTCCTACCTCTTGGACTTTTTATGGAAAGTTCGTCTGTTCAGGGAAAAGTACTATACCTGGCTGAAGTACTTCTGATCTTACCTGCGCTGCTTTTCACCTACAGTGGTGGAGCGTGGGTGGGCGTTTTTGGCGGTTTGGCTGTCTTTCTTCTGTTGCTTGGACGCACCAGCTATCGTGTCCTGCTTTCTTCACTCATTGGTTTGATGGCATTGCTGGGGGACGTGTTCTTTCCCTTACAGCTCAATCTCCAAATTCAACATGGGACGAATCCTGCTGAACTCGCGCTACGTCTTGGAGCATGGGAAACGGGGATAAACGTTATACGTGCTTTTCCGCTGACGGGAATTGGTCTCGGCTTCGAGGTTTATCTACAGGGTGCTGAGCCGTATCGAGTAGCTGCACAATACCTTCGGTTGAGCCATCCTCACAATTCATACATTGAACTTGGTGCTAAGGCTGGCCTTCCACTTCTTGCTGTGTTTATTGCTCTCGTCTCATTTTCCCTATGGCAGTCCTTACGTAATAGAGTCCTACTTGATACAGAAACTCGTACCCTGATCTCCGGCGGTATCGCTGCTGTTGTAGCGTTGAGCGTTAACAGTTTCAGCATCAACGGGTGGACACTTCCTCCCTTGGCGGCAGTTGGTTGGGTTATTCTCGGCGCGATCTCGTCGCCGTTGCTTAGCAAAAGCCTGCTGAGCGAAAGGCAAGCGGGCAAAGAGTCAACGAGCAAAAGTTAGCGTGAGTGTAGAAAGGCTGAGGAGGTATAGGTACATGGAGGAGAACAAAGCCCCGTTGCTGGATGCAAGGGAGGAAGAAGTTGCCGCGCTACCTCTCTATCCTATGAACATGTCGTCGTTTCTGGCACTGCCGTCTTGTGCCCTTGATGAGAAAGGCATACCGTACCATCCGAGCCCGGTTGGATATCATCCAACGACGATTGTTCATTTTGCTCTAGCTCAGTGGAACCAGTATCTCACCACATTTGAGGAGCAGCACCGACTCGGGTTCCTATCACAGGCCAATTGGCTCGTTGAGCAAGAGGTAAGCATCGGCGACGATGCAAGCGGATGGCCTATTTCTTTTCCTCACACAGATATGCACAGCAAAGGCTCGTGGTTATCTGCTACAGCACAGGGCGGTGCTCTCTCTGTACTCTTGCGGGCACATCAACTTACCCATGAAGAAAGATTTCTTGAAATAGTACGACGAGCAGTTCGCACATTTGAGCGAGATATCCTTGATGGGGGTGTCTGCGCCCCTGTAGGGGAGGATGGTGTCTTCTTTGAAGATGCGAGTATCTATCCAGCAGCACATGTGCTGAGCGGTTTCATTTTTGCCCTCTTCGGACTCTATGACTATAAGCTACTCGCCGGCGAGGCTAAAATCGAAAAACTGATTGATCGCAGCCTGGGAGCACTACACAAGCTCTTAGACACCTTTGACGTGGGTTTTTGGACATATACGGACCTGCTCCATAAACGATTCGCATCTGCCTCTGATCTTCTACTTCAAGTAGCTCTTCTGGAAGCGCTCGCAGGCTCTTCTGGATGTGATCATTGTTCATGTGTAGCTGCGCGTTGGAAGAGCTATCAAAAGCAGGTAAGGCCTCGCTTGCGATACTTTATTACCAGCCGCACCATCGCTGCACATCATGCCCTCTGGAGCCGAGTACGGACTGCGCTGTTCCCGGCGCAGCAAGTATCACCGGTAACACGCATCTGCGTTGCTCTCACTGCTTTTCCCGTGACCGGTGGTATACGTGCCGTTCTGGCTGGGGTAGCTCAAGCTACCACAGACGTTTGGCAGATTGAATACCTGACGCATTCCGTCGGAAGCAACGCGGAGAGATTTATTGTTCATCAGTTTGGTGCGAAATATATGGCCTCGTGGCTCTTCCCCAATGTCTGGCTCTATGTAATTGCTGGATTCCGCAAACTGGTCTCGCTCATGCGCCATGGTGCTCGTTACCATGTCGTTTTGCCACAAGATGGGGTCTTTACAGCAGCTTTTACCTCGCTAGCTGCCAAAGTGGTTGGTATGCGTGTGGTATGCGTCGACCACGGTGGCTTAACGTTACTCAAGAGCCATACCTTTCGTGCCGAAAGATTACAAGCTTTAGCAACAAAGTCATGGTCTCGACCTCGCCGCCTCCTGGCTTGCTTGCGCTATATGTGTTATTGGCCTTCCTTATCTCTTTTTGCTGGCATTGCAGTACGTTTCGTCGATCATTTTCTGATTCCTGGTGTGGCGGGTGACTCAGTAGAAGAGAGTTGCAAACGGCTCGGTATCCATCCAAGTCGTATTACTCGCTTTGGCAGCATGATCGACATCGAGCATCATGTTGTAACTGACCCTACGTCAAGGGCAACAAAGCGTGAGGAAAAAGGTATCCCTTCCAATGCGACTGTCATTGCTATGATCTGTCGCCTTGCACCAGAGAAGGGAATAGACATCGCATTGGAGGCTCTAAGCCAGGCTCTAGCTCTACTTCCTTCTGCACAGCGCGCGCTCATTCGCGTCATCATTGCTGGTGATGGACCACTACGCCAAGAGGTAGAAGCAGATATTTCCGAACGCGGTCTAAGTGATACCTGTGTGCTGTGGGGTGAAACCCCTAGGGAGGATGTTATCTCGCTGCTTGGTCTCACTGATATCTTTCTGTACACCAGCAGGCGAGGAGCATGTATTTCGATGGCAGTTCTGGAGGCAATGGCCTCTGGTTGTGCGGTTATCGCTACAACGGAACCTCTGTCAAATGCTCACTTACTCTCCGGGGGCCGTGGGATTGCTCTCCCCGCAAACGATGTAAAACAGATTGGCATGTCCCTTGTACGACTCATTTGTGATCCGTCACTCTGTCGCCAAATGGGGGATTTAGCCCGAGACTATGTTGCGGTGTATCATAGCCCTGCAGTATTCAGGAGAACACTAATGCGGACTACCTACTGGTCGGGATTAGATGAATTGTTGGGTGCCAAAAACCATAAAAACATCATTTGAGATAGAGAGCGGAATTCATTAATGAGAGCAGGAACTGAACTAAACGAGTATCGGAGTATGATGTTCAATAAGGTAAAGCTACAACGATTTGATGCCGAACATACTGATCATCTGCCTGTCCAGGTCAACGGTGCAGCAAGTAGCATTTCATGCCCATCTTCCCACTTCGATATACTGAGTAGTTTGCGCATTGAAGAGCAGTCAACATTGATTATGCCTACAGTTCAAGTTTTGAAGCAAGTAGCTGAACCTGCACCTCAAGCAGATACGATGGGCTATGCAAATCAGTTACGCACATTGATCAAAAGCTCAGGCATTTATGCCCTGGCTTCCCTGGCATCGCCCCTTGTCTCACTTGTACTCGCTCCGTTTTTGACTCGCCATCTCTCGAATGAGGATTATGGAGCACTTGCTGTTATCACTACGGCCGTTGCTCTTCTGGCTGGGCTAACGCAACTTGGTCTAGGATCTGCTTTTTTTCGCTCGTATAGCTATGATTATGAGTCTCGCGTTGATCGCTTAGGAGTACTCTCAACGGTTGTCATTTTATTGTTGCTGATCTCAGTACCAATCACTATTGCAACGATGATTGCCGCTCCTTGGCTGGCAATACTCCTTTTGAAAAGTTCTTCCTTTACTGATTTTGTAAGGTTTGGTGCTTTGGTTGTACTCCTTCAGAATCTTACTATACCGGGATTCGCATGGCTGCGTGCGGAAAACCGTGCAGGATTCTTTACAACATTATCCATCATTAATCTCCTTGTCAATTTGGGTACAACCTTTGTCCTGGTAGGTGTCCAACACATGGGAGGTGTCGGTTCACTCATTGGAACAGGAAGCGGCTTCGCAGTCGTAATTGCTTGTACGATACCTCTCATTTTACTGCATGCCAACCTTCGTCTGCGCTTCGATATTGCTAGAGGGCTGCTCTCTTTTGGCTTGCCAAATGTCTCCAATTTCGTGTCAATCTGGGTGTTGCAATTATCAGATCGCTATCTTCTCAGCTTTTTTGGCTCATTGTCTCAAACCGCGAGCTATGCGGTGGCCTATAGCCTGGGTGGAATATTAAGTGTCTTAGTTCTATCCCCTTTTACATTGGCGTGGCCCTCCGCTATGTTTACGATCGCTAAAAGAGATGATGCTCCACGAATTTTTCGGCTTGTTTTTCTTTGGTTTAGTATCGTTTTGCTCTTTGCCGCCTTTGCTCTCTCGCTTGCCAGTACAATCATACTTGATGTATTCTTCCCATCAACGTACCGTTCAGCAGCATCCATTATCCCAATCATTGCTCTGTCCACTCTGTTCTATGGATTCTATAACATTTTCACGATTGGGATTTCTATAAAGCGCAAGACCTGGTTCGCTGTTGTTTTTACAAGCGTATCAGCTCTTGTAAACGTTGGTCTTAACCTCGTATTGATTCCTCTCTATGGAGCAATCGGTGCGGCCATATCTACGCTGCTTGCCTACGCGATTCTTGCTTTGATGGCCTTCACAGTGAATCAAAGGCTTTACCCTATTCCATTTGAAACTGGCCTCTTTATCGCACTGTTGGTGATCGGTTTAGGACTCTACTTAGGCAGTAACTTTTTGGGGCAAGGGCTGGGGGCATATGAAGCTTGGGGCATCTCTTTTAGCGCTCTTGCCCTTTACAGTGGATGTTTGTTGCTGTTTGCCAATCTTTCAGTTCAAAGGAATAAGAATACATCTAGACAAGCAAAGGAGACTTTTCTATCGTGAAAGCATATACCTCTACCGGTACTTCAGTAACGGAAGAAGCTGGTACCGTCAAATCGCCTGTGAAGATATGCATGCATGTGCGAGGAGTGGCACGCACAGATGTTCGAGTGATGCGCGAGGCTACTGTACTTGCAGAAGCAGGATTCGTCGTCAGTATCGTTGATATCGAAAGTGAATCCATCCGACCCGTGGAAGAAGATATAAGTGGTATCCAAATGAAGCACATGCTTAGGCCCGATTGGTTGGTCTCCCCACGCTTCAAGGCATGGCGACTTGTCAAAACCGTGCAGAAGTTGATTGGCAGCACCTTTCGGCTGATACGGTCACCGGCAGATATCTATCACGCACATGATGTAAATGCACTGCTGCCGTGCTACATTGCTGCACAATTACGCCGTAAACTCCTGATCTTTGATGCTCATGAGATGCCTTTGCATGAACTGGAAGATACACGCTGGCCATGGATTCGCGCATTGATAACACAACTTTTTGCAGTCATAGTACGGCGTTGTGCAGGAGTGATTACGGTCTCACCCCCTATCATAGCAGAAATGTACAGTCGCTATCATATTGCAGAAATATCGCTGATTCGCAATATTCTATCCTATCAAGTAGTCCCAAGAAGTGATCGCTTGCGGCAACATCTCGGTCTCAGTTCAAACGTGCGAATCGTGCTCTATGCGGGCAATTTGCAACCTAATCGAACCCTCGACAAACTTGTCCGAGCAGCAAGATTTTTGGAGCGGGATATGGTGATAGTTCTGATGGGCAGGAGCGTGGGGTCAACTCAAGCTGAGCTTGAAGCTCTTGTTGCCAGGGAAGGGGTCGCTGACCGCGTCAAAATCATTCCACCTGTTCCTTACAAGGAACTGCTCGATTGGACATCTTCAGCCGATATTGGTGCAACTGTCTGTGCACCCGATCACTCGATCAATGCCCGCGTGCAATTCCCCAACAAGCTCTTTGAGTACTTGATGGCTGGACTGCCCGTGATTACATCTCAACTTCCAGCCATCGTAGAGATTATCGAAACCTATGATGTTGGGCGGGTACTGGCATCGCTTGAACCCACAGCTATTGGAGCGGAAATAAATGCAATGCTAGCTGATCGTGCCGGGCTTGAGCGTATGAAGCGCAATGCGCTAGAAGCGTCCAAGCGTGACCTCAATTGGGAAAAGGAAAGTCAATTGCTGCTCCGTTTTTATCACAATATCTTACTCAAGCAGAATAAGGGACCCAACGAGCAGAAGGCCTTTCCACTTTCAGACGTTGTGTGCTCTATCGATGGAGAATCTAATGCGCATCCTTTACGTTAATAACTTGAACCAGACAGCCGAAACTTTTGGCAAGGATCTGACTCGACGCGGTCACACTGTGTCAGTGTACGAACCAAGCCTGGTGGGAGGCTTAGCACCGCTACCGCTAAAACTTGCAATGATGCCAGGACGCATACTGGACATGAGACACATCGTTGGCAAGTTCAGCCCGAACTACTTCGACATTATCCACATTCACTGGGCCAGTTACGGTGTGCTTGGGTTGGTGAGCCGTGTGCCGTTCATCGTGCATTGTCGTGGTAGTGATGTACGATACCGTTTGAAGCAGCCTTTTTTTCATGCGGGGTTAACGTATATTTTGCGCCGGGCCGCAGTGGTTCTGTGCAGCACACCTGATCTCGTACCGATTATCCAATCGGTACGTCCAGATGCTCTGTTCTTTCCTGGGCCGGTTGATACTGAGCGATTTGCACCCGACGAAAATGAACAATCCCACCCCTGGACGATTCTGCTATTTGCGCGCCTCGATGCTATAAAGGGATGTGAAATTACAGTGCAGGGCATAGCGCGTTTTGCCAGGCGTCATCCAGAGGTTCGCGTGAAGTTACTTGACTGGGGGTCTGAGAAAGAACAATACAAGCGGCGCTACGGAGGGCACTTTGAGTTCGTTCCTTTTGTAGCACAGGAGTTAGTACAACCTTTGATCTGTTCGGCAGATGTCGTAGTTGGCCAGGTATTCTTAGGAGCATTCGGTTTGTCAGAGTTACAAGCAATGAGTTGTGCAAAGCCAGTTATCGCCTCGTTTCGCTGTGAAGAAGCTTATCCTACACCACCATCAGTATGCCAGGCAGCGACTGTCCAAGAAGTGGATGAGCATCTCGAACATTTTTTTCAATACCCAGAGGCAGCGAAGGAGCTTGGACAGAGTGCTCGAAAATGGGTTATTGGCTATCATAGCAGACAGGTTCTAGCCGTTAAGCTTGAAATGCTCTACCAGTCAATACTGGGTGGGCAAAGTAGTTTCCCTTTAGTTTAAATGTCACATAGTATTTGAACATTATTCATAAGGATAGGTGATCCATGCAACAATTTTCATTAGAAACCCAGTACCTCAATGAGGAGAGAATGAAAGCCCCCAGTGTGTTTTCGGAGGAGGGCTATCGCGAACTACTTGTAGCTTTTAAAAGTGCAGGCTATGCCTTCTGTAACTTTGAGGAGATCAAACGCTGCCTGTGGGAAAGAGGGCCTTTTGTAGTACTCAGGCATGATATTGATATAAGCCTTCGCCTGGCTCTAGAGATTGCCCGTATAGAACACGAACAAGGGGTACAGGCAACCTACTTTGTCACACTTCATTCGCCCTTCTATAATGCCTTGAGTTGTGCTAATGCAGAGATTATATCGCAGTTACACCGCTGGGGACATCAGATCGCGCTGCATATGGATTATGTGGTGTATGGGGAAGATTTTGCCAAAGCGCTTTTGGAAGTCAATACATTTGCCCAATTCTACCCATTTATCAATACTGAACTAGCCAGTTTACACAGCCCAATCAATTTGGAGCAGATGCCGTTAGCATCCTTCCGAGAGCTACAGAATGTCTATGGGCATATTTTCAGTAAAGATATGACCTATATTAGTGATTCGATGGGCAAGTGGCGCTCTGGTCATCCTCTTGACTCCGAAGCATTCCATTCAAGAAAACCCATTCAACTCTTAACACACCCGATCTGGTGGATGCAGGATGGTGAAACGGCCACCGCGAAATTGGAATGCTGGCTCTATAGGAATTACTTAAATAGCCTTGATACTGCCGGAGAATTCCTGCCAAAACTATTTAATTTCAGCAAGCAGTAGGTGTTCTATCATAGAACTCCCTACTCATGTCTACGGATCAAGGCCGCGTAAGATCATTACATCTGCATCTACCTCTCTTAATGCGTATGGTTGATGCATTTATATCTTCCCCGTTGTACCGCTACCAACGTTACTATCTCTGTCTGACCTATCATCCTGGCTGTTCTGCTACCTACGCCAACGAGACTGGGGATGCAAGCTATGGCTCTATTAGAGCGCATCTACAGAAAATAGCTAAGGGCTCCTCTATAATCCAGACACGTTAGGCGAAAAAAGGCTGTAGAGATAGCGATAGTTGTCGATTAAAATAACAAGAACGACAAAATACGAAAACACTCTGCAAGAGCTAAGTACGATCAAATAAACATTGCGGCTATACGCGCGTCTGTTGAGCAGACTTTATTCCGCAGAAGTTGCTTGAATGTACTTAGTGCAAAGTCAACAGAGCTGTTCGGGAAAGGGTGGAGGGGAATCCCCTGCCGGGGTTCCAGGGGTGTCCCCTGGTTTCCTCCATTCCCAAAAAGGTTAGTTGAAGATACACGAGTATGATTTTGAAAGAAGTATAGAATGAGTCAGACACCGCCTAATGAACAGTCTCAATCGGAGCAAGAGCGAACGAAGCAGAATCCTCATCGTCAGAAGCAGCCAATGCTTCTCCTGCAACGATACAAACGAAGCACACTTAAAGCGAAACTAGGTCTCTGGAGTGTTTTTACACTTGTTCTCATTCTTCTGATCAGCCTTGGAGTCGGTTTACTCACAGCCGGATGGCCATTTTCTGTGCCATTTCGGAATGCGGCAGTGCATATATCGACCACGGCAGTATATTATGTCTCTCCTTCTGGGAATGATGCAAATAATGGATCAATAACTTATCCTTTTGCAAGCATTCAGAAGGCTGCTAATGTAGCTCAAGCTGGAGCAATTATCAACGTTCTACCGGGGACATATACTCAACCAGTTTCCAGCTCTGCAAAAGGTACAGCACAGGCACATATCACCTTCATTTCGGATGTAAAATGGGGAGCAAAAATAATCACCAAAGGTGTACGAACATCCTGGACGAACACTGGGAGTTTTGTTGATATTCAAGGCTTCGATATCACTGGTGATGGTGATATAGGAATCAACAACTACGGCTCGTACGTGCGTGTCATCGGTAACCATATTCACAACTATGCCATTGCCTCCTGTGGAAAAAATGGAGCGGCTGGTATTGACAACTCAGCATATAATGGAAATCATAATAACGATGTGATTGGTAACATTGTCGATCATATCGGTCCTCCTTTCCCTGTCTATTGTAACCTGGATCAAGGAATTTACCAATCCACTCCTGGGGGAGTGATTGCTAATAATATTGTGTATCGTATCGCTGCCTTCGGTATTCAAACATGGCATATGGCAACCAGTGTTACCATCGCCAACAACCTGATTTTTGACTGTGGGCAAGGTGGAATCATTGTTGCTGCTAATCAGGTCGTTGCAGACAATTTCCTCGTTGTTAACAACATTTCTATCCATAATCATCATCTTGGCATCTACGAATATGGTCAGACCGGGATACACAACAGGTTTCTCAATAATCTGGTGTTTGGCAATCCTATAAATCTGTTACTACAGCATGGGAATAAGGGTCCGGGAACGCTGGTGGCTGATCCCCGTCTTGTCAATTATCAACCGGATGGCAGTGGTGATTATCATTTGAGTGCCGGAAGTCCAGCTATCGATTCTGGCACCGGTACTGGAATGCCTTCAACTGATATCAATGGTGTTCCTCGAACGGCAGGAAGACCTGCAGATAGAGGCCCCTATGTTTACGGGTCATAGCAGTAAAACGAGTCATTAACACATTTGATACACTTTCTCTTATGAGAAGCATTACTAAAAAGCGCAACACTACGGGCATTTGACTCTGTCAAATGCCCGTAGTGTTGCGCTTTTTATCGGCTGAATGGCAATCTTGCCTTGAGCAACGTTCATTTACAGGTCACATCTCTCGAACGGGCCAGGGCATTCCTCAACGAGCAGGACATGCTGGGTAGCTATACTGAACAGCAGGTGTCGCTTGATCCTACAAAAATGTTTGGTCTCGATATTCGGCTCATTGAATAATGCTCAACTGGAGATATCTTTCTCGAAGAGAATTCTGGTTGGCGTCATGCGCACAAGTAGCTCGCCCTCGACACCATTGCGCTTTCCATAGGCCTCGGCCAAATTCTGGCCCATGTATCGCCCGCCTATACGTGTTGCCCAGTACTTCAATGGCTCACTATCGGGACTCAGAATGGCTGTTCCCTCAATCAGGATGAAAGCGAATGGTGGGGTTTCGTCGTCTACGCAGAGGGAGACGCGGGAGTCGCGCCGGATATTCGCCGCCTTCACCGTGGTATGCCCGGTGGTGAAGACGATGGTCTCGCCGTCCAGTTCAAACCAGATGGGAACGACATGTGGTCGCCCATCTTTGCGCACGGTTGCCAGTTTGCCAGTGTGGGTTTTTTCCAGCAGAAAAGCCTGCTGTTCAAGGGTAAATGTGCTCATGTATGTTCCTTTTGTTTCCAGATATCAAAACTGTTTTCTATTTCAAGGATAATCCATTTTGCTCAAGGCGAGATTGTAGGCAAAATAGGCCAGCACAGAGCAGATTACAGCTAAGAAGAGTAGATCTAACCATTGCGTTAGCTGCAAGCTTATCACATCGCTCCAGCGATTACTCGTAGGGTCAAGGAGCGAGAGTAATAACAGACCTATTGCTCCACTGATCATCATACCACCTGTCATAACCATTGGCGAAATGTCGCGCATCCACCGCTTGCTCAGGTTGGAGTAGATGGCGAAGGAGAAAGCGTTACCAATCAAGAATAGTCCATATGCTTACCGGACGGGGAAAGTGTGCTAAAATGTAGGAAATAACTACGCCCACGACCCACACAAGAAAGCAGGCAGAGACGACTATGCATATTGACGCTAAACCTATTGACCTCACGCTGACGGTGCCATTTCGCATATCGCGGGGTGTCGAGTACACGACATCGAATGTCGTTGTGCAGATCAATCACGAGGGCTTTACAGGCTATGGTGAAGCTGCGCCAGACGAATACTATGGCGAAAGCCAGGAGACCGTACTGGCGTGTGTTGCACTCTTCGCGGGCAACCTTGGGAATGATCCGTTTGCACTCGAGGATGTGATGCGCCACCTGGACAAAATCATCCGGCGCAATCCTGCTGCGAAGGCTGCTGTCGATATGGCTCTCTACGATCTCATTGGCAAAATGCTCGGCGTGCCGCTCTACAAGCTCCTGGGCCTCAATGCTGCCCACGCTGCTTACACGTCGTTCACGCTGGGTCTTGATAGCCCAATAGAGATGGCAAAGAAGGCCCTGATCGCTCGCGACTATCCTATTCTCAAGGTGAAGGTCGGCACGCGGCATGATGTTGAGATTATCAAGGCCATTCGAGATGTGTCTTCGGCGGTGATGCGGGTCGATGCCAATACAGGTTGGACGCCGAAGGAGGCGATTAAGAACATCAATGCTCTGGCCCAGTACAATATCGAGTTTGTCGAGCAGCCCATTGATGCGCATGACTGGGCGGGGCTCAAGTTGATACGGGAGAATGTGCCCTTGCCGATCATCGCCGATGAAAGCTGTGTGACGGTTGAGGATATTCCGCGCATAGCGGATTGTGTGGATGGCATCAATATTAAGCTCATGAAATGCGGCGGCATTAGACACGCGCTGAAGATGATACATGTAGCACGGGCGCACAATCTGCGGGTGATGATTGGTTGTATGATCGAAAGCTCGCTGGCGATTACTGCCGCCGCCCACTTGACGCCGCTGGTCGATTATGCCGACCTGGATGGGCACCTGCTGATCAACGATGATCCCTATGTTGGGGTCACTGTCGAGAAAGGGAAACTGGTGCTGCCGGATGGGCCGGGACTTGGGGTAAAGACTCGCTGAAAAATATGTTTGTAGAGCAGCTAGCTTTTCCGCTGGAAAAGCTAGCTGCTCTACAAACATATTTTTCAGCGAGCTTGAAATTGCCTGGTAGGTAATGTAGCTATGCGGAGGGAACGAAGGGTGGCGAATAGCGTTACTTTCCCTCTTGACAATGGCTGAGTCTAAATGGTATCGTTGTAGCATCCTCAAACATGACTAATATATTAATGTAGTGGCACCCCTTACGGGTGCCAGGGTAATTCGCACAACTTTGGGAGCCTCTAATGAGCACATCAATACCCTCTTTCGTAGGGGCCCGATTGATCGCGCCCTACCGGGTTGCAGCTATTCAATACGAACCAACACTGGGGGAGAAGGAGAAGAATGTGAGCGATCTTCTCCGCCTGGTTGAAGAGGCAGCCCGGCATGAAGCACGCCTGATTGTCCTGACGGAGATGGCGACCACCGGCTATTGCTGGGAATCGCGAACGGAAATTGCCCCTTTTGTTGAGCCGATTCCTGGCCCCACGACCGACCGTTTCCAACAGTTGGCAAGCCGGTACAACTGCTACATTGCGATCAGCTTGCCTGAAGTTGACCCCAGCACAGACGTGTACTATAACAGCATGGCATTGATCGGGCCGGAAGGGATGATTGGCACGTATCGCAAAATCCACTCGTACATTGCGGAGCCGCGTTGGGCACGCGATGGAGACCTGGGGATGCCTGTCTGGGAAACGCCTCTTGGTCGTTTAAGCGGGTTGATCTGCATGGACGCCGAGTACTTCGAGGCGGGGCGCATTCCTGCATTGCATGGTGCAGATGTATTGCTCTTTCCTACGAACTGGCTGGATGAGAAGTGCCCCAGTTTCTTCTGGATGGCGCGTGCATTTGAAAATGGAGTGTATGTGATTGCCGCGAACCGCTACGGCAGCGAGCGCGGCGTACAGTTCAGCGGTGGGAGCTGCGTCCTCAATCCCGATGGTTCTATCCAGGCATACATTGATGATGGTGAAGGTATCGTCTATGGAGAGGTTGATCTGAACCTGTGCCGCAATAAAAACTGGGGCCATGCCGATGAAGAGCCGGTGGGGAATCGCCTGGCCGACCGCCGACCTGCCGAGTATATGACACTTGCCAATAATACCTATCTCTGGGAGCCATTGCGCTATCACAGCCTGTATGAATTGGGCGAGCTGCCGCCTGGACAGCTCTCCTGCGTGGCTATTATCCAGACCAATCTTCAAGAGTGGGGAGGCGTAGGCGTAGGGACCCGATTTATCGCGTCCCAGGAGCAAAGCGGCATGACGCAAACGGTGCGCAGTATGGTTGAGGCTCTGCTCAACGATCATGATCCGGCCCGCCCTGATGTACTGGTACTTCCAGAATTGATGCTGCCTGGTCCTATACCAGAGAGGCACGCGGGCGACCACAAGGGTCAAAGGTTCCCGCTCCCTGCTCCACCCCACTCCCGCCCCTACGCGGGGTTCGGAATTGGACCAGAACACCCGGCACCCTCCGGAATTGGACCAGAACACCCGGCACCCGAGGACATACTGGCACATTTTCAAAATGGGGCAATTGAAGTACCTGGGCCAGAGACGACGGCACTGGTGGAGCTGGCCAATCAGTTCCAAATAAGCCTGGTACTTGGCGTAGCCGAACGAGTGAAGGGGCCAGTTCCTACCTATTATAATACTGTGCTGCTGATTGATCCTGAAGGGGTCTATGGCAGCTACCGCAAGCTGCATCTCACGACCAGAGACCGGCTGTGGGCCAGCCCTGGCGATAAAGGTCTGCCGACGTTTGATACGCCGGTAGGGCGTATTGGCCTGGCGACCGGCTACGATGTGCTTTTTCCAGAGACGGTGCGTGTCCTGGCGGGCAAGGGAGCAGACCTGGTGTGCGCTCCGGCCCTTTTGAATTTCCCCGATCCCATCGGCCTGGAACCGACGAGCATTACGTATCGTCGCCCGGTTGCACCCGAAGAATATGATCCGGTCCATTACCTGATCTGGCGGGTGCGGGCTGCCGAACATCATGTGTACCTGGCCGTGGCGAATTGGAGCGATGGGGGGCAGAATATACAGGCCAATGGCAATAGCGGCATTTTCTCACCGTCTTGCCCCTTATATCCCTGGGCAGAGGTGATCGCAGATGAAGGCGAGCCAACGCTGACGATGATGACCATCGATACTCGCGAGCAGCGCACGGGACGTCGTTCGTCTACGCATCCCCTCAGCTATGCTCCCGGCGATGTGGCAGGCTCACTGACCGGTGAGCTGGCCTATGATATTCGAGATAGTATCCCCGGCAATGTGGTGCGCAGCAAGCCGTACCTGCGCAAGCGTATGCCGTTCTGGTACCTTGACCTGGTGAAAAAAGATTTGTAACAGTTTGTTTGAAGGTGTATGAAATACTTGTAGGGCCCGATTTATCGCGGCCACCGCCGATTTATCGGCCCATCCCGTGTAGTTTTTTATTGAAGGAGACATGTATTTTATGAGATTGGCAGATAAAGTAGCAATTATTACTGGCTCCGCGGGCGGCATGGGCAAGCTGGCCGCCGAATTATTTGCCGACGAGGGGGCCAGTATTGTCGTCACCGATGTAGCAGTAAAGGATGGCGAGGAGACCGCCCAGGCTATTCGTAATGCTGGCGGCCAGGCCATATTTGTCAAGGCAGATGTCGCGAATGAAGCCGAGTGTGCGCACATGGTCGATGCAGCCATCGATGCCTTTGGCCGCGTGGATGTCCTCTATAACAATGCGGGCATCATGCCTCCAGAGGACAAGGGTGTGACGGAGACCAGCGAGGTGGTATGGGATAAAGTACTGGATATTAACCTGAAAAGTGCCTTTCTCTGCACCAAATATGCTGTCCCGCATATGGTGAAACAGGGCAAGGGGTCGATCATTAATGTGGCTTCGTTTGTGGCCTTCATGGGCTGTACTGTACCGCAGGATGCCTATACTGCCTCTAAAGGTGGGATGCTGGCATTGACCAAATCTTTCGCGGTACAATACGGTCGCAATGGGGTACGCTGTAATGCGATCTGCCCAGGGCCTATCGAGACCCCCCTGTTGCGCTATTTATGGACGAGTGAAGAGGCACGTAATATGCGCCTCAATCGCATCCCGCTGGGCCGCTTTGGGGAGGCAAGAGATATTGTGTATATGGCACTGTATCTGGCCTCTGATGAGTCGGCATGGACAACTGGTGCATGGCTGATAGTTGATGGGGGTATTTCTTCCAATTATTTTTAGGTGACAACAGAGCTATTTAGTCTCATGCCGAAGAGCAACAGGAGAAAGTGGGACTGCGGGCGAAAGACTGTGTCTTTCGCCCGCAGTCCCACTTTCTCCTGTTGCTCTTCGGCATGGCTCACACTGCCACAATATCAATAGCGGAATATTTGCCGCGAACGGTATGATGATATTGAGTGGCTCACCGCAAATTGATAAAAAATGCTAAGAAATACAGTTTACCTGAACAATCATTTGTACTATAATGGATAAGGTAGATTTTGTCAGCCACGGTATTGTAACGATATTGTCAAGAAGGAGTACAACAAATGGACCAGCAACAATTAAGTAACTTACTCGCGATCTATGGACTGGTTTTCGGACTGATCTCACTAGCAGCGTTAGTTTTTACTATCATTGTCTGGTGGAGGATATTCTCAAAAGCAGGGTACGGTGGTGCGCTGAGCCTGTTAATGCTTGTTCCAATTGCCAACCTGATTATGCTCTGTGTCCTCGCCTTCGGTGAGTGGCCCATCTATCGAGAACTCCATCAACTCCGCCAGATGGCTGCGAGAAATCAACAGTACCAGCCAGCTCCACAATTTCCACAAAATCCTCAGTACCCACAGAACCCTCAGTATCGTGGATAAGTGACTACTCCCCATGTCTAAAGACAAGGGGCTTCTCTGGACAAGCCAAGGGCCTGTAGTCCCAGGCCACGAATGTTGAGAGCAGCATTGAGGTCTCGATCAAGATGAACATGACAGCAAGGACAATCGAATACCCGCACATCCAGGGGCATCTTCTGGCGATGTCCACACGTGCTGCATGTCTGGCTCGTGTAGGCCGGATTGACTTTCACCAGTTTGCGCCCAGCTTCTTCCGCTTTGGCTGCAAGCTGATTGAA
>WNFB01000312.1_pt1 | contig 36793 bp, 37 predicted proteins | sample 5400501 | NCBI WGS metagenome assembly WNFB01 (sample SAMN13153341, study PRJNA577476) | soil metagenome | isolation source: 200 cm saprolite under Douglas fir tree site 2 hole 1 | place: USA:California | collected 2015-04-18
TCGAGCGGTTACTGGCAGAACTGGGTATCGAGGCATGGATCGGCGATGCTGCGGAGATTAAGACCAAGCGAGTCCGCAAGCAGAAGACCGACCGTGAGGACGCCCGACTGCTGCTGAGACTGATGCGGGAAAATAATTTCCCCCGAATCTGGGTACCCAGTCCGGAGAATCGTGACCTGCGACAACTGCTTTGGCACTGGTAAACGCTCACCGGAAACTGACCACTACGAAAGTTTCCCTTGACTTTTGTTATCGCTTTGGTACAATTCAGCTTAGAGAATAGTTTGCTTGGAACGCGGAGCCTGGCTCCCGCTTTTTTTTGTGGCATCTCCCCCGCACCGTTTGAAGGATACTTGAGTCAATACTTCCTCGAAGCCCGCACGATCTGCATAGTTTTGGTGCAACGCAAGTCATTTAGAATCAACACTTGTGAACTCTCTTGCAAGTGTTGAAAACAAAAGACTTATGGAAGTGTTAAGTCCTTTAGAAGCAACACTTACAAAAAACAGGGGGAGGAGGGTGTTATGGTTAACCGGCACAGACCGGGCGCATCCCAGACAGATTGCATCGCCTGACATGCTTCCGCGAATTGACGTTTGGATGCTTACCTGCTTCGCCAGAAAGCGGATCAATGACCCGCCGCGCGCACAGGCTTTTCGTCGGAAGGTTCGCCTTCGCGGATGCCGCCGTACCGGCGCTCGCGCTTTTGAAACTCGAGCAAGGCCTCCAGCAATTGCGCTCGATTGAAATCCGGCCACAACGTTTCGGTCACGAAAATCTCCGCATACGCAATCTGCCAGAGCAAAAAATTACTGACGCGCATTTCTCCGCTCGTCCGGATCAGCAAATCGGGATCCGGCAGCCCATCCGTATACAAATGCCTCGAAAGCTGCGCCTCCGTCACTTTGTCCGGCGCTCCGTGGCCATTCCGTTCCGCGAGAATCGCGTTCATGGCATCCACAATTTCTGCGCGCCCCCCGTAATTCAGCGCCACGCACAGCACCATGCCTTTGTTCCCTGCAGTTTTTTCCATGGCGTCCCGCACATCGTTCTGCACGCCTGCGGGAAGCTCTTCGATGCGGCCGAGAAACCGCATCCGGATATTGTTTTTCTGGAGGAGCGGCATCTCCTTGCGGAGGTATTCGCGCAAGAGTTGCATCAGGAAGTCGATCTCGGCCTTGGGTCGCCGCCAATTCTCCACCGAGAAGGCATAGAGGGTCAGCGCCTCAATTTTCAAGCGTGCGCATGTCTCAATGGTAGTGCGGGCCGACCGCGTCCCCGCGCGATGCCCGGCGATCCTCGGCAGGTGGCGCTTCTGCGCCCAGCGCCCGTTCCCGTCCATGATAACGGCCACGTGCCTCGGCAACCGCGACAATTCCAATTTCTCGAGCAGCCGCGCTTCTTCCGCGGTCACCGGCCCGAGCTCGCTCGGAGTCGCGAGGTGCAGGGTTTTATTTGATTTCGTCAGCGTCACGGCCTGTATTCGCTTTGAATCCAATTCTTCTTTACGCCGTAAAGTTAACATACGCTTCCGCCACAGCGCAACGCTGCGGTGCCGTGTTTAGCATCAAGGCGCCGTACCCTGTTGAAAAATGGCGGTGTAGGTCAGCACCAGGGTCAGCGCGATCATGGCGATGGCCGTGACCCACGCAACGACGTTAAACGTTGTGGTGTTGACGTACTCGCCCATCAAATCGCGCCGGTTGACGAGCAACAATATGAAAATGACCACCACGGGCAGCCAGACTCCATTGCCCACCTGGGAAAAGATCAAAATCTTCCACAGCGGCGCATTGGGCAGCAAGACCACTCCCGCGCCCACGACAATAAGGACGGTGTAGAGCCAGTAGAATATCGGAGCTTCCTTGAATTTGCGGTCCAGCCCCGCTTCAAAACCGAGACCCTCGCAAATCACGTGCGCTGTGGACAGCGGCAGGATGGAAGCCGCGAAGAGCGAAGCATTGAGCAAACCGAACGCAAACAGAACGCCCGCGCCCTTCCCCGCAAGGGGTATGAGCGCCTGCGCTGCCTGCCCGGCGTCGGTAATGTCACGATGCCCGGTGGTGTACAACGTCGCTGCGGTGCAGACGATGATAAAGAAAACGATCATCATGCAAGTCACGCTGCCAAAGAGGACATCGGCGCGCGCTTGCGGATATTGGCGGGGACCGACCTTTTTCTCGACAAACCCCGCCTGCAGATAAAAAAACTGCCACGGGGCAATCGTGGTCCCGACAAGGCCGGTCAGCATGATCAGATATCCCGAATTGAACTGAAGATTCGGAAAGACAGTGTGCTTGGCAGCGATAAGCCAATCTGGCTTTGCCAGAAACGCAGAAAATACATAAGACAGATACAGGACGCAGGCAAACAGAAAAATGACCTCCACCTGCCGGTACGTTCCTCGAATCACCAAAATCCAAACGAGCATCGCTGCTATGGGCACAGAAACATATTTGTTGATGCCGAAAATCTGCATGGCCGCTGCGACGCCGGCAAACTCCGCCACCACGTTAGCCAGATCCACGAAGAAACCCGTGATCATCACAAAAAACGTCGACCGGAATCCAAACTCCTCGCGAATGAGATCCGAAAGCCCTTTCCCAGTGACCACTCCCATGCGCGCGCACATCTCTTCCGTGACGTACAGCGCAATCGTCATCGGTATGAGCGACCACAGCAGCGCATAGCCGTATTTCGCTCCTGCTTGCGTGTAAACAGATATTCCGCCCGCGTCATTGTCCACATTGGAAGTGATCAGCCCGGGGCCGACCACCGCGAGCAGCAGCGTGAGCCGCCGGCGCAGGCCACGGATCTTCTTCTGCAAGTCCGTATCGCCCGCGCGCACGCGGTCAAATCTCGCGGAGATGGCGCCCCAATTCATCGTTCAGATCAAAAGCCTTTCCTAGTCCTTCACCAGCCGCGACACCACGTCGTCCACTGTGATGGCACCGATGGGCCGGTTTTCCGCGTCGATTACCGTCAGCATGCGCAAGTTGTACTTGTCGAACAGTTCGAACACTTCCTTGTCATCCGCGTTTCCCGGCAGGCTGAGCAGCGGTTCCATCTTTAGCTCGGCCATCCGTTGGTCCGGCGCTGCCAGAAGCAGCCGTGCCACGGACACCGTGCCGGAATATTGTGCGTTGTCATCCAGCAAGACGATGGTGTCAAGCTGGTCCAGGTTCAGTTCCTGATCGCGCATCCACTCCAGCACTTCGTCGCGCGTTGAAGTCTCGCCCACAAACACGAAATCCGGGTTCATCATTCCGCCTGCCGTGGCGGGGTCGAATGCCAGCAGTTCGCGCACTTCATCCGCTTCCCGCCCCGGCATCTCATCCAGGACTTCTTCGGAGGTTTCCTTCGGCAAATCGGCCAGAACATCCGCCGCGGCGTCCGGCGCCATTTCCTCCAGTATGTCTGCGGCCTTTCCCGGATCCATTTTCTCCACGATTTGGGTCGTCAGCCGTTCGTCCAGTTCCGCGAGGACCGCCGCGGCCGTCTCTTCGTCCAGCGAGGCGATGATTCCCTGCCGCTCGGCAGCGGAGAGATCCTCCATCATCTCCGCCACGTCGGCCGGGTGCAGATCCTCAAGCTTCTCGTGCGAGATGCGCAGCTTCACCCGGCGCAGCGGGTCCGGTTCGATCAGGTTCACAAATTCCCAACGGATGGACTTCTGCGGCAGCCGGCTCTGCAGCCTGCGGATCACCGCCGATGGCACGACGCCCTGGAGGAGCCGCCGCACCGCCCCCGGCAGGCCCACGTCCACTTGTGTCAGCCGCAGCTCCACGTTCCCATTGGCCCGCAGTTCTGCCAAGTCCACATCGTTCACGCGCACGACCTTCCGCCCCCCCGTATCAATGATCTGCTGGTCCATGAGATCTTTCTGAACCGCCAGCCAGGACTCGTTCGGCCGGTACAGCTCCAACGCGCGCTCCCCCACGTTTAGTTTCAATTTTCCTGCGGATACCGATGCGACTTGGTTATGCTTGGCGACCAGCGGCTGATAATTCCCGCGCGAGAGCAGGTAATGCGAGACGCGATTCGGCGCCTCAGCCGGCTCGATGAAGAACTCCCGCACCCGCCCGACGAAATTCCCTTCCGAGTCGTAAGCTTTTGATCCCATCAGTTCCGTGGCATAGAGTTCCATAGACTTCCCCTTCTCGTGCGAACTGGCCTTCCTTGAAACCGCACTCGGCGAATTCGCAGGCTGTCGGGCAACAAAAAAAGCCCGCGCACCGATGAACGTTGGCCGCGAGCAAGTGCCTCACAAATATGGACTTACCGTTAGCCGCTAGTGAACCCTCCCCACCCGACCGCTCGAGCCATGGCCTGCAACTCGCGCGAGATCTGCTGGACACCCAAACTGCCTACGCGCTTTGGGTTCCACACCGGCCCCTTCCTACTAGGGCCAGGTTCGACTTCGCTCCTCGCACTCATCGAGAGAGAATTCACTCCGTGGTCTTCGACCCCACCCAATTTTGGGGCCTCACGTGAATTGATAATCTGCATGCAGCGCAATGTCAAGAAAAGAATGGCTCTTGGAGTGATTTTTTTTGCGCGGGACTACTTTGCTGCCATTTTCTGCGCCGCAAAAAGCATGTGGGTGGGCTGTTCGCCCTTTCGGCGGCACTCTTCCATGTACAGCACGAGATAGTTCTTCAAGACATAGTCATTTTTAGAAAATCCAAGCTCCATCGCGGCGCGATCGATCGCTTCGGCAGGCCCTTCCAGCTCGACGAACGCCCCGATCGGCGTTTCATCGAGTTCGATCAGCAGGCCCCGGGCCCACGTTTTTGAATTTGGCAGCTGAAAGGTGGACCGATACTTTTCATAACGGAACCAGCCGCTCATTCCCAGGCCTTCAAAGATTCGCGTAAGATTGCCGGCATCGCTCACTTCGAGCTCCGTTTCATCCCGGACTTTAAAGCGCCCGCGCCGCAGATGGCGGGCGGCTCCGGCAGCCGCCCCGGCGATCGGCTGTTTAAAGGTCAGAACCACACGTTGTTTCGAATCCTTCGCTTTGGCCTTTCCTGACGTCTCCGGCGACTCCGTTCGAATGCGGAGCAACTGCCCGTGCTTGGCCAGTCCGCCTTCCGGCGTATCGAAAATTACATTTTCCTCGTGGACTCGCTCCAATCCCTTCCCAGCGGGGCGCGCGCCGATGCGCTTCAGGGCGCGGTGAAACGCCCGCACGTCGGCAATCTTCAGCTTGATTTCTGTCTCTTGCGCCATCTTGCTGCTTTCGCTCCTGAGGCGGCTGCTTTCTCCCGCCGTCGACTTCCGCTAGTATAGCGGACGCACGCAAAGGAATACCCGGCGCACGCGAATCTTCGGCGCCAGAACTAAAGAAACAAATGAATCCTGACGCCAAAACAAAGACGGCAGCCTCGTCACACGACGCGACAATAGACGCCGTCCTCCAGCCGCCAGTAGCGCGGCGCGAACCCGTGGAACACGTTTTACACGGCGATCGCCGCGTCGACCACTATGCTTGGCTCCGCCAAAAGGAAAATCTCGATGTTATCGCCTACCTGGAAGCCGAGAACGCTTACACGGACGCGATCCTGCAGCCCACTAAGCAGCTTCAAGAAAAGCTCTATCAGGAAATGCTTGGCCGCATCCAGCAGACCGACCTCACGGTTCCCTACCGCCTGCGCGGCTATCTCTATTTCACCCGCACGCACGAGGGCAAGCAATATCCTCTCCACTTCCGCCGGCGCCAGCCGGAGGGTTCCCCGGAAGAGCTCTTGCTGGATCTGAATCAGCTTGCCGCGGGCCACTCTTTCTTGGCGCTCGGCTCGTTGGATGTCAGCGATGACGATCGCCTCCTGGCCTACTCGCTGGACACCACCGGATACCGCCAGTACATGCTACATGTGAAGGACTTGGTCAGCGACGCATTGTTGCCCGAGAAAATCGAGCGCGTCACGCGTGTCGCTTGGGCGGCTGACAACCGCACGCTCTTCTACACCGTCGAGGATGAAACCACCAAGCGCTCTCACCGGCTGTACCTCCATGCGATCGGCTCCACGGAACCGGATTCCTTGCTCTACGAAGAAGCCGATGAGCGGTTTCGCATCGAAGTCGAACGCTCTCGCAGCAAAGATTTTCTTTTTCTCACCATCGCGAGCCATACCACAAGTGAAGTCCGCTTTCTCCGCGCGAATCAGCCGCATGGTGATTTTCAAGTAATCGCTCCGCGCGAAGATAACCATGAATATTATGTTGGACATCATCCGGGCCCTGCAGGCGATGAGGCGGGCGCGGTGTTTTATATCCGCACGAATTCTGGTGGCCGAACATTTCGCCTGATGTCCGCGCCCGTTTCCGATCCACGACGTGAATCCTGGCAAGAAATCATCCTCAACCGGCCGGAAGTCATGCTCGCAGCCGCTGAGGTTTTCAAGACTCATCTTGTTCTGTTCGAACGAGAAGGCGGTCTTCCCTTTCTTCGGATCGTGGATCTAACTTCCGTCGCTCCTAAACTTCTCGAAGCCTCGCACCGCATTGAGTTCGCGGAGCCCGCTTACAATGCGTCCATCGGGGAAAATCCGGAATTCGACGCCACGCACCTCCGTTTTCAATACGAATCCTTTGTGACGCCTCGCTCCATCTTCGACTACGACGTCCGCACGCGCGAGCGCATCCTTCGCAAGCAGCAGCCGGTTCTCGGCGGCTACGATCCCGCGCAATATGTCAGCGAGCGGCTGCACGCTACCGCGTCCGACGGCACGCGAGTGCCTCTCTCGGTCGTCTATCGGCACGACACGCCGCGCGACGGCTCTGCCCCGCTCCTCCTTTACGGCTACGGCAGTTACGGCATCTCCATGCCGGTCCATTTCAGTTCGAATCGTCTGAGCCTCTTGGATCGCGGCGTCATTTTTGCGGTCGCCCACATTCGCGGCGGCGGCGAACTTGGGAAACCCTGGCACGATGCCGGCCGCATGAAGCAGAAGCACAATACCTTCACCGATTTTGTCGCTTCCGCGGAGCATCTCATCGCCCAGCGATTCACTTCGCCGCAGAAACTCGTGATCGAAGGCGGAAGCGCCGGTGGACTGCTCATGAGCGCCGTGACCAACATGCGGCCCGACCTTTTCCGCATCGTCATCAGCCACGTCCCCTTCGTGGATGTTCTCAATACCATGCTGGACGCTTCGCTGCCGCTGACCGTGGGCGAATACGAAGAGTGGGGCAATCCGCAAATCCCAGAAGATTATTTTGAGATGAAGTCGTATTGCCCGTACACCAACCTGCAGCGGAAGGCGTACCCGACGATTCTCGTGAAAACCGGGCTGAACGACAGCCAGGTGATGTACTGGGAGCCCGCAAAGTACGTCGCAAAGCTACGCACGCTGAAAACCGATGCAAATCTTTTGCTTCTGAAAACCAACATGGGCGCGGGACACGGCGGCGCATCCGGTCGTTACGACTATCTCCGCGAGATCGCGCTCGACTACGCCTTCTTGCTGACGCAGATGGGAATCCGCGAATGAGAATGGCCGACGAGGCATGAGCGAGCCGACAACACCGCTGATGCAGCAGTATCACGCTATCAAGGCGCGCTATCCGCACGCTCTGTTGCTCTTCCGCCTCGGCGATTTCTACGAGCTTTTCTACGAGGACGCGATCATTGCCGCGCGCGAGCTGCAGATCACGCTCACTTCGCGCAATCGTGAAAAAGGCCAGCCCATTCCCATGTGCGGGGTTCCGTATCACGCCGCCGAAGGCTACATCGCGCGCCTGATTCGCGCCGGATTCAAAATCGCTATCTGCGACCAGATGGAGCAGCCCGGCCCGGGCAAGAAACTCGTTCGCCGCGAAGTCGTTCGCGTCATCACGCCCGGCACGGCCACCGATGTCGCCGTCCTCGACGCCCGTGAAAACAATTTTCTCGCCGCCGTCGCCCGGCACGCCTCGGGTTCGCCCATTGGCCTTGCGTACGTCGATCTCTCCACGGGCGAATTTCAAGCCACGGAATTTTCCGGCCCCCGCGCCGATGAAGCGCTCCGCGACGAGCTGCTATTGCTTCACCCGCGGGAGACGCTGCTTCCCCGGCCCCAGCAGCTCTTTGAAACGGCGAAGACCTCACTCCTTGAAGGCGCCGGTGGCGTGGAATCCCGCCTTGAGGATTGGATTTTTCAGCGCGACTACGCCGAACGCATCCTCCGCGAACAATTTGGCGTCGCCGAGCTTACCGGCTTCGGCCTCGATGATCATCTGCAAGCCCTCGCAGCAGCCGGCGCTATCGTGCACTATCTCCGCGAAAACGCCGCCTATAGTGCGGACCGCAGCGAGACCGCCAGCAAAGGTGCGTCCTCCACCGCCGAAGCCCTGCAACATCTCGACCGCGTCCGCTACTACGAACAGCACGACGCTCTGGTACTTGACCCCGTGTCCGTCCGCAATCTCGAATTGCTTGCGCCGATCTTTACCGAGGAAGCGGCTCGTGCGGCTGCCCCCACCACGCTGATCGCCGCGCTGGATGTCACGGTTACCGGCATGGGCGCGCGTCTCCTGCGCTCCTGGATGCTTCGTCCACTGATTGATCGGGAAGCGATCGATGCGCGCGTCGATGCGGTCACAAATCTTGTCCAACAAACCGTCGTACGCGGAGAAATCCGCAAAGAGCTCAAAGGGATTCTCGACCTGGAGCGCCTCACCAGCCGCATTACTCTGGGCCTCGCGTCCCCACGGGAACTCGTGGCATTGCGCAAATCCCTCACGCAGCTTCCCGTGCTCAAAAATTTCCTCACTCCGCAGCCCGCGGGCGGCAGCGAACTTCTTCGCCATCTCCACGAGGAACTCGACGAACTCACCGACGTCCGCGAGCGCCTCGAACGTGCTATCGCCGACGACCCGCCGGCCCTGGCCACCGAACCCGGGATGATCCGCAGCGGCTATCACGGCGAGCTGGACGAGCTCCGCAACATGAGCCAGCACAGCAAGCAGATCATCGCGGCCATGGAAGAGCGCGAGCGAAAACGGACGGGGATTAACTCACTGAAAATTCGGTTCAATCAGATCTTCGGGTATTACATTGAGATTTCGAAAGCGAATCTGCACCTCGCGCCCGCCGATTACGAACGAAAGCAGACGCTCGTCAATGCCGAGCGCTTCACTTCCACAGAACTCAAGGAGTATGAACGCAAAATTCTCGCCGCCGATGAGCGCATTGTGGAAATTGAACGCCAGCTTTTCGTGGACATCCGCTCCGGCGTGGCCGCAAAAGCCGCGCGTCTGCGCCGCACCGCCAGCGCGGTTGCGCAACTCGACGTGCTCACGGCGTTCGCAAAACTTGCCGCCGACCGGGGATACACGCGCGCAGAATTCAATTCCACGGGCGAATTGCTCATCGTCGGCGGCCGGCATCCCGTGATCGAAGAACTTTTGCGTCAAAAGGGCGAGCGCTTTGTTCCCAACGACTTATATTTCGAACCCGGCCGGCAGCAGCTTCTACTGATCACCGGGCCAAACATGGGCGGCAAGTCCACCTATCTTCGCCAGTCCGCGCTCATCGTGCTCATGGCGCAGATGGGTTCGTTCGTTCCCGCGCGGCAAGCCAAGCTGCCCATCACGGATCGCATCTTCACGCGCATAGGGGCCAGCGACAATCTCGCGCGCGGCCGTTCGACCTTTCTCGTGGAGATGAGCGAAGTCGCCGCCATTCTGAATCACGCCACGCCCGCGAGCTTGGTCCTTCTCGACGAAGTCGGCCGCGGTACCGCCACGTTCGATGGCCTCTCCATCGCGTGGGCCGTCGTCGAGCACCTGCAAAAGCACACCCGCGCGCGCACCCTCTTCGCCACGCATTATCATGAGTTGACCGAGCTCGCGGAACTTCTCCCGGCGGTGAAAAACGTGCATGTTTCGGTGAAAGAGACTCCGAGCGAAATCATTTTTCTGCGCCGCGTGGAGCCCGGCAGCGCCGACAAGAGTTACGGCATCGAAGTGGCCCGCCTCGCCGGACTTCCCCGCAGCGTGATTGAGCGCGCCCGCGAAGTCTTGAAAAAACACGAGCAGAGCGAGCACGAACTCAGCGAAACGCTTTCCCCCGGGGCAGCCGATCCCGCGCACAAAAACGGCAACCAGCAAATTCTCTTCACCGCGCTTGACCGCGAAGTGCTCGAGAAACTCCGCGATGCTGACCTTGACCAACTGAAACCGCTCGACGCCCTCAATCTCCTCGCCGAGCTGAAGAAACAAATCTCATGAGCAAGAAACCCATGCTCGTTCTCGGCATGATGTCCGGCACTTCGGCGGATGGGATCGACGTGGCCCTCGCGCGAATCTCCGGCACGCCTCCGAACTTGAATGCCAAGTTGCTCGGCCACACTTCGGGGGAATTCCCTCCGGCCCTGCGACGAGAAATTCTTCGCATCGCGGAACAGCAACCCATCTCTGCCGGCGAACTCAGCCAGCTCAACTTTCGACTGGGAGAGCTATTCGCAGACGCTGCGCTTTCCGCTTGCCGCAAATTTCGTGTGCCGCCATCACGCGTTGCGCTCATCGGCAGCCATGGCCAGACGATTTTCCATCAAGGGCGTCCCATTCCGTATTTCGGTTCGCCGACCGTTTCGACGCTTCAGATCGGGGAGCCATCCGTCATTGCCGCACGCACGGGAATCACCACCGTCGGCGATTTTCGCCCAGCAGACATCGCGCTTGGTGGCCAGGGCGCGCCGCTCGTTCCGTACGCCGACTATCTTCTGTATCGCCACGAGAAATTCGGCCGCGTCTCACTCAACCTCGGAGGCATCGCCAACATCACTGTCCTTCCTCGCGCCGCCAAGCCGCAACAAGTTCTTGCTTTCGACACCGGCCCGGCGAACATGCTCATCGACGCTCTGGTTTCGCACTTCACGCGCGGCCGCCGCCGCTTCGACGATAACGCGCACCTCGCCTTGCAAGGCCGCAGCATTCCCGGGCTCCTTAACGAACTCCTCCGCGATCCCTATTTGAAGCTCCCTCCGCCAAAATCCACCGGCCGCGAATATTACGGCCACGCTTACGTAAAAAAAGTACTCGCCCTTGGCCGACGGCATCGCGCGAAGCGGAATGATCTCATCCGCGCCGCGACGATCTTCACCGCGCTCTCCGTGGTCGACGCGCTCAACCGTTTCGTTCTTTCGAAAACAAAAATCCACCAGCTCATCGTCTCTGGCGGCGGCGCCTACAATCCGCTCATTCTCGCTCAGCTCTCCGCCGCTCTTCCCGGGATCGAAGTCCTGCCCTCTTCGCGGCTCGGCATTCCCGAAGACGCCAAGGAAGCTTTCGCCTTCGCCCTGCTCGCGTACGAGTCCTTCCACCAGCGCCCTGCGAACCTCTCTTCCGCCACCGGCGCACGTGGCCCCGCCATTCTCGGTAAAATCTCTTATGCCCCACCGCGCTAGCCGACCGACTCCAATCGCTCGGGCTTGCCTTTTCTTTAAGCCTTTACTTCTTTGCTTCATTGTTTCGTTCTGCCTAATCTCCTGCTCATCTCCATCTCACACCGATCCCTCCTCCCTCACCTTCCTCATCGAATCCAGTCCCACCAACCTCGACCCCCGCTTCGCCACCGACTCCCAATCCCAGCGCATTGACGGCCTGCTCTTCAGCGGCCTCCTCGAGCGCGACAATCAAATGAATTTCCACGGCGACCTCGCCGAATCCTGGGAGACGCCCAACCCGCTCACTTACGTCTTCCATCTCCACCGCGATGTCCGTTTCCACGATGGCCGCCCGCTCACCTCCGTCGACGTAAAAGCCACTTTCGAATTCATCCGAAACCCCGCCAACAAATCGCCCAAGCTCGGCGCCCTTCGCATGGTCGCCTCCATCGAAGCCCCTGACGCCGCTACCGTCATTTTTCATCTCAGCCAGCCTTACGCCTCCTTCACGGGGAATCTCATCCCCTCCGCCATCGGCATCGTTCCCGCGAATGCAGGCGCGGATTTCTCGCGTCACCCCGTCGGCTCCGGTCCCTTTCGCTTCGTTCAGCAATCGCAAGACGAAGAAATTGTCGTCGAACGCAATCCCGAGTATTTCCGCGGAGCGCCACAGCTCGCTCGCGTCCGTTTCCGCGTCGTTCCCGATGCCGTCGTCCGCGCGCTCGAACTCCGCAAGGGCTCCGCCGATCTGGAGATGAATTCCCTTTCGCCGGACATCATCCCGGTCCTCGCGCGGCAACCCGAGCTCGCCATCACGGAGCGCTCCGGCACAAATCTCACGTACCTCAGTTTCAATCTCGAGGACCCCGCGCTGGCCCATCGCGAACTCCGCCAGGCGCTCGCCTTCGCAACCGATCGCGAAGCGCTGATTCGCTATCTCCTTCACGGCCAGGCCAAGCTCGCCGCCGGCGTGCTCCCGCCCGATCATTGGGCCGCCGAAGCGAATGTCGCGCAGTATGCCTACGACCCCGCCCGCGCCGGACAACTTCTCGACGCCGCCGGCTTTCCCCGCAAACAAAATGGCGTGCGCCTGCACCTCACGCTGAAATGCTCCACCGATGAACAGGCTCGCCTCATCGGCGCGGCTCTTCAGGAACAATGGCGCCACGCCGGCATCGAACTCGAACTTCGCCCTCTCGAACTCGCGACGCTCTTCTCCGATGTTGCCCGAGGAAATTTTCAGATCACCTACCAACGCTGGGTTGGCGCCAACACCGATCCTGATTTCATCGAATATGCTTTTTCCTCCAAGCGATTCCCGCCCGACGGCGCCAACCGCGGACACTATCGCGATCCGCGTCTCGACGCGCTCACGGATCAGATTCGAATGGAAATGAATCAGGAAAAACGAAAAGCCCTCTGCAGCGAAGCTCAAAAAATCCTGGCCGAAGATCTTCCCTATCTAACGCTGTGGTTTAACGACGTAGTCTCCGTCCACCGCCGCGCGCTGGGAGAGCTCCCTCTCTCTTCCACCGCGGATTACAACTTCCTCAGCGTTCTTCGTCCGGGCGGCAGCTAGCGCCGAGCCAACTCACTTCAATGCTCTCTCAATTTCCGCAACGGAAATGGCGCCTTCGCGGCCAATTCTCCAACTGTCCCCATTCAGCTCCACAATCGTGGACGCCAGCGTCGCCCCGCTTTCGCCACCATCCAGAACCAACGGCAGCCGCGTTCCCAGCTGCTTCATGACCTGCGCCGCGCTCCCGCACGAAGGAAACCCGGAAATATTCGCGCTCGTTCCCGTCACCGGGCCATCGAACTCTTCAATCAATTGTTCCACAATCGCGCTCTTCGGCCAGCGCAGCGCCACTCTTCCAGTGTTCGCCGTTACTTTTAGCGGCACGCGACTGGCCGCTTCCACCACCAGCGTCAGCGCTCCAGGCCAGAATCTTTGCGCAAGCCGCAGGAAATGCCGCGGCATGGGCTCCATCACGCTGCCTTCAAAAATTCGTTCCCGCGAAAGAAGAATCGCCTGATCAACGGAATTTACGAGGATGGGCAGCGCCCGCGCCTCGGGGCGCCCCTTGACGCGATAAATTTCATCCACCGCAGCCAGATTGAAGGGATCCGCTGCCAGCCCGTACACGGTGTCCGTGGGAATCGCGACCACCGCTCCGCGCGCAAGAAAATCCGCCGCATAGCGCAGTAATTCCGCTTCGGGAGTTTGCGCGTTCACACGCAGCAGTTCTGCCGGCAACTTTTTGGCCTTCGGCGAAGTCGTGATGCCACCTCGCAGCGTTCCGCCACCGCTGCCCTTATTTGGGCGAAGCTACCATACCACCGTAACCCACGCAATAAGAGCCTGTTGCCGCCACCCATTTGGTTTCAAACGGGCGCGCCCACTCAGGCTTGACGCGCGTTGGCGGCTGGCCTATGGTTTTGCGCGCAGAAAGAGTTGAACTCAGCAAGCTTGGCAAAGCGTCGAATTCGGAAACCGTGAGGAGAAACGTGGCCGAAATGGAAACCAAGGTTTTTCACATCGACGTGTTGCGCGAATTCAGTACGCGCATCTTCCTCCACTTTGGCGTGCCCCAGGAAGACGCCGCGCAGGCTGCCGATGTACTTGCTTCCGCGGATCTTCGCGGCATCGATTCGCATGGCGTCGCCCGGCTTTATAGTTATTTTGGAATGCTCAGCGAAGGCCACATCAATCCGAAACCCACAATCACCACGGTGCGATCGACGCTGAGTACCGCCACCATTGATGGCGACAACGGCCTCGGCCTGGTGGTCGGCCCCCAGGCGAATCGCATCGCCATGGACATGGCAGACAAAGCCGGCTCCGGCTGGGTCAGCGTTCGAAACACCAATCATTTCGGCATCGCCGGCTACTACGTCCTCCAGGCGCTGGAGCGCGACTTGATCGGCTGGGCCATGACCAACTCCACCAGCCTGGTCACGCCTCTCTGGGGCATGGAACGTATGCTGGGCACCAATCCCATCGCCATTGCCTTCCCCGGCAAGGAAGAGCCGCCTATTGTGATTGACATGGCCACCTGCGCCGCCGCGTTCGGGAAAATCGAAATGGCTCGACGCAAGGGTGAAGCCATCCCATCCGGCTGGGGCATTGACAGCCAGGGCCGCGCCACAACGAATCCTGACGACACCGTGAACGGTGGCGCGCTCTTACCACTGGGCTCCGATCGCGAACGCGGGGGCCACAAAGGGTACGCCCTGGCTGTGATGGTGGACGTTCTGAGTGCCGTCCTCAGCGGCGCCAATTGGGGCCCTTTCGCTCCGCCCTTTGCCCTCCGTTTGAAAATCCCGGAACGCAGCGTCGGCAAGGGCATCGGCCATTTCTTCGGCGCCATGCGCATCGATGGCTTCATGGACCCCGATGCCTTCAAGCGCCAAATCGACGACTACATCCGCGTCTTCCGCGCCACCAAGCCAGCCCCCGGCACCGCTGGCCCACTGATTCCTGGCGATCCCGAACGCGAAGCCGATAAATTGCGCCGCGAAAAAGGGGTCCCACTCATCACGCCCATCATCGAAGACCTCCGCGACATCTCCCGCAAAACCGGCATTCCTTTCGACTGATTGCTTCTCCCACGCCCGTACCCCGCGAAAAGCCCCGAGCATCCAACCATGTGTGATTCCCTTTTCTATTTTGGATCTTTGTCCCATACCGCAAGGCGCGACGGCCTCCGACGCTTTGCGCAACAGCCTCGATCTTGCCCAGCGCGCCGAGTCCTGGGGCTACAACCGCTATTGGCTCGCCGAACACCACAACATGCCCGGCATCGCCAGTGCCGCTACGGCGGTTGTGATTGGCGACATCGCTGGCGGCACCAAGACGATTCGCGTCGGCTCCGGCGGCATCATGCTGCCCAATCATTCTCCGCTCGTCATCGCAGAACAGTTCGGCACGCTCGCCTCGCTGTACCCTGGCCGCATCGAACTTGGCCTCGGACGGGCTCCCGGAACGGATATGCCTACTGCCCGGGCCCTGCGCCGCGATTTGGTTTCCACGGCAGACAATTTCCCTCAGGATGTCCAGGAGCTCATCTCCTATTTCGAGGAGGCGACACCCGGTCAGGAAATTCGCGCCGTCCCCGGAGCGGGCCTGCGCGTCCCCATCTGGCTGTTGGGCTCGAGCCTCTTCAGCGCGCAACTCGCGGCCATGCTTGGCCTGCCCTTTGCTTTCGCATCGCATTTCGCACCGGCGGACATGATGGAAGCGCTGCATCTCTATCGCTCCCATTTCAAGCCGTCCAGGCAACTGGATCGTCCCTACGCCATGGTGGGGTTGAATGCCGTCGTCGCGAAAGCCGACGCGGAAGCGCAGCGCCATTTCACCTCCCTGCAGCAGTCCTTCACGAATCTTCGCCGCGGCAGGCCCGGGCAGGTTCCCCCGCCGATTGACGATATCGATGTGTTCTGGTCTCCCGCCGAAAAGGCTTCGGCTGCCATGACGCTACTGGTCTCCGCAGTGGGTTCGCCGGAAACCGTCGAGCGCGGATTGCTGAAATTTATCGACGTGGCCCAACCCGATGAGATCATCGTCACCGCTCACATCTATGACCACGCTGCCCGGCTTCGCTCCTTCGAGCTCCTCGCCGGCGTTCATTCGAGCCTCGCGGCTCGCGAATCCAGTTCGGACCTCGAAAAAACCGCTTCGTCGAAAGCAGGCGGCGTTACGGCCTAACGATGCGGACTTGCCTGTTGTAGGAGATTCAGCTGGATTCGATTATGCTTCGGACATGGACCCGATCATAAAAGGGGCGATCCCCGTTCTTCCTGCCGCTGACACAACCAAGTCTCTAAATTGGTGGACAGAGGTCTGCGGCTTCAAGGAGACGTTTCGCGACGCCACGCCGCCATCCTATGTAGGAATCAACCGCGGCGAGGCCTACCTGCACATAGCCGGCATGAGCGACAAAGAACTGGCGCGCAAGATTGGCGACCAGACCATGGTGCGCCTGGCCGTAAAAGGCATCGAAGCCCTGTACGCCGAATACCAACAACGCGGAGGCAAGGTGCATCCCAACGGCCCACTGCAAACCAAGCCCTGGGGCACGAAAGAGTTTGGCGCGATCGACCCCAACGGCGTCTGCGTGACGTTTCAGGAATAAGTGCGACGTCCGGGAAATAGCGTCCGCAGCACGAAGTTTGCTACCCTCCACGGTGATGGCTACGCCCGGAAAAGCCGCACGCAACACTCGCCCTGCCGGTGAGCCCGCGCTCCTCACCAGCCGCGACAATCGCTGGCTCAAGGAGTTTCGCATGGCGCTCCGCGGCGGCCTCCCCACGGAAAGCGGATTTGTCGGAGTCGAAGGCGCCCGGCTCGTCGAAGAAGCGCTGCGTTCCGGCTGCCGCATGCAGGCCGTGCTCTTCAGCGAATCCGGCAAACGCCATCATCAGCGACTCTCTCCCATCATTGACCGGCCGGAGATGGCCTTTCCCACGCTCTACACCACCGACCGTCTTTTCGAGGGTATTGCCGATACAGAGCACCCGCAGGGCGTCGCGGCACTCGTCCATCCGCGCGAGACTTCTTTTGACGACCTCGTTCGCGCCCCGGCTTCTGCGTGCGCTCCTCTGCTTGTCGCCCTCGCTGGAGTCCAGGATCCCGGAAACGTCGGCACCATCCTGCGCACCGCCGCCGCGTTTGGCGTCACCGGAGCTGCCACCGCCGCTTCCGGCATCAGCGGCACGGCCAACCCCTTTTCGCCAAAAGCTCTTCGTGCCTCCGCAGGAGCTGCGCTTCATCTTCCTATTCTTGCCGGGGCCTCTCTTGCGATCCTTCTCACTCAATTCAAGGTGGCGGGAATTCGCACTCTCGCTTCGAGCGTACACGAGCCTCGCGACGGAGAGCAGCCGCCTCTCGCTCCCTGGGAAGTCGATTGGTGCGAGCCTGTGGCATTGCTCGTCGGCAATGAAGGTGCCGGTCTTCCCGAAGAGGTTGAACGCAGCGCCGACGCGCGCATCCGCATTCCCATGGCCAGTGGCGTCGAATCGCTGAACGCCGCGGCCGCCGCAGCCGTTCTTTTCTATGAGGCCGCCCGCCAACGAAATTCCTTGCCGCAGCTTCCAAGACAACCGTGAGCCTCTTCTCTCATCTTCCTAAGGCCACTGAGCCCGACGTCCCCGCCGCCAACCAGCCGCTCGCCGAACGCATGCGGCCGCGCACGCTCGATGAATTCATCGGCCAGGAAAAACTTCTCGGCCCGGGCAAATCCCTTCGCGTTCAAATCGAAAACGACAATCTCGGCTCCATGCTTTTCTGGGGACCGCCTGGCTGCGGAAAAACCACCCTGGCCCGCCTCATCGCGCGCCTGACGAGTTCTGAATTCGTCTCCTTCAGCGCCGTTCTTGCCGGCATCAAGGAGATCAAGGAAGTCATGGCCGTCGCCGAACAGAAATCCCGCAGCGGCCACCGCACCATCGTCTTCGTGGACGAGGTTCACCGCTTCAATAAAGCCCAGCAAGATGCCTTTCTCCCTCACGTCGAAGCGGGTCACATCATCTTCATCGGCGCGACCACCGAGAATCCCTCGTTCGAAGTCATCTCGCCGCTTCTCTCTCGCACAAAGGTTTACGTCCTCGATCCTCTCACCACGCCGCAAATCGCAGAGCTCCTTCGTCGCGCCCTCAACGACAAAGAACACGGTTTTGGCAACGAATCCGTCGAAGCGCCCGATGAAATCCTCTTTCGCATCGCGTCCTTCGCAAACGGCGACGCCCGCGCCGCCTACAACACGCTTGAGCTCGCCGTGCACAGCACTCACCCTGATGAAAAAGGCCCGCGCATCATCACTCCCGAACTCCTGGAAGATGTCCTGCAAAGAAAACTCCTCCGCTACGACAAAGCCGGCGAGGAGCACTTCAATCTCATTTCCGCGCTGCACAAATCCGTCCGCAACTCCGATCCCGACGCTGCGCTCTATTGGCTCGCCCGTATGCTCGAATCCGGCGAAGACCCGCTCTATCTCGCGCGCCGCATGGTTCGTATGGCCAGCGAAGACATCGGCCTCGCCGAGCCCGGCGCGCTTGCCGTCACCCTCGCCGCAAAAGATGCTTTTGATTTCCTCGGCGCACCGGAAGGCCATCTCGCCCTCGCGCAAGCCGCCGTCTATCTCTCGCTTGCGCCAAAATCAAACGCCCTCTACACCGGCTACGGCGCTGTCCTCGAAGACGTCCAGAAAACCGAAGCCGACCCCGTCCCCCTCCACCTTCGCAACGCCGTCACCCGTCTCATGAAGAACATCGGCTACGGCGAAGGCTACAAGTACGCCCACAATTTCGACGAAAAGGTCACCGACATGTCCTGCCTCCCGGATAATCTCGCCTGCCGCACTTACTACAAACCCACCGACCAGGGCTTCGAACAGCGCCTCCGCCTTCGCCTCGACGAAATTCGTAAGATAAAATCTCGTGCTGTGCCAAACTCCTAGGAAACAGATGAAACGTATTCTTCCCTTCGTTGCCGCGACTCTTGTCTGTCTGCCACTCGCCGCGCAGGACAAACCGGCTCGGCCAAACATTACCGGAATCGACCACGTGCGCATTTATGTGACCGATCTCGGCGATTCCCGCCAGTTCTATGCAAAATTATTCGGTGTCCGGCCCAATGGCGGCGCGTGCGATGACAAATCTGGTCGCTGCTTCACCGTCGGTTGGGAACGAAATCAGAGAATTGAGCTAGAGCATGCTCCAGCCTCAGGAACGAAGAATTGGATCGCCGAAATCGCCTTCGCCACCGATGATGTCGCGAAGATGCGTAGCTATCTTGTCGCCCACGGCGTGAGCGCCAGCAAAATCTCAAAATACAGGTACGACAAACACGTCATCGAGGCCCATTTCGAGGTTCGCGATCCTGAGGGCAATCCCATTTCCTTCATTCAGCGTTTCTTTTATGCGATTGATGACCCTGGGTTCGGGGACCCGTGGTTCGTCCGAATACTTCACGCCGGTTTCGTTGTAAAAGATATGGACGCCGAAAACCGCTTTTACCTTGATCTCCTCGGCTTTCGCCTCTACTGGCACGGCGGCTTCAAGGATGACGGACTCGACTGGTACGAGCTCCAGGTTCCCGATGGCGACAACTGGATCGAATACATGCTGAATATCTCCCCCACAGCCGATCATCAAGAGCTCGGCGTGCAAAATCATTTTTCACTCGGCGTAAGGGACATTCACGCCGCTGCCGAACAACTCTACAAAAACGGATTGCAAAAATTTGACGGCCCGGAAATTGGGCGGGACGGAAAACGGGCACTTGACGCCTACGATCCCGACGGCACGCGTGTCGAAGTCATGGAGTTCAAGCCAACCCAGAAACCCTGCTGCCATCCCTACACCGCGGATCATCCCAAACCATGACCTGTCTCTGTTCCAAGAGCCGCTTCCGATGGTTACGCAAATTCTGTTCGCTGATCTGCATTCTCGTCGGCTGCTGCAGCGCGCCCGCAGCCCGCGCCCAAAGCCTCGAGAAGCCCCTGCAAACCATCGACGAAGACATCACTGCCTTCGCCTACACTCCCAACGGCCGCATCGTCTATTCCGTCCATCGCAATTTCAAAACCAAGCTCTACGACCTCGAACACGACGACATCTGGCTGCAAGACGCCGGCGGCAAGCACCGCCGGCTCCTCGAAGGCCAGAAATTCAATCGCGGCAATCAGCCCTTCAGCTACATCGGAAATTCTTTCCGCTTGTCCGCCAACGGTCGCATCATCCTCGCCGAGCTTCTCACCACCACGGTGGTCGACGACTCCGGCAAAGCCGAAGACTCCGTCCAAACGCTTCTCCTTGACGACAGCGGCAAAGAAATTCACATCGCCAAAGGCGACAGCATCGTCCCAGACGCCGCCGACCCGTTCTTCCTCCCCGACAACGTCACCATCAACTTCCTCTCCGAAGCCGTAAAACCTCGCCTGCTTTTCTCCCTCAAAGCCACGCGCCTCGATACCGGCGCCTTCAAGTCGCCTCACCAGGACCGCACCTTCCGCGACGTCCTCCCTTTGCCCGGAGTGTATTCCGCCATCGCCGTGGAACAGGACCATGCCATGACGGGGCCCTCCCGCCTCCAGCGTCTCGATCTACTTAGCGAGGACGACCAGGAGCTCGCCACGCTCGACAGCTACGAAGGCGGCCTCAGCCTCTCCCCCAGCGGCAAAAAGGTGGCCTATTTTATTGACAAGGAAATTCTGGAAGTTCGCGACCTCGCTTCGCCCAACCTTCTAGCGCGCCTTCGCGTCGGCCTCGGCGTTTTCCGCTGGTCCCCCGACGAATCGCGTATCCTCCTCAAACGCGCCATCGAGAAAAAATCCGGCGACCTCGTGTGGATCGACCTACCGCCCCTCAGCGCCCACTCTCCCGGCCAGGACATCCCCATCTCTCAGCCCGTCCCCGTCCCCATCCTTCACGGCCTCACCTTCCGCGATTTCGCCATTTCTCCCGACGGCCGCTTCCTCGCCGTCATCATCCCTGGAAAGCGCAGCCTCCTCGTCTTCCCACTTCCGCGCTAGCCACTGGCGTTACTGCGCGAACCGTTTGAAGAAACTCTCCGCCTTCCATCGCGGCCGTTCCGTTTCATCCGCCACGCGCGTCGCCAGCTTTCCAAGAATCGCATTGAACTGCGCCGCCCCAACCAAATCCACCGGCTGACTCAAATCATCCGCCGGCCCGTGATACCGCTCCTTGTACCAATCATTGAATTTTTTCTCTTCTGGCGTCCCCGGCACCCACCCAAACTTGAACGCCAGCGCCGGCACTCCCTTTCGAATGAAACTATACTGATCGCTTCGAATGAACCGGTTGTGATCCGGCTGCTTGTCCGCTTGCACCTGCACTCCCGCCTCCGCGCAAACCGTGTGAATATCCTCCCCCAGCGTCGATTCATTCAGCCCCTGCACTTCCAAATATTTCAGCGGAAACAGCGGTAAGTACATGTCCATATTCAAATCCGCCACGATATTTTTCCGTTCCACCGTCGGATGCTCCGCAAAATATCGCGACCCCAGCAATCCTTTTTCTTCGCCGGTCACCGCCAAAACCAAAATCGATCTCTTCGGTTTCTCGCCCGATTCCTTGATCCCGCGCGCAATTTCCAGCAACGACGCAATTCCCGACGCATCATCCATCGCCCCGTTGTAAATCTTGTCGCCGTTCACCGGCGCCCCAATTCCCAGGTGATCCAAATGCGCGCTGACCACCACGTACTCTTTCCGCAGCGCCGCATCGCTGCCTTCCAGCACACCTGCCAGATTCACAGATTTCACTTTCCACTTCCTCATGCTCAACCGCGTCTTTACTCTTGCCGCCAGAGCAAAATGCGGCAACGGCTTGTCCGCATCCATCGCATCCAAAACTTCCTGGAACGTATGCCCGCTGCCCGCAAACAACGCGTCCGCGTACGCCGGATTGATCGCCAGCGCCACTTGCAAGTCACTCTGCTTCCCAGCCGCCTTGTCGCTCAATTCCATCTCTGGCTGCAATCGCGCCGCTGACGTCCGCGACCACGGCACCTCCGTCGCTTTCGGATTCGGAATTTCCGCCACTCCAATCGCCCCCGCCTTTCGCAGCGCCTTGCGCCGTTCATCGCCGGACTGATAATGCGCCTTGATCTCCGTCGACATCGTCTTCGGCCCGCCCTTCACGTACACCGCGATCTTTCCCCGCACCTCCTGCCCCGCAAAATCGTCGTAGTTCAGTTCCGGAACCGTCAGCCCGTAGCCGACAAACACCGCAGCGGCCTCCGCCGTCGCCGGCAATTCCGAATGCACCAGCCCGAAGAATGCCTCGTCGCCCAATTTCACCGGCGTGCTTTTTCCGTCGCGAACCAACTCGATCGACGACCCGTTCTCATCAATCTGCATCACGTTGAACTCGACGCTTTGCGCGTAACCCTTCTCGCCCGCCGGTTTCAATCCAATCTTTCGAAACTGCTCCGTGACGTACGTCGCGGCCTTCTCAAACCCCGCGCTTCCCGTGTCGCGTCCTTCCAGCTTGTCATCAGCCAAAAATTGGACGTGCGCCCACCACCGCTTCCCGAGCGCTTCCCAATCCGGTCCCACCATCGCCACAGCCGAGCCCATCAAAACGAAACACACCAGCAACCGTCCGAAAACCCTCATCGGTTTCTCCTCAAACAAAATGTCCCGTGAAATGGTAACAAACTCAGGAATTCAGTTGCCGCAATCTTTTCCGGTGCTCGATCAAAATGCACGAATCTTCCACCACCGCCAGCCCCGCCGCTCGCGCGCGTGCTGCCGCACCCTCATTCTCCACGCCCAGTTGCATCCAGACGGCTTTTGCGCCCACGCGAATCGCGCTTTCCACCACCGCCGCCACTTCTTCCGCCCGCCGGAAAATATCCACGATCTCAATTTTCTCCGGCACGTCCTCCAGACGCGCGTAACTCTTCTCTCCTAGCACTTCCGTCTCGTTCGGATTCACGGGAATAATCCGGTAGCCTGCCGATTGCATGTATTCCGTCACGCCGTAGCTCGGCCGCATCGGACTCGAAGACAATCCCACTACCGCGATGTTCTTGTATTTTCGCAGGATTTCAAGAATCGGATCGGCGCCGCCCACAGCGCCATCCGGAAGCAGGACTCTCATCGCGCCGCGAGTTCGTTCGTACCGGCGCGCTTCGCCAGCACTTGCCCCAGCGCTGCCAGACATTTTTCATTTTCTTCCGTGATGCCCACGGAAATGCGAATCGCCTCCGGCAATCCCATCCATCCGAGCGGCCGCACGATCACTCCCAGGTGCAGCAGCTCGTCGCTGATCTCTTTCGCGTCCGGCCCGACCGGAACAAACACAAAATTCGCCTCGCTCACCACCGGCCGCAATCCCAGCTTCGTCAAGCCCTCGCTCAATCGCTTCCGCTCGGCCGCATTCGCCGCGATGCACCGCGCGACGTGCTCCTTGTCATCCAAAGCCGCCAGCGCCGCCGCCTGCGCCACGCCTGAAGTATTGAACGGCGTCCTGAGCTTGTTCATCGCCGTAAGCAGCCCCACTGTTCCGATCGCATAGCCAATCCGTAGCCCCGCAAGTCCGTACACTTTCGAAAACGTCCGCAGGATCAGCAAATTCTTGCGCTTCCGGTACGCTTCCACCGAATCTCGCAATCCCACGCTCACTGCGTAATGAATGTACGCTTCGTCCAGCACCACCAGCACGCCGTCCGGCACCTTCTCCAGAAAATCTCCAAACTCTCTCGCCGTAAACGCGCTTCCCGTCGGATTGTTCGGATTCGCCAGGTAGATCAAGCCGGTTTTCGGCGTGATTGCTTCCGCCATCGCGCCGAGGTCAAACGCATAGTGGCGTTGCGGCACCAGCACCAGTTCCGCCCCGCTCGCGCGAATCGCAACCGAAAACGGCGCGTACGTTCCCTCCGATGTCAGTCCTTGCAGGCCTGCGCGCAGCAACACGCGCGACGCCAGGTCAATGATCTCGCTCGACCCCAGCCCCACAAAAATCTCTTCCGGTGCGATTCCAATCCGCTCAGCCAGCTTCTCCCGCAACCGGTGCGTCCCGCCGTCGGGATACCGGTTTGCGCCTCCAAGCGCTGCCTGAGCCGCTTCGATTCCCTTGGGCGACGGCCCCAGGGGATTCTCATTCGAAGCGAGCTTCACCGCCTGAATCTTCAGCTCGCGTTCCACTTCTTCAATTGGTTCACCCGGAACGTAAACAGGTAATCCGCGCAGGTAATCCGGTATCAGCTCTTCAATCGTCCGTGTCATCTCTTCTATTCTACTTCTCCCCCTGCTCTCCAGCCAGTCCATTGCCCTCGCGCGGTGGCCATTCTCTTACTGCTACAAACTCTTCAACTGCTCCACTTCCCCCTTCGTCAGCTCACGAAATTTTCCCGGAGGAACATCCAAAACCAACGATCCCAACCGCACCCGCCTGATTTTTTCCACATCGAATCCCACGCGTTGAAACATTCTCCGGATCTGCCGATTGCGGCCCTCAATCAAAATCACCTCATACCAGGGATTGGCCCCATCTTCCACGAGGCGAATCTTTGCGGGCGATGTCTTCACCCGCTTCCCATCTTCCAGCTCAATCGTGATTCCCGCTCGCAAACGCTGGATCGCCTTCTCCTCCGGTTTCCCGCTGATTTTCACCAGATACGTCTTCGGCACGTGCGAACCCGCCTTCATCAGCTTCTGCGCCAGCGCCCCGTCGTTGGTCATCAACAGCAAACCCTCGCTGGCATAGTCGAGCCGCCCCACCGGATACACCCGCTCCGGGCATTTTTTCATCAGCTCCATCACCGTCAAGCGTCCTTCCGGATCGCTGACCGTGGTCACGTACCCTTTCGGCTTGTGCAGCAGAAAATAAAGAAGCCGCTCCGGTCCCTTCAGCGGTTTTCCATCCACGCAGATCTGGTCCCGCTCCGCGTCGGCCTTCGTACCCAGCTCCGTCACCACGGCTCCGTTGAGCGTCACCCGCCCCGCCGCAATCATCTCCTCCGCCTTGCGCCGCGACGCAACCCCGCAAGCCGCCATGATTTTCTGTAGTCTTTCGGAAGCCATCGTACGAACCTTTGTGGTTGATTAATCCGTTGTCAAGAAGCCGTCATGCACTGTAGCGCGGAGCTGGCACTATTCTGATCGCGGTATTCGATGTCACGGCTTGTCTGACGTGATCTCGTAGGTTCTGTAATACTTCCCGGTCGGGCTTGTGGAATACGCGCTTTATCAGATTCAACCCGGGATGGTAATTGATCGAGATGACCCACTGAGCAGGCGGTTCTTGAGGTCCATCGCCCACGTATGAAATGGCCACCCAGAATGGGGCACTGCCATGCCAAGCCCAAAAACCCCAGCCGTAGTCTTCCTGGATAATCTTCGAAAGGTTGAAACCAGAGTCTAGGAGAGGCGAGATCTTTTCTTTCAACCACGCCGCAAAGTCCTCCCCAAAACAACAGGGATTAATAAAGTGCGGCTTCACCTCCCGGTGCTCAAACTGGTCCGTTTCAACCGTGATGGTCTCATCCATGTCGCTCTCCGCCTTTTGCGTGTGGGCGAATCGATGGCATTCCCAATTTCTCCGCTTCCTTCTGTTCAATCAACCGGTATCTCCCTCGCGGTATTCCCTCCACCGACAGCGTCCCCAGGCCGATGCGCTTCAACTTCTCCACCGGATGCTTCTCCTTGACCAGCACGCGCCGCATCTCTTCCTTTTTCGAATCCCGCATCCGCACCTCATACCAGAAATTCGCGGCGCGTCCCCGCGATGCGTCCGGCTGCCGCACCGTTTGGATCCGTACGCCAATCTCTTTTCCCAGCCGTTCCAGGTCCGGCAGCGTCAGCATTCCTTTCACCTTGACGTGATAGACCTGCTCCAGCTTCGCCCAGTTTTTCAGCATCTCCGCTGCCAGGTCGCCGTCATTTGTCAAAAACACCAGCCCCGACGCCGCATACTCCAGATTCCCCACCGGAAACACTCTCTCCGGCAATCCCCGCAAAAAGTTTCGCAGCGTCTTCCGCCCTTCCGGGTCCGCCATCGCGGACACCACTTCCGGCGGCTTGTTCAACAAAATGTACACGCGCCGCCCTTCCTTCGCTTCGACGACTCGCCCCGCCGCCTCAATCCGGTCTTTCGCCGCGTCCGCCTTCGTCCCAAGCTCCCGCACCACCCGCCCGTTCACCTTCACCTGGCCGCTGAGGATCAGCAACTCCGCATGCCGCCGCGAAGCAATCCCCGCCCGCGCAATAATCTTCTGCAGTCGCTCTTCCATTTTTCCTTTTTGTCTTTTCTTGGTCTTTCTGTGTAGGGCCCGCCTTCTGAGGCAGGCCGTTGCTTATTCCTTGCCTGCGACGGCGTGCCCTAGCTGGCTGCGGTTCCCCTCGCTCTTCTCCTCAATCGGAGGTAGGCCGCTCCGACAACCCCGTAGAGGACGAAGTTAAATACCCCAACGAAAAACCAGACGAAATAGAAGCCCCCCGTGCCTATTTCACTGTCAATGCAGGCTATGCCCAGTAGGGGGACAGAGAATTATCATAGCCACTAACAACGGAATATTCGGAGGAGGAGGAGGTGAGGAATCCGTAAGGACCGAATACACTACAATCGCGGCGGCAACCGTGAACCCGATGCCCGCAGATTGGAGTATGACACGCCTTGTCTCTGGTCATGACAAATCAACTTCTCTTCCATCGGTTCTCATCCGAATCTCTGCGAACTCTGCGTCTCTGCGTTTAGTTCTCTTTCTTATTCCCCCGCCGTCGCTGCCTTTGGCACCTTGCCGCTCTCGCCCTCCGGCATCCCCTCATTATTCGCGGCCGTCTCTTCCAGCAATTCCTCGCGTTCTTCCATCTTCGCGCTCACTGCCTCCGCACTTTGAAGATTCGCCTCGCTCGTCGTACCCTCCTCAGCCGGCGCAAACCCCTCATCGCTCCCCAGCGCTTCCCGCGCCAGCGCCTCAAACTCCTTCAAACTCGGCAGCTCGTCCAAATCACTCAACCCAAACCGCAGCAAGAATTCCTTCGACGTCTTATACAGGATCGGCCGTCCCATCACTTCCTTCCGCCCCGCCGTCGTAATCAAATGCTTGTCCAGCAGCGTGCTGATCACCCCCGCCGTATTCACCCCGCGGATCTCCGAAATCTCCGGCGAAGTGACCGGCTGCTTGTACGCAATCACCGCCAGCGTCTCCAGCGCTGGCATCGAGAGCCGCAGCGGCGGTCGCAAGCTCTTGATGAACCGCCGCACCACGTCATGTTGCTGGGGCTTGGTGAACAGTTTGTACCCGCCCGCCACCTTGCGAATCTCGATCCCGCGCTCTTCGCTCGCATAGCTTGCCACCAGCTCATCCAGCGAAGCCTGCACCGCCAATTTCTCTTCCCCCAGCGCCCGCGCCAGTTGCTCGATCGTCGCCGGCTCATCCGCCGCATAAATAATCGCTTCCAGTGCCGCTCTTCTCTCTTCGTTAGTCATGATCTTCTTCTTTGTAGTGGCCGGTCTTCAGACCGGTTCTTTTTCTCTTCTTCTCCGCGTATCCTCAGCGCCCTCAGCGTCTCTGCGTTATCTTTTTCTTTCTTTTGACCTTCAACTTTCAACTGTCGACTGTCAACTATCTGTATTCCTCATCGATCTGCTTGATCCCGCCGCTCTCATCAAACGCCAGATCAAACATCTTATGCTTCCGCACCAGAATCTCCCCAAACTGCTTCTCCTGCGCCAGCGCCACGGCCTGCAGCTTCACCATCTCCAGCACCGCCAGAAACGCCACAATCATCGCGTGCCGCGAAGGACAAGCCTCAAAAAACTGCACCAGGTTTACCGAATTGTCCGCGCTCGCCAGAATCTGCGCCCGAATCTGCGCGATCATCTGCGCCACGGTAAACTCTTCGTGCCGCAGCTCGATCCGCGACACTTCCTTCCGCCGCTCCAGCACCTGCTGGAACACTCTCACCAAATCCACCAGCGAAACCACCAAATCGCCCTCGGTTCCTTCGTCGTTATAGAGCGACTTGTCCGGCTTCGACCACACGTTCTCTTCAATCTGCTGCTTCTGGTACAAAAGCTGCGCCGCATTCTTGAATTTCTCGTGCTCCACCAACCGCTGCACCAGGTCCGCCCGCGGATCCTCCGCCTCTTCCGGCCCCGCCAGCGGATCTGGCGGCAGCAGCATCTTCGATTTGATGTAGATCAGCGTCGCCGCCATATAAATAAATTCCGAAGACACATCCACGTCCAGCTCTTCCAGTTTGTGCAAGTAATCTAGGTATTGCGCCGTAATTTTAGAAATCTGAATGTCGTGAATATTCATCTTCTGCTGCTTGATCAAATCCAGCAGCAGATCCAGCGGCCCCTCATACATCGGGATATTGATTTTGTACGGCGTCGCCATTTCATTCCTTAGTTATATTGTTATTTAGAGCTTATCTCATAAATAGTTTTGAGTCGGCCTAAATCCTTGAAAAGACGGCAATTCGGAGACAGCCAGGCTATTTATGAGATGGCTTCTAGTTATTCAATTACTTCTGATCTCGCCTCGTTTTTTCTCCCACCCAAAAACCGCCTCCCTCACTCTCTCCATCGTTCCCTTTGCCACCTTCCGCGCCTTCTTCGACCCCTCATCCAAAATCTCCAGCGCCCGCCCCGGATGCTTCTCATAATCCACTCGTCGTTCCCGCACCGGCGCAATCCACTCAATCAAATGATCCGCCATCTTCGCCTTGCACTCGATGCATCCAATCCCCGCGGTCCGGCAACCCTCCGCCGCCCATTTCAGCGTTTCTCGCGTCGAGAACAGTTTATGCCAGTCATACACCGGACACACGTCCGGATTTCCGGGATCCGTCCGCCGCTTCCGCGCCGGGTCCGTCACCATCACCTTCGTCTTAGCACGAATGTCCGCGTCGCTCTCGCTCAGCGTAATCGCGTTCCCATAACTCTTCGACATCTTCCGCCCGTCCGTCCCCGGGATCCTCGGCGTCAGCGTCAGTTTTACTTCGGGCTCCTGCAACACCGGCGCAAATTTGACCATGTCCGCCACTGCTCCGGCTTTCAGGTGTTCAATGGCGTTATCAATCCCTATTTCTAATATGCGTGCTCTCACGCGCGAGACAAACTCGGCCCACTTCTCCGATCCCAGCGGAAAATCAAGCATAGAAGGCGTGTGTCCATGAATTCCCAGGGCCAGGCAGAAGTTTCCGCAAAGGCCCGCCGCGCTCTTGCTCCGCAGAGCCTCGTCCAGTTCGAATCCGTAAAAGAGGTTGAACCGCCGTACAATTTCGCGCGAAATCTCTACGTGCGAGACCTGATCCTCGCCCACCGGCACGACCAGCGGCGCGCCCTCCCTGCTGTAAATCACAATGTCCGCCGTCTGCAACACCGGATACCCGAGGAACCCGTAATTGTGGAGATCCTTGTCCTTAACGTTCTCCAGCGCTTCTTTATACGTCGGCACCCGCTCCAACCACCCCAGCGGCGTCACCATCGACAACAACAAATGCAATTCCGCATGCTCCAGAATCACCGACTGCTGAAAAATCACGCTCTTCTGTGGATCCAACCCCGCCGCCAAATAATCAATCATGATCTGCAGCGTGTTTTCCGCGATTGCCGACGTATCCGCGTAGTCGCTCGTCAGCGCATGCCAATCCGCAATAAAGTAAAAGCACTCATACGCCGGATCATTCTGCAGCCGCACCCAATTCTGCAGCGCCCCAAAGTAATGCCCGATATGCAGCCGCCCCGTCGGCCGCATCCCGCTCAGCACTCGGCTCTTTTTTCCTTCAGCCCCTGTCGTCAATCCCCGCTCCTCTTTCGAAAGAAAGACACCGGTCTGAAGACCGGCCACTACAAGCGACAGCGCCGGGCTAAAGCCCGGCCGCTACATCTCAACTCGCCTTCCCCAGCAGCTCCCGCGCAATGATCATCCGCTGCACCTCGCTGGTCCCCTCATAAATCGTAATGACACGCGCATCTCGGTACATCCGCTCCACATCGGTCTCCCGCGAATAGCCCGCGCTGCCATGCACCTGCACCGCCTTATACACCACGCGGTTCACCATCTCGCTGGCATAAAGCTTGGCCTTGGAAGCACTTGCGCCCACCTTGTTCGGATGCGCATCCTTCAACCACGCCGCGTAGTGCACCAGCCCGCGCGCCGCCTCAATCTCCGTCTGCATATCCGCAATCATCCACTGAATCGCCTGAAACTCCGCAATCTTCTTCCCGAACGCCGCGCGCTCCTTTGCATACTTCACCGTCTCTTCCAGCGCCCCTTGCGCCAAGCCGACCGCCTGCGCCGCAATCCCGATGCGCCCGCCGTCCAGCGCGCTCAGCGCAATCTTCAACCCCTGCCCCTCTTCGCCCAGCCGGTTTTCCACCGGCACCACGCAATCATTCAGCAAAATTTCCACCGACGGCGACGACCGCTGCCCCATCTTGTCCTCATGCCGCCCCGCGCGAAAACCAGCGAATCCCGGCTCCACCAGAAACGCGCTGATGCCCTTCCCGCCCGCGTCGGGATCGGTCTTCGCAAAGACCAGCAGCACACCGGCGACGCTGCCGTTGGTCACCCAGGTCTTCGTTCCGTTGAGTTTATAGCAGTCGCCAACGCGCACGGCGTGCGCCTGAATCCCCGCGGCGTCGGAACCTGCGGCCGGCTCCGTTAAACAAAACGCGCCAAGCGTTTCTCCCGTGGCCATGCGCCGCAAATATTTTCTCTTCTGCGCCTCGGTGCCAAACAGCAGCAGCGGCGCCTGCACCGCCGAATTCGTCACGCCCAGCGCGGTGGACAGCGCCGTGAACACGCGCGCCACTTCTTCCAGCATCAGCACATACGAAACCGTGTCGAATCCCGGCCCGCCCCACTCTTCCGGCACGAGCATTCCGCAGCAGCCCATCTCGCCCAGTTTCTTGATGGCCTCCGCCGGAAATTTCTCTGCCTTCTCCATTTCCTTGACGGACGCGCGCACTTCCGCCTCCATGAATTGGCGGACGGTGTCCCGTATCAGTTTTTGGTGGTCGCTGAGCGAAAAATCCATCGTGTAAGTGTACGCACGATGCTAGCACACTCCGTCGCAGCTCTTGTAGCAGGGGCAGGCGGGGCTGCTGGACAGAATGGTCTGTCACCGGATGACGTGGATGCGCGTGCCAACCTTCAGTTTCTTCCATGACTTGTCCGCCGTATACACCGGAGCCTTCAAAGCAAGCCCGAGCGCCAAACAAGCCCGGTCACCCAAAGACAACCCAAGTGGGCTGGTTTCTGCGACCAGATCGCCAACAAGCCTGGCGTGCTGCGAGGTGAAAGGAACGGCTTCACGGATGGGGCTCAGTGCCGCCTCCCACGCATCGTCAGGTCGGAGGCCTCGGCCGACAAGTTTGCCGTGCACTTCGGCCAGATTGACGGTGCTGATTGCCGCGGCGCTCAAAAGTTCCGGCGTCAACCTTTCGGATCCGGGTTCCTGATTGAGAATAGCGAGCAGGGCGGAAGCGTCCAGCACGACTCTATTCATTTCGCGCGGCCTCGCGGCGTTCGGCGATCAATTCGTCCACCAGAGAGGTGCCCGGCTTCACATGCTTGCGGACCAGCCGCTGAGCCCGCTCAATGTTGCGTTTCAAAGTGGTGATACGTAATTCGTCGTCTTGAATGTGCAGAACGACCTCGTCACCAACACGAATGCCCAAGCGCTTCCGAAAGGAAGCAGGAATCACCACGCGCCCGTTCTCGTTGACGCGCATGCGGGTTTTTAACTTCATGTCATTTCTCCCTGCGTGACACTATTGTACCAGATGTCACTCAAGATTGGAAATGACAGCCTCCCGGATACAACAGGTCCGGCGTCGGCAGATGCTTAGGCACGGGACAAAAAAACCGCACCCTGAAAACCGCAGGGACGCGGCACCCCGGGGGCGTTGTTCGGAATTAAGGCGCGGCCACCCGCCTTTCGTAGATGGTCTTGGCAATGCGTTGAGCGGCAGCCGGGTTTTCTTGCTGGATGTATTCGATAATTCGGAAAAGGTCTTCAACAGCGGCGGGTGACCAGCGCAGCTGCATTTACTTGCGAAACAAATGATCGATACGATCGCCGACTTCTTCGTGAGTCACGAACTCCCCTCGGTCGAGCTGCTCCAAGCCTCTTGTCACCTGCTGGCGGAACCATGCGTCATGGTCGACGTAGTGTTCCACAAGCTGCTTGACATATTCCTCTGCGCCGCTCTTGTTCTCGGCAGCGGCCCGCTCCACTTTCGCTTGAAGCTCGGCAGAAAGATGCACTTCCATATTTTCCTAGACTAGGTTTACGCAGCGCCACTGTCAAGGCTAGCTCACCAGTTTCAGAAAGGGTAACTCACGGTCCGTCCCCCCGGTCCCCCATCTCGCCGAGTTTCGCGATCGCTTCTGCCGGAAATTTCTCTTCCTTCTCCATCTCCTTGACGGACGCGCGCACTTCCGCCTCCATGAATTGGCGGACGGTATCGCGAATCAGTTTTTGGTGGTCGTTAAGCGAAAAATCCATCGTGTAAGTGTACGCGTCAAGCGCTTTGCGCTTGCCATGAAGAAGGTACGCACGATGCTAACACGGCCTGCCGAGAAGCAGAAAGCAGGCGGGTGGTGTCCTGGCGATATTTCGCCAAGAATCCCGCCGTGTTGAGACTTCGCTGACGAGCAGGGCACTCATTCACCTAAGGTAAAAAGTGGTATCCTCCGCGCATGCAAGACCAGGGCGCTCCAGTGGCAACAGCCCGAGTGGCGCGCAGACTCCCCATAGATCGCTGGTCCTACATTGGGATGGCCATCTGCGCCATCATCGTCAGTGTCTTGGGGTTTGCACCTTCCCTCGTCAACACCGCCGCGCGTCATGTGCCTCACTGAGTGACACACGCAAATTGAACAAGGAGAATATCCAATGAAACACAACGTGATGTTGACCCTCGCCGTGCCGCGCAGCGCGCGGACGAGGATCGAGCGTGAATTCGATCCCGGCGCAGTCCGGCGGCTCAAGGCCGACGCCGAGCACAACATCACTGTTGACGGTCCTGAACTCGCCGCGCAAGCGATAAGGGCGAGTCTTGTCGACGAGTTCCAAATGATTGTCTGCCCCGTGGTCGTCGGCAGCGGAAAACGGTTCTTCCCGGATGGTGTGCGGCTGAACGTGGAGCTAGTCGAGGAGCGACGCTTCCGTAAGGGTGTGATCGTTCTCCGGTACGCCGTCAGCGGCTCATCGTCGTGAAGGGGAACTCAGGGACAGACGGGACGTTTTCTGATATTTGTTTGACAAGACTCGTTCGGCTCATAAGGATTGGAGATTTCAGAGTAACGGAAACCTCCCGTCTGTCCCGGTCGTCCCCGGTCAGCCCGCCGCCTTCGGGGAGGTGGCCTTCATGCTGTGGCTCGTCATCAAAGGCTCTAGGCCGCCAGCGCCCTGAGCGCAGCATCGCCAAGCCTTGAAATTATGGAAGTCTCAGTGCGTGGTTTTCCAGCCACGCTTGTAGCGGAACTCGTTGCCCGGTTCGGAGGTCGGCGGGATTCTTTCGCCCCGCTCGATGACCGTTTGGCGACCGCCCTCTACCTTGCCGCCGCGTGGCCCAACTTCGATTAGCTCCCCAGAGTCCGGCGCTATTTCGCTCGGTTTGTAAGTGGTCATAAACCTCTCCTTCAGAAAGAACCCAGCAAGATTGCCGCGCTCAGACCCGAAGGCTGCGGCACCCGCGTCCTATGCCCCCAATGGGCTGCCATCCACTTAAACGGACTTCAAAATGACTACTTGCTTCTTCCGCGCGATGCATATGTTGTCTCTTATCGCGTAGCATTCGACGAAATGCGCCCTTTGTATTTGGTGGTCTCCGGATTGTTACGCGTCCGATGATCGGTTATTTCTCCCCGAGGCTCAGGGGATGAGTTGTCGTTTCTTACTTTCCACTTAAACAAATCGGCTTCGAACGGCCCCTCTCAATTCGCCTACAAAGTCAATCCTTCGTTCCACGCTGATCATTCCATCGGAAGATAAAACATAGGGCCGGAAGCCGGGACGCGCCCTAACATTGCCAATTACTCTCAGCGACGCGTCTCTCTCAGTATAGGTCGATTTCATTGATGATTCGGATGGCGATGTCCGCCTCCAGACCGCAGAGAATAACCTCCGGATTAAAGCGCATGAAAAGACCCGTTGAATAGGAAAACCATTCCTGCTTGTCTTGGGAGTCAGAGCGTGGAGCGACACTCATCACGTGCCACCCATACTTATCGATGATCTCTAGGAATTTGGCGTCGGCCCGCGAGAAGCTCTCGCGCTTCGTAGGATCCAGCATTCCCTCGATCTCCTGCTGACGTCTATAGTTTGAACGGTTCGCGCATGCGCTCTGGCTAGGTGTGGCTACGGATTACCACCTTCGGCCCTGCGACGAATGGCCCGCAGCCACATCACGCGAATAAGCGCGCTGCCCGGGTAGATCACGCGCCAATACGCCGCACAATTTCTTCGCGCCGAAGCATCGGTCGCATAGATGCGCGTCTCCGTCGTCAACAGTGTTTCCCCGTTGGCGGTGTCCTCGACTCGAAAATTGATGGCCCCCAGCGCAAAGCCCGGCTCGTGCAGCGCTTTGAAATCGTCCGGCGTCGGATCTTTCTTCGGCCGCCACCCTTTGGGGGCACCCACCAGCGTTCCCAGGACGATCTCCCGGTCCGGCTCTTCCGCCAGGAGCATAAAGCTTGTGTGCGTGGCCACGTCGAGCAAGGGCATCTTCTCCGGCGCGTTCAAAATGCCCTCGGGCCCGCGCCGTCCGAGACGCCGGATCCACGTCAGCGTGCGGAACAGCGTAATCTCATTCGCGGGCACCTCGCGGATCGCCTGGTATACGCGCTCGCGCGGTGCTTTGACGCGAATTGTATGAAACTCGGCGAACTGGTACGCGGGCACAAAATCGTCGAGAATCGTTGTCCGCGCTGCGATTTTCTTCTCCGCCGCAGGCAAATTCACGCCAATCAAGAAAACTACAACTCCGCACAACAACACGACAATGCCGCGCGGCCGGCTGGCGATCCCCATGAATTTTAGCGGGCGAATCATGGAGACGCCCCCAAGGAGCATCGCGGCGGGGGCCGCATACACGAGAATCGTGCCGATGAGATTCATGAGAGGAGACTTCGAGCTACAGTTTGAACAATTCGCGCAGGCGCCGGATCTGGGCGCGGCTGACGGGAATTTCGGTGGCCTTCTTGTCGTTCATTTTCAGCATGTAGCTGGATTTGAACCACGGCACCACTTCCTTGATGTGATGAATGTTCACCAGGTACGAGCGGTGCGGGCGCCAGAACGATTCGGAATCGAGCGCGGCATTCATCTCTTCGAGCGTGCGGTAATTGGAAGTTCCCTCGGTGTCTCGCGCCGTCACGGAGATCAATCCATCCTGAATGGATGCGAAGACCAGATCTTCTCCATCGACGAGAAGAAGACGCTGCTGCGATTTCACTAGCAATTTCACGGGCGGTGAAGAACTCGGCTTCGCTCCACCGAGCTGGTTCATCAATTGTTCCAAGCGCTCCGCAGGACTCGTCTGCGCTTCGATTTCGCGGCGCGCGCGCTGGATGGCTTTCGAAATGCGCGCTTTGTCGAACGGTTTCAAAACGTAGTCCACAGCGTTTACGTCGAACGCCTGCACGGCGTAGTGGTCGAACGCCGTCGCAAAAACCACGTGCGGCACTTTCATTTTGCGCTCGACAAGTTTTTTCAAAACGCCAAACCCATCGAGCCCCGGCATTTGCACATCCAGAAATACCAGGTCTGGCGAGTGTTCTTTGATCAGGGCAACGGCTTCCACTCCGTTTTTTCCCTGTCCGATCACGTTGATTTCCGGAAAACCTTTCAACAGGTACGCCAGCTCGTCGCGCGCCGGCTTTTCGTCATCCACGATGATGGTGTTTATCGGCATCTCGGCTTGCTCATGCTCACGCCGGGTTCCCGCCCGGGTCCAGCAAGTTACAGTAGCACACACTTCCATCTGTGTTCTTCAGTTCGTCTTCGGCTAAAATGCCACCGATCACCAACGAGGACCCATGCCCATCAAACTGCCGCGCGGCGCAAGAATTCTGAGCAGCAAGATCATCTATCAGGGGAAAATCTTCGGAATTCGCCGGGATGAAGTCATTGAGCCCAGTGGCGTGCGCGCAACGCGCGAAGTCATCACGCACCCGGGCTCTGTCGTGGTGCTCCCCGTTTTGCCCGACGGGCGCATCCTGATGATTCGCCAATATCGCCATGCCGCGCGGCAGTACCTCTGGGAATTGGTGGCGGGCCGGATCGATGCCGGGGAGAGCCCTCGCAAGGCCGCCGCACGCGAGTTGATCGAGGAAACCGGGTACCGCGCCCGAAAATTTCGAATCTTCCTGGACGTCTTCCCCACCCCAGGGTTTCTGGAAGAACGCATGTTCATCCTCTTGGCGGAAGGGCTGACAGCCGGAGTCGCCGAACCCGAAGAGGATGAGAAAATTGTTTCCCGCGCCTATAACCGCAAGCAACTAGAAGAGATGATTCGGCGGGGCAAGCTGCGCGACGCAAAATCCATCGCCGGAATTCTCTACTATCTACGGTTCCTTGCCACGGAAAAACGATTTCCTCGCTGACGTTCGTTAATTAAACCGATTTTATACACATTTGTGAGTACTTATCTTTGCTATAAATCAAGAATGTTCTCTTGACTCGCACTTCGATTCTGGTACACTCCGCGCAATTTGATTTCATAACGGCGCTGAGAATGTCCACTCGCCGCCGTGGGAAGAAAATTTATGAATGCCTGTCAGGAGGCAATCGAAGTGCAAGGAACTGTGAAATGGTTTAACAATTCCAAAGGATACGGCTTCATCGGGCGCGATGATGGCCCAGACGTTTTCGTTCACTATTCCGCAATCACCGGGGATGGATATCGGACATTGCAAGAGGGAGACA
>WNFB01001215.1_pt1 | contig 36718 bp, 35 predicted proteins | sample 5400501 | NCBI WGS metagenome assembly WNFB01 (sample SAMN13153341, study PRJNA577476) | soil metagenome | isolation source: 200 cm saprolite under Douglas fir tree site 2 hole 1 | place: USA:California | collected 2015-04-18
TCACGGCCAAGGAAATCTCCGACGAGGTGTCGCGATGGTGAAGTTCTCGGGCGTCATGCCGGCGAATATCCTGCCTTTCAAGGCCGACCTCTCGATCGACGAGGGCGCGTACCGGAAGCACCTCCGCTGGCTCGCCGACGCGCGCGGCGTCACCGGGATCGTCGCCAACGGCCACGCCGCGGAGGTCTCGTCGCTCTCGCGCGACGAGCGCCGGCGCGCGCTCGCGATCGCGCTGGACGAGGTCGGCGCCCAGTGTCCGGTCGTCGCGGGCGTCTATTCGGACGGCACGCAGGAGGCGGTCGAGCTCGCCCGCGACGCCAAGACGGCGGGCGCGGCCGGCGTCCTCGTCTTCCCGCCGACGCTCTTCATGTGGGGCGCCCAGCAGAAGCCCGACATGGCCCTCCGCCACTTCGGGGAGATCGCCGAGAAGGCGGACCTGCCGATCATCGTCTTCGAGTACCCGCCGGACTCCGGCATCGGCTACACCCCCGAGACTCTCGCGAAGCTCGCGGAAATTCCGCAAGTGGCCGCGGTCAAGGACTGGTCGAACGAGATCGTCGCCTTCGAGCGAAATCTGCGTTCGCTGCGCGCCACGGGCCGTCCGGTCGCGATGCTCTCGGCGTTCACGATGTCGCTCATGGCCACCTTCCTGCTCGGCGCCGACGGCGCGATCTCCGGCATGGGCAGCGTCACCGCCGACCTCCAGGCCGAGCTGTTCGACGCCTGCCAGAAGGGTGACCTCGAGGGCGCGCGCCGGATCAACGACCGGCTCGACCCGCTCGTGCGGGTCTTCTACGCGCCGCCGTTCGTGGACATGCACAACCGGATGAAGGAGGCGCTCGTGCTCCTCGGGCGCATCCCGGCGGCGCACGTCCGCCCGCCGCTCACCCCGGTGAGCGCGGCCGAGCGCGAGGCGATCAGGAAGGCGCTCGCCGCCGCCGGACTCCTCGGCGGAGCGACGCCCACGACACGACACCCCGGAGGACGCTGATGGCCGAGCGCTGGCAGGACGAGCCCTGGGCGAGGGACATGTGGTGGAGCGGCAAGACGACGCGACGCAGATTTCTCGGCGTCTCCGCGGCCGCCGCGGGAGCGCTCGGCGCGACGGTCCTCGTGCCGGCACCGTGGCGGCAGGCCTTCGGCCAGGCCAGGCCCTATCGGATCGGCACCATGCAGCCGCTCTCCGGCGCCTCGGCGGTCGGCGGCAAGACGGCGCTGGTCGGCACGCAGCTCGCGGTGGACCGCATCAACCGCGCGGGGGGCGTCAACGGCCGGCCGATCGAGCTCGTGATCGCCGACTACGAGTCCAAGGCCGACGTCGGCCGCCGCAAGGCGGAGAAGCTCGCCCTCGAGGACAAGGTGGACGCGCACCAGGGCGGCTTCATGTCGAACGTCTGCCTCGCGTGCATGCCGGTCTGGGAGGAGCACACGATCGTCAACATGATCGGCGTCTGCCTCGACACGACGATCACCACGACGCGCTGCAGCCGGTACACCTTCCGCCCCTTCGACTACGCGCCCGCCCAGGCCGTCGCCTTCGCGCCCTATCTCGTCGGCAAGCTCGGCAAGCGCTGGCACATCGTCTATCAGGACTACGCGTTCGGCCAGTCCGCGCGCGACGCGTACGTGGAGCAGATCAAGCGCGCGGGCGGCGAGGTGGTGGGCGGCACCGGCATCCCGCTCGGCACCGCGGACATGACGGCGTTCCTCGCCCAGATCAGCGGCAACTTCGACGGCCTCTTCTTCGTCTTCGCCGGCAAGGACGCCGTGACGGTCGGCAACCAGGCCTACGACCTCGGGCTCCCGAAGAAGTACCGGTGGGCCGGCGACGGCTCGATCGCCGAGTCCACGAACCTGCCGGCGCTCGGGGGCAAGATCGAGGGCTTCGTCGGCCAGAACCGCTACCTGCCGGTGTTCGAGGGGCCGCTGAACACGCCCTCCCACCGGAAGTTCTTCGACGAGGCCGTGGTGGCCTTGAAGAAGATCGACCCGTCGGGCCCGCTCCCCGACCGCTTCGTCCAGTCGAACTTCGAGTCGATGAACTTCCTGAGGCTCGGCATCCAGAAGTCGGGCTTCCGCGGCCGCGAGGACTCGGCGAAGCTCGTCGAGGCCCTCGAGGGGATGGAGGTCAAGGAGGGGGACGACTTCCCGCAGGGCGACAAGACCCTCCGCAAGGAGGACCACCAGGCCTTCATCCGGCAGTTCATCTTCGAGATGCGGGGCGGCAAGCACCGGATCCTCCAGGTGGTGCCGAAGGAGAAGACCGTCGTCCCCGCCGCCTGCCGGTTCGCGTAGCGGCGCCGAGGAGCCACGCGATGGACATGGGCATCAGGGGCCGGAACGCGATCGTGTGCGCCGCGTCGAAGGGGCTCGGCCGGGCGTGCGCCCTGTCGCTCGCCCGCGAGGGCGTGAACGTCACCCTCAACGCCCGCACCAAGGACGTGCTCGAGGCGACGGCGCGGGAGATCCGCGAGGCGACGGGTGTGCGCGCGACGGCCGTCGCCGGGGACATCACGACGGAGGCCGGGCGCGCGGCGGTGCTCGCCGCCTGCCCCGAGCCCGACATCCTCGTCAACAACGCCGGCGGCCCGCCGCCGGGCGACTTCCGCGACTGGGACCGCGAGGCGTGGATCCGGGCCGTCGACGCGAACATGATCACGCCGATCCTCCTGATCAAGGCGACCGTGGACGGGATGATCGCGCGCCGCTTCGGCCGCATCGTCAACATCACCTCGAGCGCGGTGAAGCACCCGATCGACATCCTCGGGCTCTCGAACGGCGCGCGCACCGGGCTCACGGGCTTCGTCGCGGGTCTCGCGCGGAAGACCGTCGCGCACAACGTCACGATCAACAACCTGCTGCCCGGCCCGTTCGACACCGACCGCCTCCGCTCGACGATCGCCATCCAGGCGAAGACGAGCGGCCGGACCGTCGAGGAGGTCATCCGCGACCGCCACCGGGCCAACCCGTCGGCGCGCTTCGGCGATCCGGCGGAGTTCGGCGACCTGTGCGCGTTCGTCTGCAGCGCGCAGGCGGGCTTCATGACGGGCCAGAACTTCCTGATCGACGGCGGCGCGTACCCGGGCACGCTGTAGGCGACGGCGGCATTCCGCCGGGTCGCCGGGGAGGACGAGATGCGAGTCGAGGAGAAGCTCGAGCGGCTGGGGCTGGCGGTGCCGAGCCTCGAGGACCTGTACCGGACGAACCCGTCCGGCGCCCACTACATTTCCCACTTCCCGGTGCAGAACCTGCTCTACCTGTCCGGCACCACGCCCCGAAAGGGCGGAGGGCCCCACCTCCCGGGCGTGGTCGGCAAGGACCTCACGGTCGAGCAGGGCTACGAGGCCGCCCGGTACGCGGCGCTCACGACGCTGGCCGCCGTCAAATACGCGCTCGGCGATCTGGACCGCGTGCAGCAGATCGTGCACATGACCGGCTTTGTCAACTCGGCGCCGGGCTTCAGCGACCAGCCCCGCGTGATCAACGGCGCGGCCGATCTGCTCGTCGAGGCGTTCGGGGATCGCGGCAAGCCCACGCGCGCCGCGATCGGCTGCCAGGGACTCGGCGGCAACGCGTCGGTCGAGATCATCGTGACGCTGCTCTTCTCGGGCACCGACGTCCGGCGGCCGCTCGCGCGCGACCACTTCGCGACGTAGCACCGTCGCCGGCGGGCCCCCCCTTGCGCGGTCCGACCGGTTGGTGTAGATAGGGGCCACTCCGTTCCGGACACCCCGCTGCCCGCGTCGTGGGCGCTCGGCCCGCGGCGCGCGGCCAGGAGGACGAATATGGGCGAGCGCTGGCAGGATGAACCCTGGACGATGGACGTGTGGTGGAGCGGCAAGACCACGCGCCGGAAGTTCCTCGGCCTCTCGGCCGCGGCCGCCGGGGCGCTCGGCGCGACGACGCTCGTGCCGGCGCCGTGGCGCGAGGCCTTCGGGCAGGCCAAGCCGTACAAGATCGGCACGCTCCAGCCCCTCTCGGGCACGGCGGCCGCGGGCGGCAAGACGGCCCTGGTCGGCGTGCACATGGCGATCGAGCGCATCAACGCCGCGGGCGGCCTCCACGGCCGGCCCGTCGAGCTCTTCGTCGCCGACTACGAGTCGAAGCCGGACGTGGGACGGCGGAAGGCGGAGAAGCTCGTCGTGGAGGACCAGATCGACGCGCACGTGGGCGGGTACCTCTCCAACGTCTGCCTGGCCTGCATGCCCGTGTACGAGGAGCACCGGCTCGTCAACATGGTCAGCGTGTGCCTCGACACCACGATCACCACGAGCAAGTGCAGCCGGTACACGTTCCGTCCGTTCGACTACGCGCCGGCGCAGGCGGTGGCGATCTCCCCCTACCTCGTCGCGAGGATGGGCAAGAAGTGGCACATCGCCTACCTCGACTACGCGTGGGGCCAGTCCACCCGCGACGCCTACATCGAGCAGATCAAGAAGAGCGGCGGCGACGTGGTCGGCACCACCGGCATCCCGCTGGGCACCGCCGACATGGCGCCGTTCGTCTCCAAGATCAGCGGCAGCTTCGACGGGCTCTTCGGCATCTTCTTCGGCGCCAACGCCGTCAACTTCACGAGCGCCGCGTACGACCTCGGGCTCACGAAGAAGTACCGGTACGCCGGCGACGGCGCGATCGCCGAGTCGACGCACCTGCCGGCCCTCGGGCAGAAGATCGAGGGGTTCATCGGCGTCAATCGTTACGTCCCCGTGCTGGACCCGCCGCTCAACACGTCCGCGCACCGGAAGTTCTTCGACCAGGCGGTGGCGGCCCTGAAGAAGATCGACCCGTCGGGCCCGCTGCCGGACCGGTACGTCCAGTCGAACTTCGAGGCGACGAACTTTCTGAAGCTCGGCATCCAGCGGTCCGCCTTCCGCGGCCGCGAGGACACGATGAAGCTGATCGAGGCGCTCGAGGGCATGGAGGTCAAGGAGGGGGACGACTTCCCGCAGGGCGACAAGACCCTCCGCAAGGAGGACCACCAGGCGTTCCTCCGGGAGTTCATCTTCACGATCCAGAACAACAAGCACAGGATCCTGGAGGTGATCCCCAAGGAGAAGACGTACTTCCCGCCGGCGTGCAAGTTCGCCTAGCGTGACGCGCGAGGGACAGCGCGGGACGGCCGCGGCCGGCAACGGCGGAGCGGCCGTGCCCGCGCTCCTGCAGACCGAGGGGCTGATGGTCCGCTTCGGCGGGCTGACGGCCCTCAACAACGTGTCCCTCGCGGTTCCCGCCCATCAGCTTCGGGGCATCATCGGCCCCAACGGCGCGGGCAAGTCCACTTTCTTCAACTGTCTCACCGGAGTGCTGCGGCCCACGGCCGGCCGGATCGTCTTCCAGGGCGAGGACATCGCCGGGCTGCCGCCCCACACGATCTCGCGCAAGGCGATCTCGCGCTCCTACCAGATCACCAACATCCTGCCCGGCGCCACCGTGCTGGAGAACGTCCGGATCGCCGTCCAGTCCCGCCACCACAACTGGAGCATGCTCCGCCACCACCGCGCCTACGCCGACGTGGTGGACCGCGCGCGCGCCATCCTCGGCGACGTCGGCCTCGCCGCCAAGGAGGACGAGCCGGCGGCGAACCTCTCGCACGGCGAGCAGCGCAACCTCGAGATCGGCATCGCCCTCGCGACGGAGCCCCGCCTCCTGTGCCTGGACGAGCCGACGGCCGGCATGAGCGTGGCCGAGACCCACGCGACCGTGGAGCTGATCCGCCGCATCGCGCGGGACCTCACGATCCTCATCGTGGAGCACGACATGGAGGTCGTGATGGGGCTCGCCCACGTCATCACCGTGCTGAACTACGGGGAGGTGCTGGCCGAGGGCACGCCGGCCGAGATCCAGGCCAATCCCCGGGTGCAGGAGGTCTACCTCAAGACCTGATGCTGGTGCTCGAGGACCTCCACGCCCACTACGGCAAGTCGCACGTGCTCCACGGTGTGTCGATCGAGGTGCGCGCGGGAGAGGTGGTCGGCCTGCTCGGGCGGAACGGCGTGGGCAAGACCACGACGCTCAAGGCGATCATGGGGCTCGTGGGGCGGACGGGCGGGCGGATCACGTTCGAGGGGCGCGACCTGACCGGCGTGCCGCCCCACGGCCTGGCCGGCCTCGGCGTCGCCTGGGTACCGGAGGAGCGGCGGATCTTCCGGCTGCTGACGGTGCTCGAGAATTTGAGGACGGGTCTGGACCGGCGCGGGATCACGCCGGAACGCCGCGAGCAGCTGCTCGAGAAGGTCTACGCGAGCTTCCCCGTCCTCCGGGAGCGGCGCAACCAGGCGGGCGGGACGCTGTCGGGCGGCGAGCAGCAGATGCTCGCCATCGCGCGCGCGATGATGCTCGAGCCGAAGATCATCCTCCTCGACGAGCCCACCGAAGGGCTCATGCCCCGCATGGTCGCCCAGATCCGGGAGATCGTGCATGCGCTCCACCGGGACGGGGTGGCCATCCTCCTCGTCGAGCAGAACGTCCCGCTCACGCTCGAGGCCGCCGACCGGGTCTACATCATGGAGAAGGGGGTCGTGCGCCACCACGGGCCCGCGGCCGCGCTGCGCGCCGACCAGAGCGTCATCCACGAGTACCTCGGGGTCTAGCGGAGGTGTCGCAATGACCACCGTTCGAGCGCGGGCTGTGCCCGCGCAACCCGACCTGGGGGGGCTTCCGGGGGGGCCGTCGAGGCCCACCCGGACGATCTAGGCGTGGACCAGATCATCATCCAGACGATCAACGGCCTCGTCAACGGGATGGTGCTGGCGATGGTGGCCTCCGGCCTCACGCTGATCTTCGGGATCATGGACATCGTCAACTTCGCCCACGGCGATCTCCTGATGCTCGGCGCGTTCGTGGGCGCCACCGTGATGGGCATCACGGGGAACTTCTGGCTCGCGCTGCTCGTCGCAGCGATCGCCATCGCGGGCCTCGGCGTCATGCTCCAGGTGACGACGCTCCGGCCGCTCATCGGGCGCGACCCGCTGACGACGATCCTCGCCACCTTCGGCGTCTCGCTGGTGCTCCAGAAGTACGCGCTCTGGCAGTGGGGGCCCAGCGTGCGCAAGATCGGCGAACCGGTGTCGGGCCAGTTCCAGCTCTTCTATCTGCAGTACCCATGGTACCGCGTCGCCACCGCCGTCCTCGCCGGCCTGATCATCGGCGCGCTGTGGCTGTTCCTGAAGTACGGCAAGTACGGCATCTGGATCCGGGCGACGACCCAGGACCGGGTGATGGCCCAGGCGATGGGCATCCCGGTGCCGCTCGTCCACACGGCCGTGTTCGCGATCGGCTCCGCGATGGCGGCGGCGAGCGGCGTGCTCTTCGGCCCCTTCGCCGGCGTCACCCAGACGATGGGCTTCGATTTCACGCTCCGCGCCTTCATCGTGGTCGTCGTCGGCGGCATGGGGAACCTCGGCGGCTCGATCCTGGCGTCGATCTTCGTCAGCCTGCTCGAGGCCTACGCCGCGCTCGTCGTGAGCCCCGCCCAGGCGGTGCTCGTCTCCTTCGTCGTGCTGGTCCTGACGATGCTCTTCCGGCCGACCGGGCTCTTCGTCCCGACGCCGAAATGACCGCCGCGCCCGACGCCCGGCCCGCCCCGCGCGCCGCCGGCTACTGGATGGCGTTCACGGTCGTGCTGGCGCTCCTGGCTCTCGCCCCGTTCGTGCTGCCCCCGTTCTGGCAGAGGTTCGCGACGGAGATCCTCATCTGGGGACTCCTGGCGATGTCCTCCGACATCCTCATCGGCTACACGGGCATGGTCTCGTTCGGGCACTCGGCGTTCTTCGGCCTCGGCATGTACGGCGCCGCGGCCGCGCTCCTCACGGTGAAGCCCCCGAGCCTCTGGCTCGCCGTGCTCTACGGGCTGGCGGGGGCCGGCGCCGCGGCCGTCTTCGTCGCCTACTTCGCCACGCGCCTCCGCGACATCTACTTCGCGATCTCCACCCTCGTCTTCTCACAGATCTTCTACGTCATCATCTTCACCTGGACGGAGGTCACGGGCGGCGAGAACGGCCTCACCTTCAGCCAGCCGGGCCTCTCGCTCCCGGGCCTCGCCGCCAGCCGCTTCACGCCGGCGACCCTCCACTGGTTCGTGCTGGCGGTGGTGGCGCTCGCCTATCTGCTGGTCCGGCGCATCACCCAGTCCCCGTTCGGCATGGTCCTGCAGTCGATCCGCGAGAACGAGCCGCGCACCCGGGCCATCGGGTATCACGTCGAGCGCTACAAGATCGTGGCCGTGATGCTCTCGGGGCTCGTCGCCGGGCTCGCCGGCGCCCTGTACGCGATCCAGAACAAGTTCGCGGCGCCGGACTTCGTGTTCTTCGTCGTCTCCGGCGAGGTCGTGATCTTCAACGTGATGGGCGGCATGGGAACGCTCGTCGGACCGTTCGCGGGCGCCGCGTTCTTCCTGCTGCTGCGCGAGGGCCTCTCGCGCTTCCTCACCGAGTACTACCTGATCCCGCTCGGCATCATCTTCATCGTGATGGTGATCTTCGTCCCGCAGGGCCTGCTCGGTTTCCTCCGCCGCCGGCTGAACCCGTAGCCGCGGCCGCGGGGGGCGGCTCGGGTCGAAGCTGACCACGCTGGCGCGACCATGTCCACCCTGACACGGCGCTCGTTTGTTTCGTCCTTCCGCCGCCTCGGAAGAACAGCCACTTACGCTCGTCCGTCATCCGGAACGCGCCTTGCTACGGGTGGAAGCGCCGTCGAGACCGTCACGGGAGGGCGAGGCCATGTGGGTCCAGTCGAGCGAGCTCCGGCAGATCGATTCGGCCCTCGAGACCGGGCGGGCGGGAGAGGTCGATCGGCTCCTCGCCGAGATCTTCGCGAAGGGCGACCACGACGGCGCGACGCCCGGGGCGTGCGCCGTGTGCCGGCGCGAGCTGGTGCGCTCAGAGCTCCACCCCGGACTCGCCGTCCTCACGTGCCCGGCGGAGCACGGCGCGTGGGTGGGCCCGGACACGCTCGCGACGCTTCGCCGGCTCATCCGGGAGCCCGCCGCCGGCCCCCGCCGGCGAAGCCGCGTCAGAATCCTGGGTGCGCTGCTCGTCGCGTGGGCCACGGTCCTCGTGGCGGGCGTCGGCCTCAACGTGATCCCGGTCCTGCCGCGCTCGGCGTTCGCCAGGCCGATGCCGGCCGAGGAGCGCCGCTACCTCAACGAGCTCGTCGGGATCCTGCGTGACGGCGTCACGCACCGGCGCGACGTCGAGGGCGTGCTCCAGAGCCAGTCCGAGCCCGCGACGTATCGCATCGTGTACGGGATCTACCGCGAGCGCCAGGGCGAGGTGCTCGCCCGGCTGGGGCGGCTCGACGTCCCGGCGCGGCTCCGGCCGGTCCACGACCGGATCATCGTCGCCACCGAGCGGCAGATCGAGTTCTACGGCGCGTTCACCGAAGCGCGCGTCCGGGGTGACGCGAAGGGCGTCGCGCAGATGCTCGGCCATCCGGCGCTGCGGAGCTCGGACTACGAGCTCCACGCCGCGTGGGACCTGATCCGGGGGCTCTATCCGACCCTCGACCCCTCGTTCTCGCAAGTCATCGAGGGGACCCTCTGCCAGTTCGACGTGATCTGACTCAGGATCCTGCCGGGCGCCTTCTCAGGAAGAGCACGCCGAGCAGACACTGGGGCAACCACCACACGAGGAACCCGAAGGCCCACCGGGCGTCTTCCAGGTAGAGCGCGCGCCGTCGGGGACGACACGTGCGGCGTGGCGGGCGTGGCGGCGAGCGCGGAGGCGGCGCCCGGTCGCCGGCGCGACAGCACGAGGGCGGCGACCAGCTGCGGGGCATAGTAGAGCGCGGCGTACGCCCACTCGGGCCACACACCGCGGTAACCGAACACGGCCCAGGCCAGCGCGGCGAGGGCGAGCCACGCGGCGGCGAGGCGGCGGGCGCCCCAGGCGGCGAGCGTCAACGCCGCCGGCGTGGACGCGAGCGCCACCGACATGATGAGCACGTCCCACGGCTCGGGCCCGGTCCGGACGAGGATGAGCCCGAGCAGCCCGACGAGCCCGTGGTACGCGCCGAGCGCTACGGCGAGCGCTGTGAGGACCACGCCGACTCCTCTCGGCGCTGACCGGCCCTCTTCCGGGCTCAACGACCTCGCTTCACGCCCTCCAGCACCTCCCGGACCGCCTGCGAGAGCGCGGCGACGCTGAACGGCTTCTGGAGGACGCGGCCTTTCTGGCGGAGCGCCGCCGCGCCCTCGACGTCGTCGAGGTAGCCGGAGAGGTAGAGCACCGGGGTGCCGGGGCGGAACGCGCCGAGGCGCCTGATGAACTCGTCCGTCGCGGTGACGGGCAGGACGACGTCGGCGATGAGGAGGTCGATGGGCCCGTCGTGCCGGCCGCTGAGCGCGAGCGCCTCCTCGGGGTCGCGCGCCTCGAGGATCGCGAACTTCTGCGTCTCGAGGATCTCGCGGACCATCGTGCGGACCTCGGTCTCGACCTCGACGACCAGCACCGTCGCGACCCTCGCGTCCGCCGCGGCGGTGGCCGCGCCGTTCATCGCGGCGGGCGTCTCGTCCACCCGCGGCAGGTAGACGAGGAACGTCGAGCCGCGGCCGGCGTCGCTCGTCACCTCGATGCGCCCGCGGTGCTGGGTGACGACGTCGTTGACCGTCGAGAGGCCGAGCCCCATGCCCTTGCCAGGCTCCTTGGTCGTGAAGTAGGGCTCGAACAGCCGGGCCCGCGTCGCCGTGTCCATGCCGATCCCGGTGTCGGCGACGCGCAGCAGGACCTCGGGCCCCGCGGCCTCGGTTTCGACGGTCAGCGTGCCGCCCTCGGGCATGGCGTCACGCGCGTTGACGACGAGGTTCATGATCACCTGGCCGAGCTGGCCGTGGTTGACGGGGACGCAGCCCGCGGCGGGGTCGAGCTTGGTGACCAGCGCGATGCGCTCGCCGACCGCCGACTGCAGCACGCGCGTGACGTTGGTGACGACCTGGTTCAGGCTCACCGTGGTGAGGGGCGACCCCTCGCGGCGGGTCGTCAGGAGGACCTGCTGCGCGAGCGCGATCCCCCACTCGGTCGCCTTCTTGATGGACTCCGCGCTGGCCCGCAGCGGGTCGTTCGGCTTGAGCCGGCGGAGCATCAGCTCGCTGTAGCCGACGATGACCGAGAGGAGGTTGTTGAAGTCGTGGGCGACGCTCAACGCCAGCCGCCGGAGCTGCTCGTTGTCGGCCAGCACCTCTTCGAGGCGAGCGCGCTCCGCCGCCGTGCGGGACGCGCTCTCGGGGGTCACCGCGGGGCCTCGTCGCCGAGACCGGCGCCGGGCGGGGGCTCGGGAATGAGGGGGAGCACGACGGTGAACGCGGTCCCGAGGCCGCGGACGCTCCTGAAGTTGAGGGTGCCGCCGTGGTCCTCGACGATCTTGTGGGCGAGGGCCAGGCCGAGCCCGGTGCCGCCTTCCTTCGTCGTGTAGAAGGGGTTGAAGACGCGGTCGCTGTCGGACACCGGGATGCCGCCGCCCGTGTCCTCCACCTGGATCTTCACCCGCCGGTCCGGCCCGCGCCGGCGCCAGGCCGTCGGCGCGTCGCCGCTCTCGCTCCAGCCCGCGCGCAGCGTGAGCCGGCCGCCGGCGGGCATCGCCTCGAGGGCGTTCGCCACGAGGTTCACGACCACGCGGTAGAGCCCCTCCTGGTCGGCCTGGATCGGCGGCACGTCGCGCGCGTACTCGCGGACGACCTCGATCCGCCGGCCGTCGATCTGGTTCGCGTACAGCTCCACCACGCTGTCGAGGACCGCCGGCACGCGGACGAGCGCGAAGTGGAGCCGCGCCGGGCGGGCCAGCTCGAGCAGGCGCTCGACGATCGCGTTGATCCGCTCGAGCTCGCGCGGCACCACGTTCTGGAACTTCTCGCGGAAGTGGACGTCATCGAACCTGCGCTCCAGGTGCCGGCTGAAGGTGACGAGCGCCGTGAGCGGGTTCTTGATCTCGTGGGCGAGACCGGCGGCGAGCGTGCCGAGCGCGGCGAGCCGGTCCGAGCGGCGCAGGTCGCTCTCGAGGCGGCGGACGAGCGTGAGGTCGCGGAAGATGCCGATGACGCCGAGGTCCTTGCCCTCGCCGCCCTTGAGCGGCGCGGTGCTGAACTCGATCGGCACCATGCCGCCGTTCCGGCGGCGGAACGTCAGGCTCACCCCCGTGATCGGCGCGCGGCTCGCCAGGGTCTCCATGAGGATGTCGGAGAGCTCCGGGGTGTGGGCGAAGACCTCGCTGCAGTAGCGGGCGGACACCTCGCCGCGGAAGAACCCGGTGAGCAGCTCGGCCGCGGCGTTGAGCGTCACCACGCGCCCGTCGAGGTCCACGGTGACGATGCCGTTCGTGAGCGAGCCCAGGATGTTGTCCGTGTAGCTCTTGAGGTCGGCCAGCTCGACGAACTGGCGCTGGAGCTCGTGGTGGGCCTCCTCGAGCGCCCGCCGCCGCTCGCCGAGCTCGACCGCCATGTGGTTGAACGCCGCCGCGAGCCGCCCGATCTCGTCGGCGGTCGAGGGCTCGATGCGCTGGGCGAGGTCGCCCCGCGAGATCGCGGCGGCGCCCGCGGCGAGCTCGCGCATGGGGCCGGCGATCCGCCGCGCCATCACGGCGGCGCCCGCGCCGCCGAGCAGCAGCGTGAGGAGCGTGAGCGCGCCGAGCTCGAGCCGGGTCTTCCGGATCTCGGCGTCCATGCGCTGCTTGGAGAGCCCGACGCGGATCGTGCCCCACTTGCGGCCGTCCACCTGCACCGGCACGGTGAAGTCGTAGATGGACTCGCCCCGCGCGGTGACGGTCTCCTGGATCAGCGGCTCCGCCGCGGCGGCGGCGCGCGCGTGCACCGCGCCCTCCATCGCGATCCCGATCCGCTCCGGGTGGCGGCTGTGGGCGGCCACCTTGCCGTCGGCGTCGAGGACCAGCGCGTACACCACGTCCTCCTCCGCGGCGACGCGGGCGACGTTCTGCTCGAGCGCGGTGTAGTTGTAGAGGAGCAACGGGCCGGAGGAAATGGCCCCGAGGTTCCGGGCCAGCACCTCGCCGCGGCGCTGGAACTCGTCGATGATCGCGACGCGCTGGCGATGCTCGACGACGACGAACACGCCCGTCATCACGAGCGTGATCACGAGGAGCGTGCCCCAGAGGAGCTTGGCGCGGAGCGACGTGAGCCTCATCGCATCCGCTCCAGCCAGATCTTCCGGAAGGGGATGTAGGGGTCGCCGAGACCGCTCACCTCGATGGCGCGGACGTAGGGCTGGAAGACGCGCTCGTACGTGTGGTGGAAGATCGGGATGAGCGGCGCGTCCTCGAGGATGAGCTGCTCCGCGCGCCGGTAGAGCTCGACGCGCCGCTGGATGTCCTGCTCGCTCCGGGCGCGGAACAGCACGTCGTCCACGACCGGGTTCGCGTAGCCGAAGAAGTTCCGCGCGCCGCGCGAGTGGAAGAGCTTAAACAGGAAGTTGTCGGGGTCGGGCACGTCCGCGTACCAGCCGTACATGAACAGCGGCAGCTTGGCCTCCTCGAGCATCCTCGAGAACGCCGGCCAGTCGGTGAGGTACCGGATCTCCACGGGGATCCCGACCGCCGCCAGCGCGCGCTTCATTCGCTCCTGTTCGCGGACGACGTCGTCGCGTTTGACGCTCGACCAGATCGCGATGGGCGCGAGGCCGCGGCCGCCCGGGTACCCCGCCTCCGCGAGCAGCTCGCGCGCTCGCTGCGGGTCGTACGGGTAGCCGCTGAGCCGCGGATTGAAGCCCTGCGTGCCGGGCGGCAGGATTCCGCGCGCGAAGACGAACTGCCCGCGGTAGACGTCCTGCACGATCTCCTCGCGGTTCACCGCGTAGATGAGCGCCTGGCGCACCCGGCGGTCCCCGAGCGGCCGCACCCGCGTGTTGATGCCGTAGAACTTGACGCTGATCATCGGCCGCTTGATGTAGGTGTAGGCCCCAGAGGCCAGCGTCCGGCGGTCGGCCCGCGCCGGGATCGGCGTGTCCTCGAGGTTGCCCCGCTGGAACTCCTCCCACATCTGGTCGCGCTGCTCGCCCGGGAAGATCCGGTAGACGAGCTGCGCGAGCTTCGGCGGCGCGTCGTAATAGTCGGGGTTGCCGCCGAGAACGATCTCCTTGCCCCGGTCCCAGCGGACGAACTTGAAGGGCCCGGTGCCCACCGGGTGCTGGCCGAACGAGTCGCCCTGCTGCTCGACGACGTCCTTCGGAACGATCTTCGCGTGGCCGACGGCGAGCACGGCGACGAACGGCGCGACGGCCTCGTTCAGCGCGATCGAGACGGTGTAGCGATCCTGGGCGACGAGCCCCGCGACCGTCTTCGCCCGCCCTTCACGGAAGTCGCGCGCGCCCCGCACGTTGAGGAAGAGATCGGCGGCGCCGGAGCGTGTCTTCGGGTCCAGCAGCCGCGTCAGCGAGAAGACGACGTCCTCTGCGGTGACCTCTCGACCGTTGTGGAACTTGACGCCCTTCCGGAGGTTGAAGCTCCACGAGAGCCCGTCGCGCGAGGCCCGCCAGAACTCGGCGAGCGCCGGGCCGATCGTCAGCGTCTGATCGAACTGGACGAGCCCGTCGAAGATCTGCTGCGAGACCGAGCGGCTGTAGATGTCGCTGATCCGCGCGGGGTCGAGCGTCTCGGGATCGTGACCGAGGGCCCGGCGGTAGACACCGCCGGCGACCGCCCCGTCGGCCTTCGGCTCCTGGGCGCGCGCGGGCGCCGCGAGCGCGCACACGAGCGCCGCGAGAAGAATGACGGGGAGGAAGGGAGACACGCGCTCGCCCTTCCCCCCGGCGGGCCGGAGGCCGCTACGGGCCATGGCGACCGGCCGCGAGCGCCTCGACGCTACTCCCCGCCGCCGTCCGCGGTGCCGACAGCCTGGAAGTACTGGGTCGAGCCCGTCGTCCCCGACTCGATCACGGGAGCCACGAGGAGGAACGACGCCATGAGGGCTTCGTCGGCGAGTCGACCGGTGTAAGAGCAATTCGTCCGCCATCGCGAGCGGAGGCTCGGCGTCGCCTAAGTGGTTGTTATCCGGTTGTTCCGGAATTCAGGCGCGCGGCGCGCTCGCCGGCGCTGCACCGCCGAGGTGCAGGTGCACACGCGCTGGTGCACCTCAGGGGCTCTTCGAACGCCCCACGATCCGAGGACGCGGAGGATGATCTGGCGCTCGAATTCCTCCGTCGCGTTCTTCAGGGGAAGACGGTCGGCCGTCCGGACCCGCTCGCGGTGCTTCGGCAGGAGCACGTCGAGCGGGAGCTCGCTCAGCTGGATCACCGGGTCCTCCGCCAGGACGACGGCCCGCTCGACGACGTTCTGCAGCTCGCGGACGTTGCCCGGCCACTCGTATTCGCGCAGCGCCGCCAGGGACTCGGGCGAGAGCCCGTCCACGGTCTTGTTGCACTCCCGACTGTAGCGGTGGACGAAGTGCTCGACGAGGAGCGGGATGTCGTCGGCCCGCTGCGCCAGCGACGGCACCTCGATCGGGACGACGTTGAGCCGGTAGTAGAGGTCCTCCCGGAAGGCGCCCCGGGCCACGGCATCCTTGAGGTCCGCGTTCGTCGCCGCGATGACGCGGACGTCGATCTTGATCGGATGGGTGCCGCCGACGCGCTCGATCTCGCGCTCCTGCAGCACGCGGAGGAGCTTCACCTGGAGCTCCTCCTTGAGGGTGCCGATCTCGTCGAGGAACAACGTCCCGCCCTGGGCGAGCTCGAAGCGACCCAGCTTCCGCTGGTGGGCGCCGGTGAACGCGCCGCGCTCGTGGCCGAACAGCTCCGACTCGATCAGCGACTCGACGACGGCCGCGGGATTGACGGCGACGAACGGCTTCTCGCGGCGCGGCCCCTGCCGATGGATCGCGCGCGCGATGAGCTCCTTGCCCGTGCCGCTCGCGCCCGTGACGAGCACCGTCGTCGTCGTGCGGGCGACCTGGGCGATGAGCCGGTACACCTTCTGCATCGTCGGGTGCTGGCCCACGATCTCGTCGAAGTCCCGCGCCCGCTCGAGCTCCCCGCGGAGGAAGGTCACCTCGCGCTCGAGCGCGCGTTTCTCGAGCGCGCGCGCGATCACGGCGAGGAGCTCGTCCTCCTCGAAGGGCTTCGTCAGGTAGTCGAACGCGCCGAGCTTCATCGCGGCGACCGCGGTGCGCAGCGTCTTCACCGCGGTGACGAGGATGACCTCGACGCCCTCGTCCATCGCCTTGATGCGCTCGAGCACCTCGATGCCGTCCATCTCGGGGAGCCGGATGTCGAGGAGCACCAGGTCCACCTGGGAGGCGCGGACCACGTCGAGCGCGCGCGCGCCGTCCGGCACGTCGATGACGTCGTAGTGGTCCTCGAGCGTCAGCCGGAACGACTCCCGGACGCCGGAATCGTCGTCGACGATCAGGACGACGGGACGTGCCATGAGACCTAGAACTTTACCTCAGGTCCGCGCGTCCGCGATGATTTCTCGTCCGACGCGCCGACGCCGCTCCCGCCCCGACGACGCGTCAGGGACCCTGGACGGTCTCGAGCGACGGTCCCGCCGCCGCCTCGATCGGCGGCCAGCAGGCGCGCGGCGCCGCGGGGGACTCCGTGCACGCGACGCGCACGGGCGACTCGGTCCGGCCCATCTTGTCGGCGTAGACGTTCGCGATGATCAGGTACCCGATGATGATGACGACCCCGACCCCGAGGCTGATGAGGCTCAGGATCACCAGCGGTTCGAGCGCCTCGGCGCGAGCGGGCGTAGAAAAGGTCGCGGCGAGCACGACCAGCAACACCACGCTGGTCAGCCGGAGCCAGGACCCTCGGGGTCTCACGCGGAGATTGTATCGCGGCGTGTCGCCCGCCGCTGCGCGCGGTGTCAGAGATTCGTGACATTGACGGCACGCGCGAGTGACCGAACAATCGCGCCGTGCTGGCGTGCGTGCTCTCGGCCGCCCTGGTGGGTGTGGAGGCGGCGCTCGTCCGCGTCGAGGTGGACGTCGCCGCGGGCCTGCCCGCGTTCACGACGGTCGGGCTCCCCGACTCCGCCGTGCGCGAGAGCCGCGAGCGCGTGCGCACGGCCATCCGCAACGCGGGCTTCGCGTTCCCGGCCGACCGGATCACGGTCAACCTCGCGCCGGCCGACCTCCGGAAGGAGGGGGCGTCGTTCGACCTGCCGATCGCGCTCGGCATCCTCGCCGCGACCGGCGCGGTCGTCGACGGCCGCGTCGGGTCGTTCGCGGTCGTCGGGGAGCTCGCGCTCGACGGCCAGATCCGCCCCGTCCGCGGCACGCTCGCCGTCGGGCTCACGTGCCGGCGGAGCCGCATCGGCACGCTCGTCGTGCCCCTCGAGAACGCGCCGGAGGCGCGCGCCGTCGACGGGCTCCGGGTGCTGGCCGCGGCGGACCTGTGCGCGGCGGTGAGGCTCCTGAACGGCGAGGCCCCCGACGACGCGGCGCCGGCGCCGGGTCCCGCGCCCGCGGCGGCCGACGACCTCGACCTCGCGGACGTCCGCGGGCAGGCGCACGCGCGGCGCGCGCTCGAGATCGCCGCCGCCGGCGGCCACAACGTGCTGCTCGTCGGGCCGCCCGGCGGCGGCAAGACCATGCTCGCGCGCCGGCTCGCGGGGATCCTCCCGCCGCTCACGGGCGATGAGGTGCTCGAGGTCTCGACAATCTGGAGCGTCGCGGGGCTGCTGGCGCGGCCCGGCCAGCTCGTGACGCGGCGGCCGTTCCGGGCGCCGCACCACACGATCTCGGTCTCCGGCCTGATCGGCGGGGGGAGCCCGCCGCATCCAGGCGAGGTGACGCTCGCGCATCTCGGTGTGCTCTTCCTCGACGAGCTGCCGGAGTTCCAGCAGCACGTCCTCGAGTCGCTCCGCCAGCCGCTCGAGGACGGGCGCGTGACGATCGCGCGGGCGCGCGGCGTCGGCGACTTCCCCGCGCGGTTCCAGCTCGTCGCCGCCGCCAACCCGTGCCGGCGCGGCTGCCCCTCGCTCGACCGCTGCCTCTGCACGCCCGGCGAGCGGGGCCGCTACCTCGGCCGCCTGTCGCGCCCGCTCCTCGACCGGATCGACCTCCACGTCGAATTGCCCGCCCTGGCCGCGGCGGACCTCGGGGGCGGCGCGTCGGCGGAGTCCTCGGCCAGCGTGCGCCAGCGCGTGCTCCACGCGCGCGAGCGCCAGCGGGAGCGCTTCCGCGGCGCCGGTCTCCGCGCGAACGCCGAGATGTCGGGGCGGCAGACGCGGCGATTCTGCGCGCCGCCGCCCGAGGCCGAGCGGCTCCTCGGGCAGGCCATCAGCCGCCTGGGCCTCTCGGCGCGCGGCCACGACCGCGTGCTCAAGGTGGCGCGGACCATCGCCGATCTGGCGGGCGCCGAGTGCCTGGCGCCGGAGCACTGCGCGGAGGCGATCCAGTACCGCGGCCTCGACCGCGCGTGGCGCGCGTGAGAAGATAGGGCGCGATCGAACCCACCCCGCGGGAGGGGGCATGCCGCAGCAGCCGGTCCTCGTGATCATCGACGTGCAGGAGCGGCTGTTCAACGCCATGGACGCCGAGCTCCGCGACGACACGATCCGCAACATCAAGATCCTCGGCGCGGCCGCGCGGCGCCTCGCCGTTCCCGTCGTCGTCACGGAGCAGTACCCGCGCGGCCTCGGCCGGACGCTGCCCGAGCTGCGTGCGCTCCTCGACGACGTGACGCCGCTCGAGAAGACCGCGTTCTCGTGCTGCGGCGCCGACGGGTTCACGGGCCGCCTCAAGGCGCTCGGCGCCGAGCCGGTCATCCTCACCGGGATCGAGGCGCACGTGTGCGTCCTGCTCACCGCGCTCGACCTGCTGCGCCAGGGCTTCCGGGTGTCCGTCGTCGCCGACGCGGTCTGCTCGCGCACGTCCGCGAACTTCGACCTCGGGCTCGCGCAGGCCCGGCAGGCCGGCGCCGTCGTCACGGCGACCGAGACGGTCGTGTTCCAGCTCCTCGGGCGCGCCGACACGGACGCCTTCCGCGAGATCTCGAAGCTGCTTCGCTAGGGCCGGCGGGTCCCCGGCCCGGCGCCGCTAGTCGCGGCGGCCCCGGGGCGGGATGTTCGTGTAGGTGATCGTGCCGTCGTTCTCGATGCGACGGTACACGGCGGTGTGCGAGAGGCCGTCCAGATTCCCGTCGAAGAGGTGGAGGACGCGGGACACGTAGTCGCGCGTCTCCGCGTACGGCGGGATCCCCTGGTAGGCGTACACCGCCCTGTCGCCCGCGTTGTACGCCGCGAGTGCCAGCGGCAGGTTGTTCGGGAAGCGCGTGAGCATCGCGCGCAGGTGGCGGACGCCGCCGTCGATGTTCTGGCGCGGATCGAAGCTGTTGCGCACGCCGAGGACCGACGCCGTCTCGGGCATGAGCTGCATGAGGCCCCGGGCGCCGCTCCGCGACACCGCGCGCGGGTTGAACGCGGACTCGACGCGGATGACCGCGCTCACCAGCTTCTCGGGCACCCCGTAGCGCTCCGCGGCCTCGCGGATCTCCGTCGTGTACCCCGCGGGGTCGCCGCCGGGCACCCTGAGCCATCCCGCGGAGGTCCCGGAGCCGATGCCCATGCGGCGGTAGCGCGGATCGGTCGGGGCGTTCGTGAAGTGGACGCTGCCGTCCGCGCCGCGGAGCCTGTACATCTCGGCGTCGGCCGGTGACGCGGTCGCGAGGGCGGCGACCGCACCCAGGGACAGGACCAAGCGTCTCACCCGTTCATGGTAGCGGACGCCCTCGTACCCCTGTCAAGGCGCGATTCACCGGGTTCCGGAAAGTCAGGGCGCGAACGCCGGTGAGCGCGGTGCGGCGGGCGCCGGTGCGGCCTCCAGCGCGAGCCGGATGACGTCCTCCACGGCGTCCACGAGATGGATCGTCAGCGCATCCCGCACCGCCGGCGGCACGTCTTCGAGCAGGTTCTTCTCGTTCCGCTTCGGCAGGATCAGCGTGCGGACGCCGACGCGGTGGGCCGCCAGCACCTTCTCCTTGATGCCGCCGACCGGGAGCACGCGGCCGGCCAGGCTCACCTCGCCTGTCATCGCGAGGCCCGCGCGCACGCGGCGGCCCGTGAGGAGCGAGACGAGCGCGGCCGTCATCGTGACGCCGGCCGACGGGCCGTCCTTTGGGATGGCGCCGGCCGGGACGTGGACGTGGACGTCGGACGTCTCCCAGAAGTCGGGATCGATGCCGAGGGCGCCGGCGTGCGAGCGCACCCAGGAGAGCGCGGCCTGCGCCGACTCCTTCATGACGTCGCCGAGCTGCCCCGTGAGGGTGAACCCGCCCTTGCCCTTCATCCGCGTCGCCTCGACGAACAGGATGTCGCCGCCCGCCGGCGTCCACGCGAGCCCGATCGACACGCCGGGCACGCGCGTCCGCTCCTCGAGCTCCTCGAGCTCGAACCGGGGCACGCCGAGGAACGACGTGACGAGGTCCGGCGTGACCTGGACGGGCTGTGCGTGCCCCTCCGCGCGCCGGCGCGCGAGCTTGCGGCAGACGCTCGCGATCTCGCGCTCGAGGCTCCGCACGCCGGCCTCGCGCGTGTAGCCGCGGGCCAGGAGCCGGAGCGCCTCCGGGGTGAACGCGACGTCCGTCCCGGGCTCGAGCCCGTGCGCGCGCGCCTGCTTCGGGACGAGGTGCTTCTGCGCGATCGCGATCTTCTCCTCCTCGGTGTAGCCGGCGAGCGGGAGAACCTCCATGCGGTCGCGCAGCGCCGCGGGCACCGTGTCGAGCACGTTCGCCGTCGTCACGAACAGGACGCGCGACAGGTCGAACGGCACGTCGAGGTAGTGGTCGCGGAACGACACGTTCTGCTCGGGGTCGAGGACCTCGAGGAGCGCCGACGCCGGGTCGCCCCGGAAGTCCATGCCGAGCTTGTCGACCTCGTCGAGCATGAAGACGGGGTTCCTCGTCCCCGCGCGGCGCAGTCCCTGGATGATCTGGCCGGGGAGCGCGCCGATGTAGGTGCGCCGGTGCCCGCGGATCTCGGCCTCGTCGCGCATGCCGCCGAGCGAGATGCGGTGGAACTTGCGGCCGAGCGCCCGGGCGATCGAGCGGCCGAGCGAGGTCTTGCCGACGCCGGGCGGGCCGACGAAGCAGAGGATCGGGTCCTTGCCCGACGGCCGGATCTTCTTCACCGCGAGGTACTCCAGGATGCGCTCCTTGACCTTCTCGAGCCCCTCGTGGTCTTCGTCGAGGATCCGGCGCGCCGGCTCGATGTCCACGCTGTCGGTCGTCTCCTGCCGCCACGGCATCGTCACGAGCCAGTCGATGTACGTCCGCGCCACCGTGTATTCGGCGGCCGCGGGCGGCATCTTCGCGAGCCGGTCGAGCTCCCGGAGCGCCTCCGTCCGCGCCTCCTCGGGCATCCCGGCCGACTCGATCTTCTCGCGGAGCGCGTCGATCTCCTGCGTGCGCTCGTCGCTTTCGCCGAGCTCCTTCTGGATCGCCTTCATCTGCTCGCGCAGGTAGTACTCGCGCTGCGTCTTCGAGACCTCCGACTGGACCTCGGACTGGATCTTCGACCCGAGCTCGAGGACCTCCGCCTCCTTGCTGAGCGCGCCGACGAGCTTTTTCAGGCGCTCGGCGACGCTCACCGTCTCGAGCAGCTCCTGCTTGAGCGCGGTGGGCAGGGTCGGCAGCGACGCGGCGATCAGGTCGCCGAGCGCGCCGGGCCCCTCGGCCGACGCGCCGATGTTCGCCAGCTCGTCCGGCAGCGCCGGCGACAGCGACACGACCTTCTGGAACAGCGACGACGCGCTCCGGGCGAGCGCCTCGGTCTCGAGCGAGCCGGCACCGCCGTCCTCCGGGACACGCTCGATCCGGGCGCGCAGGAACGGCGTCTCCTGGACGATCTCGACGATACGGAAACGCGCGAGCCCCTCGACGATGAGGCGGAACGTGCCGTCGGCCTGCTTCAGCGCCTTGTGGATGACGGCGACCGTGCCGACCGCGTGCAGGCCGCCGGCGCGGGGGTTGTCCTCCGTCGCGTCGCGCTGCATGATCGCGCCCACGACGCGGCTGCCCTGGAGCGCCTCCTCGATCAGCCGCACGGACGAGGGCCGGCCGGCGGCGAGCGGCACCACCGCCTGCGGGAAGATCACCGTCCCCCGGAGCGGAAGGATGCCGAGGATGTCCGGAACGTCGGTCATGGCTCTCCTTTTCGGCCGGAGGCTCGACTCAGAAGAGGTCGACGGGCCCGAGCTGTCCGGAGGCCGCGCGCACGAGCGCCTCGCGGGGTTCCTGCGCCGTCTCGCGCTTCGGCTCGCCGCCGTCCTCGCGGACGTACGCGAGCAGGTCCTCGATCTGCTTCTGCATTTCGAGCATCCGGCGTCTCATCTTTAGGATGATCTCGGTGCCCGCGAGATTCACGCCGAGGTCGCGCGTGAGCCGGAGCAGGCGCGCGAGCTCGTCCACGTCCTCCTGAGAGTACATGCGCGTCCGCCCGACCGTCCGGCTCGGGCGCACCAGCCCCTTCTTCTCGTAGAACCGGAGCGTCTGGGGATGGACGCCCAGCATCTCGGCGACGACCCCGATCATGTAGCGAGGCTTGCCGCGGTCGTTCACGCCGCACCCCCCCGGAATCGCGCGAGCGTCGCGCGGGGCTCCATCGGCATCAGCCGCTCCAGCTGCCGCACGAGGTCGTGAGTCCGCGCGTCGAGCCCGGTCGGCACCTCGATGCCGATCGTGACGTAGAGGTCGCCGGTCCCCTCGCCCGCGAGGCGCGGCAGCCCCTGCCCGCGGAGCCGGAACACCTGCCCGCCGGTCGCGCCGGGCGGGACGACGAGCACCGCCTCGCCGGCGGGCGTCGGCACCCGGATACGCGCGCCGAGCAGCACCTCCCAGACGCTGATCGGCACCTCGCAGTGGACGCTCTCGCCCTTGCGCCGGAAGAACGGGTGCTCGCGGACCCGCGTGCTGACCACCAGGTCGCCGCGCGGCCCTCCGAACGGACCCGCGTGGCCCTCGCCCGCGACGCGGATCTGCGCGCCCGTATCGGCGCCGGCCGGGATCTCGACGTCGACGGCCTCGAGCCGCTGCCGAACGCCGCGCCCCGCGCACGCGGCGCAGCGGGCGCCCGCCGCCTGGCCCGACGCCCCGCACGCGGCGCACGGCGAGAAGCGCTGCACGTCGACGCGCGTCCGCGCGCCGCGCACGACCTGCGCGAACTCGAGCTCCAACGCGACGTGCGCGTCCTCGCCGCGCCGTCCGGCGGGCAGCGCGGCGTCGCCCAGGACGGCCGTGCCGAACCGGTCGTACATGGTGCGCGCGGCCGGGTCGCTCAGCACGCGGTAGGCCTCGGAGATCTCCTCGAACAGGGCGCGGGCCTGGGCGTCCCAGAAATTGACGTCGGGCGAGTACTGCCGTGCCAGGCGCCGGAACGCCTGGCGCACTTCGCGCGGTCCCGCCGTGGCCACGACCCCCAGCACCGCGTAATAGTCGCGCCGCATCGCGACCTACTTCTTCTTCTCGCCCAGGTCCTCGAAATCGGCGTCGACGACCTCACCCTCCTTGGGGCCGGACGCGCTGCGGCCGTCGCCGGCCTTCGCGCCGGCGGCCCCGGGACCCTCCGCCTGGGCCTCGCGGTACATGACCTCCGCCAGCTTGTGCGCCGCGCGCGTCAGGGTCTCCTGGGCCCGCGTCATGCGCTCGGTGTCTTCGCCCTTCAGCGCCTCGCGCGCCTCCACGAGCGCGTCGTCGATCGCCTTCTTGTCCGCCTCGGCGAGCTTCGCGCCATGCTCCGCGAGGCTGCGCTCGGTGGAGTAGACGAGCGAGTCCGTCTGGTTGCGGACCTCGATCTCCTGCTTGCGCTTCGCGTCCTCGGCCGCGTTCGCCTGGGCGTCCTTCACCATCTTGTCGATCTCGTCCTTGGTGAGGCCCGACGACGCGGTCACGGTGATGTTCTGCTGCTTGCCCGTGCCCTTGTCCTGCGCGGTGACGTTCAGGATGCCGTTGGCGTCGATGTCGAACGTCACCTCGACCTGCGGCATGCCGCGGGGCGCCGGCGGCATGCCGACGAGGTGGAACTTTCCGAGCGTCCGGTTGTCGCGTGCCATCTGGCGCTCGCCCTGGAGCACGTGCACCTCGACCGACGTCTGGTTGTCCGCTGCGGTCGTGAACACCTCGCTCTTCTTCGTCGGGATCGTCGTGTTCCGCGGGATCAGCACGGTCGTCACGCCGCCCAGCGTCTCGATGCCGAGCGAGAGGGGCGTCACGTCGAGCAGGAGGAGGTCCTTCACCTCGCCGGTGAGGACCGCGCCCTGGACCGCCGCGCCCACCGCCACCACCTCGTCCGGGTTCACGCCCTTGTGCGGCTCCCGGCCGAAGAGCTGCTTCACGACCTCCTGCACCTTCGGCATGCGCGTCTGGCCGCCGACGAGAATGACCTCGTCGATGTCCTTCGGGGTCACGCCGGCGTCCTGCATCGCCTGGCGGCACGGGCCGAGCGTGCGCTCGATCAGGTCGGCCACGAGGGCCTCGAGCTTCGCCCGCGTGAGCGTGAGCACGAGGTGCTTCGGGCCGCTCGCGTCGGCCGTGATGAAGGGCAGGTTGATCTCGGTCTGCAGGGTCGTCGACAGCTCGCACTTCGCCTTCTCGGCGGCCTCCTTCAGCCGCTGCAGCGCCATGCGGTCCTTCTGGAGGTCGATGCCGTGCTCCTTCTTGAACTCCTCGGCGATCCAGTTGATCACGCACTGGTCGAAGTCATCGCCGCCGAGATGGGTGTCGCCGTTGGTCGCCTTGACCTCGAAGACACCCTCGCCGATCTCGAGGATCGAGATGTCGAACGTCCCGCCGCCGAGGTCGTAGACCGCGATCGTCTCGTCCTTCTTCTTGTCCATGCCGTACGCGAGCGCGGCCGCGGTCGGCTCGTTGATGATGCGGAGGACCTCGAGGCCGGCGATCTTGCCGGCGTCCTTCGTGGCCTGCCGCTGGCTGTCGTTGAAGTAGGCGGGAACGGTGATGACGGCCTGGGTGACCTTCTCGCCCAGATAGGCCTCGGCCGCCTCCTTGAGCTTCCGGAGGATCATGGCGGAGATCTCGGGCGGCGAGTACTGCTTGCCGCGGATCTCGACCCGCGCGTCGACGTTCGAGGCCTTGACGACCTTGTACGGGACGAGCTTGATCTCCTGCAGCACCTCGTCGTAACGGCGCCCCATGAACCGCTTGATCGAGAAGACCGTGTTCTCGGGGTTCGTGATCGCCTGCCGCTTGGCGACCTGCCCCACGAGGATCTCACCGTCCTTCGTGAAGCCGACCACGGAGGGCGTGAGGCGGCTACCCTCCTGGTTCGCGATCACGCTCGGGTTGCCGCCCTCGACGACGGCCACCACAGAGTTGGTCGTCCCGAGGTCGATGCCGATCACCTTCGCCATGTCCCGTCTCCCTCCGCCGACGCGCCCCGGTGCGGGCCCGGGTGGGCCCGCACCGCACGGCGCGCGTGCGCGTTACAGAATGTCGATCTTGATGTCCTTCGGCTTGACCTCTTCCGCCTTCGGGAGCTTCACCTCGAGCACCCCGTCGCGATAGGTCGCCGTCACGCGGTCGGCCTGGACGGGCAGCGGAAGCTGGATCGTGCGCTCGAACTTCCCGTAGACCCGCTCCGCGCGGAAGTAGTTCTCGTCCTTCTGCTCCTGATCGAACGCCCGCTCACCCTTCACGGTGAGGAGGTCGCCGGTGATCGAGAGCGAGATGTCCTTCTCCCGGACCCCCGGCAGCTCGACCTTCAGGACGAGCTCGTCCTTCGTCTCGTACATGTCGAACACGGGCGCCCACACACGCGCGCCCTCGGCGGTGGCGACAGACGTCGGCCGCCCGAAGAAGCTGTCGAAGAGACGGTTCATCTCGCCCTGAATCTCGGACGTGTTGTTGAAAGGCTCCCAACGCTCCAAGGTCATGAACGGACGCCAACGATCCACAGCCATATGGTTTCCTCCTGTCTGGCCCGCCTGCCTGCGAGCCGATTCAACTTGAGTACACCCTTCATATATCAGGTGAGTGATGACATGTCAAGCTAGCCAGGATCATCATAACTACCGGAATTGAATAGGCTCTCACCGGATGGGTGATAGGGTCATGAGAATGAAGCTCGGGTGCCTCGGGTGCCTGACCCTCCTGGTCTTCGGCGTGATGGCGGGCGGCGTTTTCTGGGGGGGCATCGAGGCCCTCCGGCAACCCGACGACCCGCCACCGAGCGGGACCGCGGCCGAAGGCGTGAGGGCGCAGCACAAGATCTTCGAAATCGTGCGGCGCGGCGCTCACCGGGGGCAGCGAGACGCCGAGCCGATCGTGCTCTCCGAGAGCGAGCTGAGCGCGTTCCTCTCGCGCCACCTCACCGAGAGCGCAGAGCTACCGCTGACGGACATCGGCGTGCGCCTGATGCGGGGGGGTGTCGCCGACTTCCGCGCGAGGCTCCCTCTGCGCTACCTCGTGGCGGAGCCGCCGGCCGCGGCGCTGGGCGCGATGCTCCCCGCCGAACTGCTCGACCGGCGCGTCTGGCTCCGCGTGCGCGTCCGTCCCCAGCTCGAGCCCGACGCGGAGCGAAAGGAGCGACGCTACCTGAGGCTCGAGGTCACCCAGTTCGCGGTCGGCCGGCAGCGCGTGCCCGCGGTGCTGCTGCGCGTGCTGCTCGATCCGGCCGCGCTTCGCGTGCTTCGCTGGCGCATGCCGGACGGAATCGACGCCGTCACGGTCGAGGCGGGGCGGGTCGTGGTCCGGCCTGCTTCATAGCGTTCACGTAGCGGAGCTGGAGATCGTAGAGGAGCTCGTCGAGGACCTGCGTCTCCTCCGGCGTACGGTGGCCCTCGGTCTTCTCGCGAAGAAGGATCAGCAGGTCGATCGCGTCGGCGGCGTTCGTGAGGTCGCGGTGCCGCTGGCCGGTCATCGGATCGGGCGCGTCGCCGAGCGAGACGACCGCGGAGCTCGCCAGCATCATGAAGAGTCCGACGAGGTTGCGTTCTGACTCCGGGCCCGGGCCGAGCGACGGCTCGGGCGTCGGCCTCCGAGGCTCCTCGACGGGGGCCGCGGCGGGCGCGGGAGGCTCGTCATCCGACGAGCGGCGGCGGCGGTCGCTGACCTTGAACGCCTCGTCGGGGTTTTCCGGAACCATCTTGGCGGAACCTAGCATACGCGAAAACCCCTGCTGTATAATCGCTTACCCTCAGGAACGGACATGACCGAGTCCCCCGGTGTTCTGTTCGACCGACTCCTGGACGTTATGGCCCGGCTTCGCGGTCCGGCCGGGTGCCCGTGGGACCGCGAGCAGACCCGGACCTCCCTGAAACCCTTTCTGATCGAAGAGGCCTACGAGGTCCTCGAGGCGATCGAGGCCGGCAACCCCGGCGAGCTCGAGGAGGAGCTGGGCGACCTCCTGTTCCAGGTCGTCTTTCACACCCGGCTGGCCGACGAGGCGGGCGAGTTCGCCATGGCCGATCTCCTGCGGCGCCTCATCGACAAGATGGTGCGCCGCCACCCGCACGTGTTCGGGGATGCCGTCGCCGGCCCCTCGTCGGAGGTCCTCGCGCGGTGGGAGGCGATCAAGCAGCAAGAGGCGGCGGCGAGCGGCCGGCGGCGGTCGGTCATCGCCGGCGTCCCGCGCTCGCTTCCCTCCCTCCTACGCGCGCAGCGACTCCAGGCGAAGGCGGCGCGGGTCAACTTCGACTGGCCGGACGCGCGCGCCGCGTGGGCCAAGGTGGAGGAGGAGATTCGCGAGGCCGGCGACGCCATCGCCTCGGGCGAGGCGCGGCGCGTGCAGGAAGAGCTCGGCGATGCGCTCTTCTCGCTCGTGAACGTGGCGCGCCTCTCCTCGATCGACGCCGAGGAGGCGCTCCAGGGCGCGATCGAGAAATTCCGGCGCCGCTTCACGGAGATGGAGGCCGACCTCACGGCGCGAGGCAAGTCGCTCGGCGCGGTGCCGCAGGACGAGCTCGAGCGGGCGTGGGAGGCGGCCAAGGATCGGGAGCGACCGGCGCCATGAAGCTCAAGGTCGGCCCGTCGTCCATCTCGATCGAGCGCGGCGACATCACCGACTGGGAGGTCGATGCCATCGTCAACGCCGCGAACCCCACCCTCGCGATGGGCACCGGCGTGGCCGGCGCGATCAAGCGCAAGGGCGGCGTGATCATCGAGGAGGAGGCGATGCGGCAGGGGCCCGTCGAGGTCGGGGAGGCCGTCCTGACGACCGGGGGGAACCTCGCGGCCACGCACGTCATCCACGCGGCCGTCATGGGCCCTGATCTCAAGACCGACGGCGACAGGATCGCCGCCACCACCCGGGCGGTCCTCGGTCTCGCGACCAAGCATCGCATCACCTCGCTGGCCCTCCCCGCGCTGGGGACCGGCGTCGGGCACGTCCCGCCGGTCATCTGCGCGGATGCAATGCTGAAGGCGGTCGTCGAGCATCTCCGGGCGGGGGGGTCGAGCCTCAGACGGGTCGCGTTCGTCCTCTACCAGGACGACGCCTACAAAGCCTTTACAGATACGTTGAAACGCCTGGGTGCGGTACAGTAGTAGGCTACGATGGCGCAGCAGGTAAAGCTCAGTCACCCCGTCAGCCGGCGGCTCGGGGACCTCCTCGTTGCCGACGGCCTGCTCACCCCGGAGCAGCTCCAGAAGGCCCTCGCCGAGCAGAAGGGCTCGACCGACAAGCTCGGCTCGATCCTGATCCGCCTCGGCTTCATCAACGAGGAGCAGCTGATCGGGTTCCTCTCCCGCCAGTACGGCGTGCCGTCGATCACGCTCTCGCAGCTCGTGGTCGATACGGAGGTTCTGAAACTCGTGCCGCCCGCGATCGCGAAGAAGTACGAGGTGCTGCCCGTGCGGCGCATGGGCAACTCGTTGGCGCTCGCGATGGCCGACCCGACCAACGTGTTCGCGCTGGACGACATCTCCTTCATGACGAACCTCCAGGTCCTGCCGCTCGTCGCCTCGCAGTCCGCGATCAAGAAGGCGATCGACCGGCACTACGAGTCGAAGACCGAGGCGATCGCCAGCGTCATGCAGGACATGTCGACGGATCTCTCCAACGTCGAGGTCGTCGAGGGCGACGAGGAAGGCGCCAAGGTCGACGTCTTCGAGCTGAAGGAGTCGGCGGACGAGGCGCCGGTGGTGAAGCTGGTGAACATGGTGCTGGTGGACGCGATCCAGAAGGGGGCATCGGACATCCATTTCGAGTCGTACGAGAAGGTGTTCCGGATCCGGTTCCGGATCGACGGGGTGCTGCACGAGATGCTGGCGCCGCCCAAGCGGCTGGAGGCGGCGATCCTCTCGCGCATCAAGATCATGTCGAACCTGGACATCGCCGAGCGGCGGCTGCCGCAGGACGGGCGCATCAAGCTGCGCTACAGCACCCGCGAGATCGACTTCCGGGTCTCGACCCTGCCGACGATCTTCGGGGAGAAGGCGGTCCTCCGGATCCTCGACAAGGAAGCGCTCCAGCTCGACCTCACGAAGCTCGGGTTCGACGACTGGAGCCTGGAGAAGTTCAACGCCGCGATCCACCAGCCCTACGGGATGGTGCTCATCACGGGGCCGACGGGCTCGGGCAAGACGACGACGCTGTACTCGGCGATCCACACGATCAACTCGCCCGAGCACAACATCATGACGGCCGAGGACCCGGTCGAGTACAACCTGAAGGGCGTCAACCAGGTGCAGATCAACGAGGGGGTCGGCCGGACGTTCGCCGCGGCGCTGCGGTCCTTCCTGCGGCAGGACCCGGACGTGATCCTGGTCGGCGAGACGCGCGACCTGGAGACGGCGCAGATCAGTATCCGCGCCGCGCTCACGGGCCACCTGGTCTTCTCCACGCTGCACACCAACGACTGCCCGTCCACGATCGCGCGGCTGCTCGACATGGGCATCCAGCCCTTCCTGGTGGCGTCCTCGCTGCTCCTCATCCTGGCCCAGCGCCTCGGCCGGAAGATCTGCAAGGCGTGCAAGGAGCCCTACGAGGGGGACGAGGAGACGCTCGTGCCGTACGGCCACGTGCCGACCGGCAAGGGCAAGGTGACGTTCTACAAGGGCAAGGGCTGTCCGACCTGCAACTTCACGGGCATGAAGGGGCGCGTGGCGATCTACGAGGTCATGCCGATCTCCGAGGAGCTGCGCGACGCGATTCTGAGGAATGCCCCGACCGCCGAGCTGCGCGAGCTGGCGCAGTCGCAGGGCATGAAGACGCTCCGCCAGAACGGGCTCCTCAAGGTGCTCGAGGGGACCACGACCGTCGAAGAAGTGGTTCGAGTCACCGTCGCCGAGTAGCCGCTACCCGTTCGGCCGCGTCACGACCTCGCTCGTCCGCGTGTTCCGCGCGACGACCCTCCCGCCCTTGATGACGAGGAGCTTCTCCGCCTGCTCGGTGATCGCCTGCGCGGCGTCGCGCGCGTCGAGCACGACGAGGTCCGCGCGGCGGCCCTCGGCGAGGCCGTAGTCCGCGAGCCCGATCGCGCGCGCGGGGTTGGTCGTGATCAGGTCGAGGAGCCACGCGAGCTGGTCGAGGTTGCCGAGGTGGCAGGCCATCGCGGCCACGAGCGCCTGGCGGAGGAGGTCCGGGTGGCCGTAGGGGGTGAAGGGGTTGACGATGTTGTTCGTGGAGATCGCGACGTTGACGCCGGCGGCACGGAGCTCGGCGAGCCGGGTGACGCCGCGCCAGGTCCGGCGCGCGTCGCCGCGCCCCTTCACGTGGAGCTCCGTCGCCGGCAGGCTGATGACGTGCACGCGCGCCTCGGCGAGCCTCGCCACGACGCGCGCCCGGTGGTCGGGCTCGAGCGCGTCGAGCGTCGAGAGGTGGCCCAGCGTGACGCGCCCCTGCATGCCGCGCGCGATCGTCTGCTCGGCGATGTAGTCCGAGGTCAGCATCGCGGGGTCGTCGGCGCTGTCGGCGTGGAAGTCGAGGGGGACGCCAAACGCCGTCGCGGTCTCGAAGAACCAGTCGATGTGGCGGCGCTGGTCCCGGTCCATGTACGGGCAGCCGCCGAGGACCGCCAGGCCCGCCTTCAGCGCTTCACCTAACAGGTCCTGCGTGACGCCGTCGTTGAAGATGCCCTCCTGGGCGAAAGCGATCAGCTGGAGGTCGAGCACGCCCGCGAGCTCGGCCTGGAGCCGGCGCAGCGCCTCGACGCCGCGCAGCTCGACGTAGGCGTCCACCTCGACGTGGGCGCGCATCGCCGTGCAGCCGTGGCGGACGGCCAGCTCGAGGACGCGCCGCGCCCGGCGGTACACGTCGTCCACCGTGAAGGCCTTCTTCAGCTCGGCGACCAGCGTCTGGGCGCTCGGGCCCCCCGCGGAGAGCCCCTCGGTGCGGTCGGCGATGAAGGCCTTGTCGGGGTGGATGTGGCTCTCGACGAAGCCCGGGACGACGAGCTTGTCCGTCACGTCGAGCGTCTCCACGCCGCTCGCGGGGAGCCCGGCGCCGATCCGGTGGATGAGCCCGTCGCGGATGGCCACGTCCTGGCGCCGGCCGGCGACGAGCCCGCCGCGCAGCACGAGATCGCCCATGGCCGCGCAGTATAACGCCTCGCGGACGGGCGCGGCGCCTTGACCTGACGGCGCCCGCGTGATACGTCCAGCACACTGCCGCGCGCCGTCGAGGAGGTCACTTCGTGAGCACGTTGGCCGACCTGGTCCAATGGGGGTTGCGCGGAGCGTCGCGGTCCCCGCGGCGCGCCCTCGCGCTGCGCCTCTCCGCCGTGCTCGCGTTCCTCGCGCTGTGGAGCGTCGCCTCGGGGCTCGTCGTCGTTTTCAAGCTCTTCAACCCGATCTTCCTCGCGGGGCCGTGGCTCGTGCTGGGGAAGGTGCGGGAGCTCGCGGTGAGCGGCCAGCTCTGGGGCCACGTCGCGGCCACGCTCGAGCGCGTCGCCGTCGGCTTCACGACGGGCGCCGTCCTGGCGCTGGCGCTCGGCCTGCCGGCGGGGCGGTGGCGCGCGGTCCGGAACCTCCTCGAGCCGGTCGTCGAGATCCTGCGGCCGATCCCGCCGCTCGCGATGCTGCCGCTCTTCATCGTGTGGGTCGGGATCGGCGAGCCGTCGAAGGTCGCCTTCATCACCTATGCGACGTTCTTCCCGATGTTCCTGACGACGGTCCACGCCGTCCAGCAGGTGGACCCGCTCCTCCTGCGCGCGGCCTCGAGCCTCGGCGCCCGGGGCGCGCCCCTCTTCTTCAGGGTCGTGCTGCCGGCGGCGCTGCCCGAGATCGTCACCGGGCTCCGCCTCGGCGTCGCGCTCTCGTTCTTCGTCATCGTCATCTCGGAGTTCATCGGCGCCGAGCAGGGGCTCGGGTACCTGATCAACGACGGGCGGAACTTCTTCCTCGTCCCGCAGATGCTCGGCGCGGCGATCGTGCTCGGGCTCCTCGGCTACGCGGGGAACGCGCTCGTCGTGCTCCTCGCGCGCCGCTGGCTCCGCTGGGAGCGGCCGTCGGCGGCATGAGCACGGCGAGCGGCGCGCGGGTGCGCATCGAGGGCGTCGGGAAGGCGTTCGGCGCGGACGGGCGCGCGACGCCGGCGCTCGTGGACGTGAGCCTCGAGGTCCAGGCGGGCGAGCTCCTGTGCCTGCTCGGCCCCTCGGGCTGCGGCAAGTCCACGCTCCTCAACATCGTCGCGGGCTTCCTGCCGCCGACGCGGGGCCGCGTGCTGGTGGACGGCACGCCGGTCACGGGCCCCGGCCCCGAGCGCGGCGTCGTCTTCCAGGAGTACGTGCTCTTCCCGTGGCTCACGGTGGCGCAGAACGTCGAGTTCGGGCCGCGGCTCGCGGGCGCGTCGCCGGCGCGCCGCCGGGAGATCGCGGCGCGCTACCTCGAGATGGTCGGGCTCGAGGAGCACGCGGCGAAGTTCCCCGCGCAGCTCTCGGGCGGGATGAAGCAGCGGGTCGCGATCGCGCGGGCCCTCGCGAACGGCCCGTCCATCGTCCTCATGGACGAGCCCTTCGGGGCGCTCGACGCCCAGACGCGCGAGGTGATGCAGGAGGAGCTCTCCCGGATCCAGCGGGTCGAGCACAAGACGATCGTCTTCGTGACCCACTCGATCCGCGAGGCGGTGTACCTCGCCGACCGCGTCGTGGTGCTGACCCGCGCGCCCGGCCGGGTGAAGGACGTGTTCGCGATCGAGCTGCCCGGCCCGCGCGACCGCTTCGCGCCCGAGTTCACGCGCTACGAGAGCGAGATCACGCGCGTGGTGAAGGAAGAGGTCGCCAAGGTTCACGAATGATCCGCGTCCTGGCGCTCGTCGCGGCGTTCATCGTCTGGGCCGCGGTTGCCTACGGGAACCGCGCCGTCGAGCTCGTGATCCCGGCGCTCCTGCCGACGCCCGGCGACGTCGTCGCCGTCGGCGTGGCGCTCGCGCGGGACGGGTCGCTCGCGAAGGACGTGCTGGTGTCGTCGGGCCGCATCGTCGCCGGGTTCGCCCTCGCGGTGGCCGCGGCGCTCGGCCTCGGCCTGCTCGTGGCGCTCTGGACGCCCGCGCGGCTCGCCCTCGAGCCCGTCGTCGAGTTCGTGCGGCCGATCCCGCCGCTCGCGTTCCTGCCGATGTTCCTCGTCTGGTTCGGGCTCGGCGAGACGTCGAAGATCGCCTTCATCGCGTACACGACCTTCTTCCCGATGTTCGTCGGGATCGCCGCGAGCCTCTTGCGCGTGGACGTGATGCTGCTCCGCGCCGCCGCGAGCCTCGGCGCGACGCGGCGGGACCTCGTGCGGCGCGTCGTGCTGCCGGGGGCGCTGCCCGGGATCGTCGTTGCCCTGCGCCTCGGCTTCGGCCTCGCGATCTTCGTGATCGTCGGCGCCGAGTTCATGGGCGCCGACGCCGGCCTCGGGAACCTCATCATGGAAGGGCGGACCTTCTTCAATCCGGCCCAGATCGTCATGGGGGCCCTGCTCCTCGGGGTCCTCGGCTCGCTCGTCAACGCCCTGCTCGTCGCCCTCGAGCGGCGCGCGCTCCGGTGGCGCGCGCAGGGCTGAGGCCATTCACGCCGAAAGGAGTCGTACGATGCGATACGTGACCGTCGTGCTGGGGCTGCTGCTCCTCCTCGCGGGCTCGTCCGGCGTCGCCGCGCAGGGTCGGCTCGAGTTGACCGAAGTGGACGCCTGGCTCGTGCGCGACGCCCAGATGTCCTCGCAGTTCGCCGTCGCCGACGCGCTCGGGTACTTCAAGGAGCAGGGGATCAAGGTCAACCCGCGCTGGTACATCGCCGGCACCGACCTGCCGTCCATGTGGGGCGCCGGCAACATCCACCTGGGGACGGCGACCGCCACGATGCTGGTGCCGATCGCGGCCGCCGGGCAGGCCATCTACAACATCGCCCCCCAGAGCGACATCGCGGGCACCCAGCAGCTCGTCCTCGGCAAGCGCGGCCAGGAGCTCGTGCGCGCGCCGAAGGACCTCGAGAAGCTGAAGATCGGGATGCCGAAGGGCGCGTCCGTCACGATGGCCATCCAGGAGATGGCGAAGGATACCGGCGTGGACTTCGCGAAGATCCAGTTCGTGAACCTGGCGCCCCCCGACGCGGTCACCGCGCTCGCCAAGGGCGACATCGACGCGATGGCGTGCTGGGCGCCGTGGGTGTTCAGCGCGGTCAAGAACGGCGGCAAGGTCTACTTCACCGGCAACCGGAGCTTCATCCCCGGCAAGGAGGGCCAGGTGGACTGGCTCCTCGTCCACGCGGGCGTGGTCGTGAGCGGCAAGATGCTCAAGGAGAACCCGAACACGCTGAAGGCCATCCTCAGGGCGCTCGCGAAGGCGACGAACACGATCAACACCGACCGCGAGGCGGCGGTCAAGATCGTGGCGCGCGAGATGAAGATGGAGGAGGGCCTCGCGCGCGACATCATGGCGCTCAACGTCTACTCGATGGAGATGACGCCCAAGATCGCGAAGGGCATGAGCGAGTTCGTCGACTTCCTCTACTCGCTCCAGCGGATTCCACACAAGGTCGCGCCCGAGAGCCTCTTCTACACGAAGCTCCTCAAGGAGGTGGACCCGAAGCTCGTGAAGTGGGAGGCGAAGTCCGGGGAGACGCAGAGGTGAAGTGAGGGGAGGGAGGAGACTGCCATGCTCGATCTCGTGATTCGCGGCGGCGAGGTGGTGACGCCGCAGGGCGTCGGCAAGTGGGACGTGGCCGTCCAGGGCGAGCGCATCGCCGCCGTCGCCCTGCCCGACGTGCGGCAGGAGGCCGGCCGGGTCATCGACGCGACGGGGAAGATCGTCGTCCCCGGCGGCGTCGAGCCCCACACGCACCTCGCCCACTTCATCTCGATGCACCCGGAGGACAACCTCCACACGCTCGGCCCCGAGGACGATACGCGCGGCATGGTCTTCGGCGGCACGACGACCCACGTGGACTTCTGCTTCGTCCGTCCCGGCATCGACATCCAGCAGGCGATCGAGACGCGGGCGGCGCGCTGGAAGGGCAACGCGTACGCGGACTACTCCTTCCACGTGGCACTCCAGGGCCAGCTCCCGATCAAGCTCTTCGATCAGATCCCCGAGGCGATCCAGGCCGGCTTCCCGAGCTTCAAGGTGTTCACGGTCGAGGTGCTGCCGCCGCATCCCAAGCGCCATCCCTACCGGCTCGACTTCGGTCGGATCCAGCTCGCGATGGAGAAGGTCGCGCCCCACGGCGGCATCATGGCCGTCCACGCCGAGGACCACGACATCGTGCAGTTCATGTACGAGAAGTTCCGCGAGGAGAAGCAGACCGACGGCTGGCTCCTCCCGCTCGTCCACAACAAGCTCTCGGAGCTGCTCGCGTTCCGGCGCACGATCCAGCTCGCCGCGGCCACGGGCGCGGGCGTCTACTTCGTCCACACCTCGGCGCGGGAGGGCGTCGAGGCCGTGGCCGAGGCGCGCGCGCAGGGGCTCCCGATCTACGCGGAGACGCTCCACCACTACGCCTGCTTCACCGCCGAGGACTACAAGACGCCGCGCGGCTTCTGCTATCACACGTATCCCTCGCTCAAGTATCCCGAGGACCAGGCGGCGCTCTGGAACGGCCTCGTGCGGGACGGCGTCTCGACGACGGCCACCGACGAGTTCCCGACCTCGCTCGAGCTGAAGCTCCGCGGCCAGGACCTCGAGAACGTGACCGGCGGCAACCTCGGCGCCGAGGCGCGGATGGGGATCGTCTTCTCCGAGGGCGTGATGAAGCGGCGGATGTCGCTCCCGCGCTTCGCCGAGGTGACGTCCACCAACGCGGCGCGGATCCTCGGCCTCTACCCACAGAAGGGCGTCATCGCGCCCGGCAGCGACGCCGACCTCGTGCTGATCGATCCGGCGATCAAGAAGACGCTCGCGCGTGAGGACTTCCACGTGAGCGACTACAGCCCGTGGGAAGGCTGGGCGGTGCAGGGCTGGCCCGTCACCACGATCCTGCGCGGCAAGGTCGTCGTGGAGAACGGCCGCCTCCTCGGCGACACGCGCGACGGCAAGCTCGTCCGGCGCAAGATCGGCCTCGAGGTCCTGCGCCGGCCGTCGTGCTGAGCGGGCGCGAAGTCATCGGAGGGGGCCTCGGCGGCCCCCTCCGGATACCCAATCTCATTGCCGTCCCGATGCCCATCCGAATCGTGAAACCGCAAGGCGTCGTATTCGAGACTCTGGGCCACCCCACATAGAGACTAAACAGTTGACAAGGTGTTCCCGATAGTGTGATAGAACTATGGCATCATGGTGCGAAGCGAGCACACGTCCGGCGCGCAGGAGACCCTGTGGGCAGAGGAGGATACGCCTTTGACGTCGCGCCGGGTCGATCGCACTAAGGGCATCGATCAACCTGCCCGAGAACCATTCCATCCGCCGGCAACGCCTTCAG
>WNFB01002096.1_pt1 | contig 36654 bp, 33 predicted proteins | sample 5400501 | NCBI WGS metagenome assembly WNFB01 (sample SAMN13153341, study PRJNA577476) | soil metagenome | isolation source: 200 cm saprolite under Douglas fir tree site 2 hole 1 | place: USA:California | collected 2015-04-18
CTCATAAGCGTCAGGCGCATAGCCTCAAGGTCGCTACTCAAGGGATTCACCAGCGTCACCGCTGGTATGGCACGAGTATCAAATGGCGCAACGGCCGTAGAAGTGCCATTGGAGGCAGTCAATTCAGCTCTTGAGCCGTTTGACGGCAGGGGCGCCGTCTTTGCTCCTTGCACAAGGACACGCGCAGATGATGCATCGGCATAGGCCAGCAGGTTGACCATGCGGGCGCGGCTCGTCATGGCATAGGTGATAATTTCGTTGAGACCCGCTCCAACCAATATGTTGCGTACCTCATACTCACGAGCAAACCAGGACTCTCCCTGAGGCTCCGGCAAGGGGCCAGAGGGAATAGTGCTGGGAATCGAGTTGTAGCCGATCATGCGCAGCACCTCTTCTACAAGATCGGCACTCTCCACAACATCCGAGCGGTAGGTCGGCACGGTGACAAGCATATTGTTACTGTGCTCATCCGGCACCACAGTGAAACCCAGCCACGTCAGCGCGTCGACGACTTCATGCTGGGTCACTTTTACCGCCGTCAGCCACTCCACGTCATCGGTAGAGAAAGCGATGGTACGGGGCTGTAACGGTGCTGGATAGCAATCGACGATGCCGGGATGCACCGTTCCACCCGCCAGCTCCGCCATCAACTGCATGGCGCGGTTGGAACCAACCACCGTCAGTTGTGGGTCAAGCCCCTTCTCGAAGCGGCTGGATGCATCGGTACGCAGGCCAAGTGAGACGGAGGTACGCCGTACGTTCGCGGGATGGAAGTTGGCAGCCTCTAGCAGCACCCTGGTGGTATGCTCGTTGACTTCGCTGATTGCTCCACCCATAACACCGGCAATGGCGGTTGGCCCCTGTGGGTCGGTAATCAGCAACATGTCGCTGGTGAGCTTGCGCTTTACGCCATCGAGGGTCGTCATTTCCTCGCCAGGATGGGCACGGCGCACGATGATATGCTGCTGGCGTACAAGATCATAGTCGAAGCCATGAAGTGGCTGACCGAACTCCAGCATCACATAGTTGGTGATATCTACGACGTTGTTGATTGGCCGCATACCCGCTGCAAGGAGTCGCCGCCCCATCCATTCCGGTGATGGCCCGATCTTCACATCGCTGATGATACGGGCAGTGTAGCGCGGGCAGAGATCCGGGTCCTCGACGGTGACGCGCACCATTTCCGAGGCGGGCTTTCCCTGCTCCTGTATGACGGGTTGAGGAATACGCAACTGCTGTTTGGTGAGGGCCGCGACCTCACGCGCAATGCCAATCATCGAAGTGAGGTCTCCGCGATGGGCTTTGATGGCGAAGTCGAAGACAACCTCACCCAGCACATCGGCGAGTCGCTGCCCTATGGCCGTGTCAGGATCGAGAATGTAGATGCCCGCGTGGTCGTTGCCCATGGCCAGTTCGCGCGGCGAGCAGAGCATCCCCTGCGAAAGGTAGCCCATCGATTTCTTTTCACCAATGGTGAGATCGCCGACCCTGGCTCCCACCAGAGCCAGCGGTACCTTGTCACCCTGCCTGATATTGGGTGCGCCGCAGACAACGCCCAGTTCTTCTTTGCCGGTGATCACCCGCGTATAGGTGAGGTGATCTGAACCAGGAATTTTCTCCAGGTGGATGATCTGGGCGGTGATAATCTTATCGCCCCACTCGGCACCGATGTATTCGATGGCTTCAACTTCCAGGCCAGCCATGGTCAGTGTATGCGCCAGTTCTTCCGGCGTCATTGTTATGTCAACATATTCTTTAAGCCAACTCAGTGGCACTTTCATAATAGTATCTCCCCGTAGGAGTTTGATTTATCGCGCCCGTAGGGTGGGGAAGGGCATGCACTCCCCACCCCAAGGGGCGCGATAAATGGGGCCCCTACGCACTCTTAAAATTGTTGCAAGAAACGTAAATCGTTGCCGGAGAAGAGGCGGATCTCGCCAATGGAATATTTGAGTATAGCGATACGCTCTGGCCCTATGCCGAAGGCGAAGCCACGGTACCTGGCGGGGTCATAACCAACTTCCCGTAATACTTTTGGATGCACCATGCCGCAGCCGAGCATCTCCAGCCAGCCGGTGTACTTGCAGAGACGGCAGCCATCGCCGCTACAAAGCGGGCAATCCATATCCATCTCGGCACTTGGCTCGGTGAACGGGAAGTAGCTGCCACGGAAGCGCACGCGCCTGCCCTCGCCGAAAAGTTCGCGGGCGACCCGTTCAAGGCAGCCCTTGAGATCACCCATGGTACAGTCCTCGTCGATCAGCAGCCCCTCGATCTGATGGAACATAGCTTCATGTGAAGCATCGATTGCCTCGTTGCGATAGACCTTCCCTGGAGCGACGACGCGCACCGGAGGGAGCATCTGCTGCATGGCGCGTATCTGCATCGGCGAGGTCTGTGTGCGCAGGAGAATCTGCCCTGGCACAATCCAGAAAGTGTCCTGCATATCGCGTGCGGGATGATCCGCTGGAATGTTCAGAGCCTGGAAGTTGTAGTAATCGGTCTCCACCTCTGGTCCATCGATGATGTGGAATCCCATCTTGGCAAAGACCTGTGTTATCTCCCAGATGGTACGCGAAATCGGGTGCATATGCCCGACCGGCATCTCTCGCCCCGGCAGGGTCACGTCGATACGTTCCTGCTCAAGAGCTTGTAGCAGTTCGCGCTGGCGCAAGCTCTCGCGCTTGGCGGCGAGCCTCTGCATCAATTCCGCTTTGACAGCGTTGATCTTCTGCCCAACGATGGGACGTTCATCTTTTGATAGCTTTACCATGATAGAGGAGAGGTTGGTCAGTTCGCCGCGTTTGCGACCGAGGTACGCGGTGTCCCACTCCTCCAGTTCTGCCGAGGTCTGTATCGGCTCCAATTGCTCGATGGCACGGGCCTGTAGTGCATCGAGCTGCTCCAATAAGGAGTCCAGTTGCCCTATCATCTTATTTGCATCCTCCCAAAAACGATAAAACCGACAAACTTTACGTCAACAGGGACGAAGTTGTCGGCAATCTCCGTGGTACCACCCGTTTTGAACCAGCTTTTCGCATTCCTGCTCACCTCACCATACATATAACAAGAGGGAGGAGTGAATGGGACTGAGTTCCACTCGGTTTGTCTGTTAACGGGGACTTTCCGGTACTGTCTACTTCACGCCTGAAAGGTGTTTTCAACAGCCAGCTCTGGGGTGAACTTCGTCAGACGGGTGTGCAAAAGGGCTTGCAGCCAGTGGCCCCTTCTCTCTTAGCGTTCCTACAGTCTGAGTACTCTCCCCATCATCGCCTTTTGTACGCTATTGTATCAAGATATAGTATGCCAGATTTTTGGGGAAAAGTCTATAGTTTTTTGGGGACGTTTGTCATTCTGGCTATTTACCGAAAAAGCGCAACAATGAGAACGTTTGACTTTGTCAAACGTTCTCATTGTTGCGCTTTTTCGGTAAATAGCCAAATTGGCTCTGACAAAGCCGGGGTTCTCCCTTTGAGGGAAACTCATATCGAGGTATGATATGATGTTCTCGTCAACCTATCATATCAGGTTACTATATTCTCAAGGAGAGAGAAAATACATGAATCGTCGAGACCAGATCCGTATGACCGACGCAGAAATACAGGCATTTCTCGAAGAGCAGCGCACGCTCCAGGTAGCCACGATTGATCACGATGGGTACCCACACCTGGTGGCGATGTGGTATGTGCTGATAAACAATGAAGTGGTTTTCTGGACTTACGCCAAATCGCAGAAGGCGGTAAACCTGCGGCGTGACCCACGGCTCACCTGTATGGTTGAGGCTGGGCAGCGGTACGACGAATTGCGTGGGGTGCAGATCAAGGGACAGGCAGTCATGAGCGATGACCCTGAAACGGTTTTGCGCGTGGGGGAGACAATCTGGGAACGCTATACTGGCCCTTTGAATGAGCATACGCGCCCGATGGTTGTGGCCCAGGCGGCGAAACGGGTGGTGATATTTGTGAAGCCTATGGAGGTAGTTTCGTGGGATCACCGCAAGCTGGGCGGTGGGTATTAGAGAGCTAAAAGGAACAGGCAGCAAGCTGGCAGTCCGCGGACTGCCAGCTTGCTGCCTGTTCTTTAGTTGATTAATTCATCTTCCTAACAAAAACGCCAGCAAACTATTCGCCGCAGGGCTTGCCGCCGCCAGCACCAGTTGCGCCACAAACGTAATCACGATCAGGGCAGCCGTCGTCAACGCTATTGACGAAGAGAGGCCAAGAGGTGTCGTCAGATGGTCCTCTTTGAGAGGGGCGTCGAAGTACATGGCCTTCACAACGCGGCCATAATACACCAACGAGACAATGGTATTAATCAGTGCCACTACAACCAGCACATACAGCCAGTGACCCACCACGCTCTGTCCACTATTGATCAGAGCTTGCCCCTGGCCCCAGGCCGCCGTGAAGATAAATACCTTACTGATAAAACCGGCCATTGGCGGAATACCACCAAGCGAGAGCAGGCAGAGTGCCGTACCCAGGCTCAACAAAGGAGCGCGACTCCCTAACCCACGGAAATCTTCGATACGCTCTCCACCCGTCGCATTTGCCAGCGCGATTATACCGGCGAAGGCTCCCAGGTTCGTCAGCACATAGACCAGGATAAAGAAGAGTACCGCCGCATTGCCATCCGATTGATTGCTCGCCAGGCTCGCTGTAAAACCAACCAGGATATAGCCCGCCTGCGCGATACTGGAATAGGCCATCATTCGCTTGATGTTGCTCTGCACAGCCGCTACAAAGTTACCCAGTGTCATCGACAGGATCGCCACAATCGAGATCGCGATGACCAGCGATGGAAGGTTGACAGCGCCGAGGCCGCCATCGATGAAGACCCGAATAAGGGCGGCGAAACCCGCCGCCTTGGAGCCAACCGAGAAGAAGGCCGTGGCCGCTGTCGGCGCGCCTTCGTAGATGTCCGGTGCCCACATATGAAAGGGTACCGCCGAAATCTTGAAGCCGAAGCCCGCCAGGATCAAGATGCCAGCGATCAACTCCATCAGGTTGCTCTGCAAGGATATGATCACATTACCGCTATGGATGCCACTCTTGATCAGCGTGGCAATGCCCATCAGGTCCGTTGTACCCGTCAGGCCATAGAGCAGGGCAAAACCGTAGAGCAGGATTGCCGAAGACATGGCACCCAGCAGCACGTACTTGACAGCCGCCTCGGCTGAACGCTCATTGGCGCGGATCAGGCCCGCCATCACATAGAGCGGTATACTTGTGAGTTCCAGCGAGATATAGATAGAGATCAATTCCCCTGTACTCGCCATCAGCATCATACCCGTCACAGAGAAGAGCATGAGGGTGTAGAACTCCCCATCAGCCTTAACATACTTGCCCACATAGCTATAGGATGCCAGGATCATTACAGCAGCGATGATCAGAAAGATGATCTTAAAGAAGATAGCGTACTGGTCAACCACCAGCATGTTAAAAAATGCATGGTGGGCAACGTTGGGATCTAGCGTCAAGGCCAGCGAGATGGCAAAAGCAGCAGGGATGATCAGGCCAACCAGGGCTACCGTCACCGTCACAAGGCGGCGTTTGACGAACAGGTCAACCATCATCACCGCCAGTCCCAGTAGCGTCAGGCTTAACTCTGGTGACAGCAGATAGAGATCATTTGGACTAATTGGATGTAACATCGAACAAAACTCCTTACCCCTGGGGCGCGATAAATCGGGCCCATACGTTTATGGGCGCAGGGCCGCTGCACTGACTCCGTGCATAAGCTGGGTCAGGCTAGGGGTAATGACATCTACAAGGAACTTCGGATAGATACCCACGAACACGATAACCGCCGCCAGGGCAAAAAGCGGGATTGTCTCTCGCAGGTTGGCATCGGGCAACCAGTTCCACTTCGTGTTGAAAGGGCCATAGAAGACACGCTTGAGCATCCAGAGCAGGTAGCTGGCCGTCAGGATCATAGTGAAGACGGAGATAGCGGTGATCGTTGTCCAGACCTGGAAACTGCCGGTAAACACCATATATTCTGCGACGAAACCAGCCAGCCCAGGCAATCCAAGCGAGGCCAGACCCGCGAAGGTGAAGAGTGTCGCCAGCATAGGCATTTTCTTGGCAACGCCGCCAAAGACCGCGATTTCGCGGGTGTGGGCATGATCGTAGATCACCCCGACGCAGAAGAACAACATGCCCGTGATGATACCATGGCTGAACATCTGGATGGTTGCGCCCGTCAATGCCGCCATACGAAAAGCCATATCGCCAATACCAGCCGCAGCCGCTACACCTAGCAGGATGATACCCATATGGCTCACACTGGAATAGGCGATCAGCTTCTTCATGTCCGTCTGCACCAAACAAATACCCGCGCCATAGATGATATTAATCGCCGCGATCACCGCCAGCCAGCCAGCGAACTCATGCACGCCCTGTGGGAAGAGCGTGAGGCAGACGCGGATCAAGCCATAGGCACCCATCTTGAGCAGTATGCCCGCCAGGATCACGCTGACCTCGGTCGGAGCATCGGTATGCACATCCGGCAGCCAGGTATGGAACGGGAACATGGGTATTTTGATGGCAAAGGCCAGGAAGATCAGCAGGAAGGTTAGCAGTTGCAAGCTGATAGTCAGACCCGTAAGTGGAATGCTTACAGGGCCGTTGAAAAAGTGCGTCGAGAAGTACTGCATACTGGCTGTCGCCTGACCACCGTTGTTGACGTTGGTGAAGTACAGCACCAGGATACCGATCAGCATGAAGACGCTGCCAAAGAAGGTATACAGCAGAAATTTCCAGGCCGAGTAGATACGTCCAGGCATTCCATGCTTGATGACATCGCTTCCCCAGATGCCGATGAGCAGGAACATGGGAGCCAGTTCCACTTCCCAGAAGAGGAAGAAGAGGAACAGGTCAAGTGCCATGAAGACACCCATCACGCCTGCTTCCAGGATGAGCATCAGGGCGAGGTATTCCTTGACACGCACCTTCTCCCAGCCGCCGATGACAGCGAGCACAGTCAGCAAGGCATTGAGAATAACCATGGGCAGACCCAGCCCATCAACGCCCAGGAAATAATCGATCTTGAAATGTATCGTGCCAGCCGTAAAATCAATCCAGGATGTGTGGACATAATCGGCAGGGTTGTTGAGATCACCAAAGTGATAGCCATTGGCGGCGATGCGGAAGAATATCGCCATCGAGAGCACGAAGGTCGCGGCAGTAAATGCCAGGGCCAACCAGCGTGCAATCGACTTTGGTGTAGCCAGTACTGCCAGTGCGCCGATTACCGGCAGCAGGATAATCCAGGTGAGATCACTCGTAAATATCACAGTTTTATTATCCTTACTTCACAAATGTGACCAGCACAATGACGACTGCGGCCAACACCGCAACACCGCCGAAGAAACCGACCATGTAGGTTTGCACCCTGCCAGTCTCGACATGTCGCAGGTCGCGTCCCAGTGTCGTCACCAGGCGAGCCGTCCCATTGACCAGGCCGTCAACGATGTAGGCATCGAAGGCCTGCTCGATATGAGAGATACCCAGCACGACGTAGCGGATCAGCAGGTTGTAGAATTCGTCCACGTAGTACTTGCGCAGCAGTATACGATGCAACACGCGCAGCACCGCGTTGCCCTGTACAAAAGCGTTGATCTTCGCCAGGTCAATACGCGCATACAACGTGTAGGCCCAGGCAAAACCCACCAGCGAGACAACCACACCCACCCAGGTTTTCCAATCAGTCATCAGCGCAACAAAGTCAAATGGACGAGCATCTGACTTCAGGTAGGTGAAAAAACTGAACCAGTAGCCGGCAATAACTGATGGAATAGCCAGCAAAATCAACGGAATAGTGATCGTGCGGGGAGATTCATGCGGCTCACCAACACCGCGGTAGGTTCCGCCCCACAAGCCGCCGAAAGCACCATCTTTGCCGCCAAAGGCCAGGATAAAGGCACGAAGCATGTAGAAAGCGGTTAACCCGGCTGTCAATAGCGTTATCGCCCACAGGGCATAATCACCGTGGTCATAAGCGATGCCTATAATCGTCTCTTTGCTATAGAAGCCCGCGAAGAAGGGAAAACCGGCGATTGAAAGCGTGGCGATCAGCCACGTAATGGCTGTGATAGGCATCTTTGGACCAAGGCCACCCATCAAGCGCATATCCTGTACCTCTTTGTGCGTGGCATGGTGCAGTGCAACAAGAACGCTGCCAGCACCCAGGAAGAGCAGGGCTTTGAAGAAGGCATGAGTGAAGAGGTGGAACATACCAGGCCCAGCACCATACTCGCCCCCTACCCCCAGGCCGACAAACATATAGCCAAGCTGGCTGATGGTCGAGAAGGCCAGCACGCGCTTGAAGTCGGTCTGTACAAGGGCAATGCTCGCCGCGTAGAGGGCTGTGATACCACCAACCCAGGCCACAACCTGGAAGGCCGCGGGATCTGCTGTCGCGAAGAGCGGAAAGGTACGGGCTACCATGTACACTCCGGCTGCGACCATGGTTGCCGCATGGATCAGCGCGCTGACAGGCGTGGGGCCTTCCATGGCAGGCGGCAGCCAGACATGCAGGGGAACCTGTGCCGACTTACCGATAGCACCGCAGAAGACCAGGATCATAGCCAGGGTCAGCAGCCCTTTATCCATGCTCTGAACTTTAGTGGCCAGCTCGCTAAACTGGAAGGTACCCGTGTTCACAAAGAGGATCATAATACCGATCATAAAGCCCACGTCACCAACACGGTTCGCGATAAAGGCTTCAATAGCTGCACTGGCGGGGGAGAGACGATCCTCTTCAGGTTTGGCCCGTTTGTTGATCCAGAAACCAATTAGCAGGTACGAGCTGAGGCCAACCAGTTCCCAGCCCACGAACATCACCAGGAAATTCTCAGCAAAGACGATGACCAGCATTGAGAAGGCGAAGAGCGAGAGATAGGAGAAGAACCGCGCATAACCCGCCGAGTTTTCCATGTATCCCTGTGAATAGAACTGCACCAGCAGTGAGACGGTAGTAACCACCACCATCATGGCAATCCCCAGGTTATCCAGGTGGAAAGAAATAGTATAACTTGCGGCGCCTTGCACCAGCCAGTCATAGTGGAAAAGTGGAATGCCGCCCGCTGGCAAGGCCGAAGGCCCAAAGACACCTGCCGAGCTCAGGAGCAAAATCCACGAGTAGAGACAGGCCAGGGCCATAATGGCGATAGCGACGTAGCCGCTGGCCTTCGCTCCCATTGTGAGCTGAGGTACCTTGGGGTCCTCGTCGTCGGCTTCGCCCGGGCCATGCTCTTCATGATCCTCACCATGCGCCCCTTGTGCTTCAACGGCGTGAGCATCAGTGTGAACGTCAGTGTGAACGTCAGTGTGAACGTCAGTGTGAACGTCGGCGTGAGCATCCCCCTCGTGCTGTTCCTGGACCGCTACGCGGGGGCGGCTGAGCAAATCCCAGACCCGCGTGCCGAAAATAATCACCGCAAAAGAGAAAAGCGGTGCGAACAGGATAAGCCAGGAATATTGATACAATTCCATTGTTTTCACCACTTCATGATGTCTATTTCGCCAACGTCCACCGTGCTGCGCTTGCGATAGATAGCAATAATCATGGCCAGGGCCACCGCTGCCTCTGCCGCAGCTACCGTGATGATGAAGATGGCGAAGATTTGACCGGTCAAGTAGGTTTTATACTGGGAGACCTGGTCATAAAACGAAAAAGCCACCAGGGTAATATTTACCGCGTTCAGCATAATCTCGATGCCCATCAACACGGCGACGGCATTGCGCTTTGCCAATGCGCCGTAGAGTCCAATGCTGAACAGGACTGCGCCAAGCACCAGGTAGTGATTTAAAGTAAGTCCCACTGCGTTAGTCCTCCCTACCGATCACTATCGCGCCCACAATCGCTACCAGCAGCACCAGGGAGGCGATTTCAAACGGTAACACGTAGCTATAGGTGGTGGGGCTATACAGCAGTTGACCGATGCGCACGACGTTGCTAATGCCGGCTGGCAGTTGACCGGCTGCGTTGCCGTCATTGGCAACGGCATGAGTGCTGACCGTCGCCGCGTAGACGATACCGGCACCCACTAAGGTGCTGATAATTACAGCCACCCACCACTGCTTATTGTTGGGGTTGCTATTCAACTGGATATTGCTGGTACGGGTCAGCATAAGAGCGAAGAGGATGAGGATGGTCACAGCCCCTGCATAGATCAGTATTTGCACAATGGCAATAAATTCAGCATTGAGCAGCAGGTAGATACCGGAAGCCATGGCAAAGACCACCACTAACGCTAATGCGCTATGCACGATGTTGCGCATTCCCACCACGAGCAATGCCGACCCCACCAGGATAACTGCGATGATCCAAAATATGATGGTGGCTAAATCCATAAAAAATATTCCTCCTCCTAGTTCTCTATTCTTATTGTACCATTCGCGGGGTTGCTTGTTTTTTGTGCGGAGCCAATTGAAAATACCTGGCCTTGTACAATTCTATCAAAACATATTACCCCTGACAAGAGTGACTAGTTAAGCCTTCTAGTAACTATTCAGGACTCCTCTTCCTCGCGTAGAAAAAATGCATATGATATAGTGTACACAAGTCCATCTTGTACACGTACTTACTAGAGCAGTCCTTCTTCATGTGGAGGATCCAAATAAGATCACTACTAGCTGCTTTCAGTCGCCATTGTTTGTAGCGCTTCGCGTGCAATCATTGAGGCAATGCTTACTCGCTCATTGGGCTGGAATGTGAGCATGCAAAGCGGAGTTGGAGCAAATAACCTCCTGAATGAAAGGAGCCTGGGCCTTGCTTCATGCTCAAGTGTTCGTCCACTTCCGTGACGCCATTATCGCTGGATCGACTGGCAGAATGGCTATGCTCCTTCTCATCTATGGAGGGCCATTGATAGGCCTGCCACGAATAGATGTCGTCAGTACTTTAGGCTCGCTAGCCGCTCCAAACAAGCAAGACGCTGTGACGCTGGGTGGTGCTATCCATTTCACCGTGGGCATCCTCTTTGCCATTATCTATGCTGCTTTATGGAGTGTGGGGATTGGCAGCCCCACGTGGTGGTGGGGGCTCATCTTTGGTGCCATTCATGGCCTGGTGGTCATATTGCTGCTGCTCATGGTTACGCGCAAGTATCCTCCGCTGTCCGATATCATCAACGGATTACCAGTGATGGTTGCCATTTTGCTGAATCACATTGTTTTTGGCGTCGTCGTCGCCCTCGTCTACTCACCCTAGCAGTAGCAGCGTATTCACTCCCGTGCTGCAGTTTCAGCCCAAAAGCGTATAGAGTTTTTCATAAAGCGGTCCTAAAAGTGCTAAGATGAGCCGATGGACCGGCTCGAAACGTAACACGATGGCGAGTGAAGTGGTGCGAGGATTCAAAAGAAAAATGACAGATACTTCTTAAGGACGCTATATGTTATAATTTATGTATCACCATCCACCATCTTCTCTTATAAAAAGGTAATATCATTTATGAGTATGACACAGGCAACTTCGGAATATAGCCCCTCTCGCGATCTGCACTGCCCACATTGCAATACTGTACTGCCTCCACAGGCCACGTTTTGTGCTTCCTGCGGCGAGCGCATTGTGAAAAAAAATGTCGCTTCTCTCCTGCAAGATGATGTAGATATCGCCGCCCGTTATCGTATCACCTCTCTTGTACGCCGCCGTCCCTATGTGAACCTCCTGTTTGCTATCGATAACCAGTTGCAACGTCCGGTTGCTATTCGCGACATCGACATCACCGTCTTGAACGATGAAGAGCGAATAGAGGCCTGTGAAATAGTACAGCGCGAGTATGATCTGCTTCGCCGCGAACATATCCCTTCTATCATGACTGTGATCGAGCTGCGGCACTTCCGGGGGCATCTCTACGTTATCGCGGGCTGGCCATACCCAGTCAATGGTGGTAAAAAAACGACAAGCCTGCACCTTCATACCCTCCAGGATGTGCTTCAGAGTGGCAATGGCCTCCCAGACACACAGGTGTCTCTCTGCTGGGTCGAACAGATTTGTTCTGCCCTGGACAATTTGCACCGCCACGAAATTGTGCTTGGTGACCTGGACCCCCAGGCTCTTATCCTCGGCGACAACAGCTATGATAACGAACTTGTGTTGATGGTCTCCTGGTTGCCTCACACCATACGCAACCTGCTGCCGCGTACTTCTGCCGTACAAAACACGACGAATTTCAGCGCACCTGAAGTACTGCTTGGGAAACCAGAGCCGCGCTCCGACATCTATAGCCTCGGCGCAGTGCTCTATCTCTTGCTCACCGGCACGCCACCCGAAGAGCCTGGCGGCGATGGGCGCGATAAATTGGCCCCTACGGCCCGTATGCATCGTCGCTCAGGTCATTTACGTCTACCAGCCGAGTTCAACTCGCGTATCAATAACAACCTCGATGAATTTGTCATGAAAGCGTTGTCTATTGAAAGTTCCGAGCGATTTCTATCTGCCGCTGATATGCGAGATGCACTTTACCGCCTGCAGTCTGCTAACAGTGTTCGCAAAGGGCAAACCCACCCTCTGGCTGCGAATCCGTCATCTGCGGTAGGGGTACCTCTCGAAGGTACTCAAGCTCAGACTGATATCGACAAAATTGTCAGTATCGATACCATTCTGATCTCGCCACTCCCAGCAGCCAGCCTTGCCGCCTGGCAAGCAGCCCACGGTTCCCAGAGTTCAGCAACCGATCTCTCCTCGCCGCTAGAGCCACCTGGCCGTACCGTGGAGGGAGTGATTCAACCACTCGATGAAATAGACCCTCCACCACAAAATAATCAGGTAGCATCGTCTTCGCAGTCTACTCCCGCTACCCACGTCGATGAAAGCCCAAAAAATTCCTTTGTCCAGAATTTCAAGCAGCGCATTACCGGTATCATGCCAGCCATACCTCGCTCCGTTGGGCGCGATAAATCGAGCCCCTACGCATCGGCACCATCACAGGCTCTCGTAAACGATGCACATGAACAGCCCACAAAGGGGAGCGCAAGGGGGGAAGCGATAAATCGGATCCCTATGGCTGTAAATGATGGGACACCTGCAAGGGACAACGATACATTTCTGAAACAGTTGCAGCGTCTCGTCCGTGGTGAGCAAAAGCACGTGACAACAGCAGCTGCGATTATTGAAACGCCGTTACGGGTACAGCCCAACCAGGCCTACACTATCCGTATACAATTGATGGGCAGAGAGGAAGCGGAGTTCCCACAAGCAGGGAACCCGCAAGGGGTGCCCCTACCATGGACGAAGGGGAGCGATACATCGGGCCGTGGAGGGTTAAGCGCACTCGTCGAGGGAGACCTTGTCCACATCGAAGTCCGTTCAGCTATCTACCAGAACTATGCCTATATTGTGCAGCAGGCCACTGTAGCCATTCCGGCAAGCGGCTACGCTGCTGAGGTCACTATGCCTATGCAGCCGCTTTCGAGTGGACCCAACGGGCGACGTGATCGCCTGCACATCTTCTTCACGGATGAGATACGCCGCCCTCTTTACGAAAAACCTTTTGTGGTCGAACTCTTCATCTCCCACCTGGTGCAACCTGGTCGCGAAGGCCACAATGTGCTCACCATCCCGTTGTGACCCCAAGAGGGCGCAATAAATTGGGCCCCTACGAGCCGAATAAAAATACCGTTCCGCCCATCATACCGTAGAGCAGAATGAGCAACAGGCCCTCGAGCCAGACCAGTTCGCCATCTTTGGTAATCTCACTGAAGAGGAAGGTCGCCAATCCTAAAACTGCTAACTCGACCACGCTAAATACCAGATCTAAACGATGGGGCATGAAAAGGCTCACCAGCACAAGAATGGGGGCCATCAGAAGCGCAATCTGAATCGAAGACCCCGCCGAGGCTGCCAGCACCATTCCCATGCGCTTATCCAGCACCATCGAGATGGTGTTGAAATATTCAGGAAGGCCGCCTATCAATGGCACAAAGATCAACCCTACAAAAGCGGCATTCCAGTGCAGTTGCACTGTCACCGGCTCAATGGCACCCACGAGAATATCAGAAAGCCAGGCAACTCCCGCCGTCGCCAATGCCAACCATAACAGGGCGAGCCAGGGGAAAGGCTTGCGAGCAGGCATCTTCTTTTCGGTTTCCTGCTTCTCAGCATGTTGCACTGATGTTTGTTCGCTTCCAGCCTGTTTTTCGGCTGTCTGCCCGGCAGTATGTCCGGCTTCATGCCGAGCTATTACCTCCATCGCATTATCTAGCTGCCGCAATATACCGCTTTTCCCAGGTTGAGTACTACGGGACAGGTGTTGACGATAGGCCAGCAAACGTTCAATTGCCGCCTCAGAACGCGCCCCCAGCACCGGATCAAATTCATCTTCTGATTTCTTAACACCTATACGAAACACACTGAATAGTATCGATGCAATATAGCCGAGTAACAGCACAACCGCGATGAAATCAGAGAGTACTACACCACGTTCAACGATCTGTGCCTGTTGCTCATGCGCTGCAAGTAGCTGGGCAACACTCGGCAGCAGTAAACCGCCGATGCAGAGGGCCAGCAGCGACCCATACTGGTTGGCATGACGTGTCTCGAATGGCAACCGCCCATACTTGAACCCACCCACGCACACCGACACGCCCAATACCAGCAAGACGTTGCCAAGTATCGAGCCGATAATCGAGGCCCGAACCACGTCAACCAATCCCTGACTGAGCGCGAAAATGCCGATGATCAATTCAGTGGCATTGCCAAAAGTCGCGAACAACAGTCCTCCAACACGCTCGCCTGTGTGCTCAGCAATTCGCTCGACCGACTGCCCAATCAGTGCCGCCAGGGGCAAAATACCCAGGCCAGCCACAATAAAAATCAGGATCGACGGAAAGTGCAGTATATCGAAGATAGGAGCCAATAGAGCAAAGAGCAGGAAAACATACATCCAACGTGACATAGACAGGGTGCCGCTGCCTGATTATAACACACCTTCTATCATTCATTTTCAAGCAGCGAAAAAGCGCAATGATGAGACAGATGAGTGTCAAACCACCGATAATGTACCACCAGTGGTTGTTGTCTATCTGCGGTATCCATGAGAAGAAGAGCGTATCGAGGATAGCGACCAGGCAGGAGACGGGACCAAGGATCACGCTGGCTATGAGAACTGGCCTGGGAAAGATGCGCTGCCGGTGGAAGTTTCTCCGGTCACGGAAGAAGAAGATGGCGATGTTGATAAAGAAGAAGGCTGTCGAGATGGCCCACACTAACGTAGCACCAGCCTGGCTGACATTGTAGACCTCGTTGGCAAGATCGGATGGTTTGCCAAGATTGGTGACATAGGGTGCAACGATGAAGACGAGGAAAGTGAATATGATGGCGGCAGATGTTTGGAAAATAATGGCATTGGCAGGGACACGATGCTTGTTCAATCTGCCAATGTTCATTGGTAGACGTTGGTCAATCCCTGCGACCAGAAGCAAACGGGCAAAGGTGTAGTTGTAGACGATCGGCACCATGACAAAGAAGCCGATAATGCACAGGGCTGTGATACTCCCAGCAAACTTGCCAAGCACCATATCAACGTTTGTGACGAGTGAGAACCCTCCTACACTGCCGACGGCTGACCCCTGGACTACAAGTAATGAGTAGGTGGCCACAAAGTAACCCACGAGAACGAGCAAGGTTCCCCACAGTAAATGGCGAGTGACGACTCTGCGTTCAACGATCTCGCCACCCATGTTGAGCGGGACTTCCGTACCGAGATAGGCAAGGGTGATTAACCCGAAAAGGTTGATATTGCCCGTGGGACTCCAATTGAAGCCCCAGCCACTCAAATTAGTGAAATTCGTGGCGGAGGGATGACCGGTGGCGAGCCAGACGAAACCGGATAACCCAACGATGTGCTAAGATATAGGTTAGAAAAGCACAAGCCATAGCGTATCATATGCTGCTAAGATTATCTAGCAAATGAAATATACATAGGAAGATTTACCTATTGCTTCGACTTATGCAGGGTAAAGTACTTATCATAGGTTGCTTGAGGTATTTTCAGAGAGATCATTCGTTTCCTAACTCGTCTATTGTTAACTGGCGATGTTCCCGGTTCACTAGGAAGGAGACACTTTTTTTTCGGCACTTTGAAACATTTACATTGATTGATGTAGTGCGGACGCTCTTCATCGCAGCACTTATCTGTAGTATCTCTTAGCATTGGGCCAGGAAGGTCTACAGAAATATTTTTAGGAGGTAAACATTCATATGGCAACAATTGCTGACAGCGATAGCAGCAACGTCCTGCGTTCTGAACGCATTGCCGGTGGCATTCTCCCCAAAGTCCTCAACTCGTTTGACATGGTCGCCATTTTCGTGGCCATCGTGCTCTTTATCAGTAACTCCGCCGTTCTGGCAGCTGGGGCAGGGCCCTCTGCCTATGTCTATTGGGGGCTGGGTTTCATCACCTTCCTCATCCCAGGGGCCATCGTCACCGGCCAGCTCGGTCTCATGTTTCCCGGCGAAGGCTCGATCTATGTCTGGACGACCAAGGCCTTTGGAGCCTTTATGGGCTTTTTCGCTGGCTTCTGTGCCTGGTGGCCTGGTGTACTGGTCATGATTGCCACTGGGGACGCCGTGGTTTCACTCATTCAACAGCTCAACAGTAACTTTCTCACGGCCCCCTGGCAGCAAGGTCTGATGATTATTGCTGTCATTGCATTTTCTTTTGTCCTTTCTATCCTGCGTTTCCGCGTCACCCAGAACATCGTCAACGTGGTCTTCGTCGCCTATGGTGGGGCCATTTTACTGATTGGCCTGGCTGGGCTGCTCTCCCTCTTTGGCGGTCACGCCGCCGCGGTCGATTATTCAGCACCCAAATGGGTCCCCAATCTCACAACAGCCACGTTTTACAGTGCGGTGATCCTGGCCTTACTGGGTATCGAAGTCCCCCTCAATATGGGCGTCGAGATCCAGAATGTGCGGGCGATCACTCGCTACCTGCTGTGGGGCTCCGTGGTGGTGATGGCGGCCTATCTCATCGGCACCTTTGGGGTGATGGTGGCGGTTCCCGTCGCCGATCAGGGCAATCCCTCGGCCATTGCCGAAGCGGTGCAGAAGGGATTTGGAGGTGCTGGCACCTTCCTGGGTCTGCTGGTCAACTTCATCTTCATTGGGTTCTTTATCTTTAATACGGCGGTGTACAACTACTCGTTCGGGCGCCTGCTCTTCGTTTCTGGCCTGGATCGGCGGATGCCAGCGGTGATGAGTAAAGTCAATGCCAATAAGGTGCCATGGGTGGCGGTGCTGGTGCAGAGCATTCTCTCGGCCTTCTTCACGATCGTGGCCTTTGTGCTGATTCCTCTCTTCATCCAGACCAAGAGCCCAGCCGACCTTTCCACGGTGGTGTACCTGATTCTTCAGGCTGCGGTCACCGTGATCTGGTGTGTATCCATGGTGATCCTGTTCATCGATGTGGTCATCATCCGCTACAAGTATCACGAAGTCTTTTCTCGTATTCGCCTCGCTCCTGACTGGGTTTTCTACCTTTGCTCAGTCATTGGCCTGCTGGCGACGGCCTACGGCGTCTATGTGACATTTACCAATCCATGGACTGCCTTTATTACGACCATCCAGATCACTACTTTTCAGTGGGATCTGTGGATTGGCGGGATCGGGATCATTTCTTTGGTCGTGGGCGCCTTGCTCTTCTTTGTCGGTCGCGCCACCGTCAAAAGCGATGTAACCGATGATGAGGTCATTGCGAAGGCAGTTAGCTAACTCACGATTGGTACTAGTAGAGGGGCACGATACGTCGCGCCCCTCTTTTTTATACACCAGGGGACTTCAGTACAGCAGACTTTTTCCATCAATTTGAGGTCAAGATCAACAAATTAGTGGATAGATTAGCTAGAAGGAGGGAAGGAAGACTATCAATTTCATATATTGACAGATGCCAATGCTAGTGTTATTGTTGGGATGCTCCCAAGCTCGGTTCTCATGCGCCGTAAAGAAACTACTTTTTTAGATTCTAGGCAGGCAAGAACCTTGTTGTATTCACCCTCGCAATTAGCTGTATTGTATCATTGGAAACGAACTTATTCACGGAGGTGAAAAATGGCGACACAGGACAAACTCGTCCAGGCCGGTGCATTGGCTGGAGATATCGATATCGATAAGGCAAACGTCGATAGACTTCACAAAAATGCCATTGGCCTCCCCGGAGTCCTCTACTTCTGTCTGGCTGGCTCAGCCCCCATCTCAGCCATGCTCTTTAATGTGCCTACCATGGCATCACAAGCAGGAGCTACCACGCCCCTGGTCTTCTTGCTTTCTGGTATCGGGCTACTTCTGCTCGGCGTCTCAATCGTGTATCTCTCGCGTCGTTTGACCTCAGCAGGAGGCTTCTACACCTGGGTGCGTCACAGTTTAGGAAAAGGCACAGCTTTCCAGGCTGGCTGGCTGATGATGGGCGGCTATGCTCTTTTCGAGGCTTCTCTCCTCGGCGCCTTCGGCTCTTACACCAATAGTTCCATTGCGAACTACCTGCACTTCAACCTTTTTGGAGGTTGGGTCACATATGCTCTGATCGGAGGAGCACTCATCTTCCTGCTCTCGTATTTTGACGTGAAGTGGTCTGTCTATGCCATGGCTCCCTTCCTGCTTTTGGAAGTCGGCGTGCTGATTATTCTGGATATCGCTATCAATGTCCAGGGAGGACACGCCGGTACCAGTCATGACCTCGTACACACTTTCACTGCTGCCGGTGCCAATCTCAAAGGTGCTGCTCCCGGTGGTATCCTGGGTATTGGTGTAGCAATGGCTCTCGGTGTCTGGTCATGGGTTGGATTTGAGGCCGGTGCCGTCTACGGTGAAGAGGCACGCAACCCGCGCCGTGCCGTTCCCATCGCGGTCTTCTCAGTTGTGGCTTTCCTCACTCTGCTCTATACCTGGACAGCCTATTCAGCCACTATTGGCTACGGCTGGACTCACGCGGTTGATGGGTTTGGCAACCTGACAGGCAATCCCACACCTTACTACCCGTTGGCGGCTAACTTTGTAGGCGGATGGCTCCAAGCACTGATGATCGTGGCAATCAGCACCAGCGCACTTGCCTGTGGTCTGGCCTTCCACAATGGCATGGTACGTTACCTGTATGCTATGGGGCGCGAAGGGATTCTCGGCAGGGTTTTTGGTAAAACACATCCGAGTTTCCGAAGTCCGCACATCGCCATTATCACACAGTCGGCCTTCACCGCGTTGCTCATCATCGCTTTCGCTTTTGTCATTCAGAAGACAAATGCAGATGGTACGATAAGCTATGCGTTTGGCATCGCTGATGGCAAGGTATATACGCAAACCGATGGTATCAGTCCCTATGCCTGGTTAGCGATCATCGGCACCATTGCCTTCGTGATTGTGTACATCATGGTCAACATTTCTTCTCCTGTCTTTGCCTCCCGCTTTGACAGGAAGGGATTCAATGTCTTTGCACACATTATCGCTCCCGTTCTTAGTAGCCTGATCTCCCGTTCTTAGTAGCCTGATCTTGCTGGTACCGTTAATATCCTTTGTGATGCCAGCAGTTCCGGGTGCCATCGGTAGTTACTTTACCAGCCTGGGCTTTGCGGCCACACCGTTCCCACTGAACATCCTGCCGCTCTTTGTGATTGGTTGGGTTATTGTGGGTCTGATTTACGCCAACTACCTCGCTCGCTCTTCCCCTGAGAGGTACGAGGGTATGGGTCGCATCATCCGTAATGACGTCTAAATGGAGTGATTGTGAAGAAAAAAGGGTGTGTCTGTGACACACCCTTTTTTCTTCACAATCACTCCATTACATCCCATGCCAGCGGTTTAGGTGTTCTGCGTGAGTGCGCAGATAGGCACCCGGCTGGAATAGCTCATCGTAGTACTCCAGGTCGAGATGATGCGACTGGAGGTACATCAGGATAAAGATGGTCGGAACGGTGGCCGGAAATTTGCCGAACGTATCATAGGCGTATTGAGCCTGTAACGCTACGCACGCTCGAAAATGTTCATCGTGTACCTGCGCGCTGCTACGCACCTTACGACTATCCTTCCACGGTCCGGGCGTGTCGGGATGGAACGGCCCACCAGGGCCAAACTTACGCTCGCAGAAGGCATCGACCGCCGCCCGCATATCCGGGTAATGTGGTGGACAGTGCCCTTCAAATACTCCCGCCAGGCCGGTCGGATTCGGCACTGCCCAGCGTTCATCGGTACCGTAACGGAAGCCCAGGCCGGGAACGTCGGGATCACCACTCGCACCTAACATGGTTAAGCGATCAATGCCATTGAACATCCAACCCCCAAGTCCCATCGCCTGCTGCATCAGCATTCCAGCATAGGTGGCCGTTGACAGTTCAGCAGTGCATTCGGTCAGCGAATACTGATCGAGAAACGTCAAAGGTAGTGGGTTCTCCGCGTCAACGATATCAGCAAACTTTTCAAGGCCCGCGATACGCTGGTGATTCACATCGTCGTAAATACAGTAGCCGTTCTGTGCAAAAAAACAGAGATTCGCAATCGCGTGCTGCGCCACATCTCCCACGGGAATAACCAGCAGCGAAGCGGGACGGTTTGCCACCCAGGTATTGTGCCCCTCCACCCCAGGGCGACGCAAGCGTCCCCACCACCCATCCACACCGCCCCCGCCCCTACAGGTCATCCGTCCCTCTCTACTTTTCAGCCCATCATTTTCTTAAGTCGCCAAAAGCGGCATTCCCTTAGAACATCTCCAGATATTCGTCGCGCTCCCAGTCCGTGACATGGGCTTTGAGGCGTGCAAGTTCACTGCGCTTGATAGTTGTGAAGACCTGCACAAACTCATCCCCGACGAGATTGCGGAAGGCCTCGTCGCGCTCCAGGGCATCTAACGCCGCGTCAAGCGTGGTGGGCAATAATTCAAACTCGCTATGACTTTCAGCGAGGTCCTGCACCGCCTCTGGTGGCCTCTGTGCTTCCTTGAGACCCAGCACACCGGCAGCAATTACCGCCGCAGTTGCCAGGTACGAGTTACTCAGTCCGGTCGGGAGACGATTCTCCAGGTGCGTGCGGTGGTCGCGGCTATTCTTGGCACGCACCATCGCCGAACGGTCTTCCAGGCCCCAGCTTATGTTCGATGGCGCGAAATGGTGCGGCACAAAGCGATGATAGCAGTTGGGCGTGGGAGCCATCAATGCCATGGCGGCATTGGCGTGGTTTAACATACCTTGAGTGAAATAATACGCCGTTTCGGATAGGCCATGTTGATCATTTACGTCCAGGAAGGCGTTCTCACCGCTCTCCTTTGAGACCAGGCTGATATGCGTATGGGCACCACAGGCCGATTGGTCGGTGAAAGGTTTGGTCATGAAGGTGGCATGATAGCCAAGCTGGTGGGCAATCATCTTTACGCCGTTCTTGAAAGTGAAACCCAGGTCACCGGCTCGCAACGCTTCATGCGGGCCGTAGTTGATCTCGTATTGGCCAGGGCCGTATTCACAGTTCGCGGTGATGATATCAATGCCAATCTGTGGCATCAATTCGACAATGCGCTCGGTGACCGGGGCAGCCACGTTGCGCGTGGTATTGAAGATATGCAGCCCATCAAAGATAGGTTTCATAGTGACCGGGTCGAGCAGGTAAAACTCATATTCCAGCCCAACAACGGCCTGATACCCCAACTTATCCAGTTCGGCTACGACTTTGCGCAACACATGGCGCGGAGCTGCATGGAGCGGCGTGCCATCCGCCCAATAGGTGTCACAGATGAGACGGGCAGTGTTGTTCAACCAGGGTACAATGGCCGCCGTTGAAAGGTCTGGCTTGAGTACCTGGTCAGCATATCTCACTTCCTCGTTATACCTGGTGCCCGAAACAACAAATGAACGGCTGTCCAGTGCCAGCGCACCGCCATACATGTTCAGTCCTTTCTCCGCAAAGCCTCTGACTTTGTTGAGCGGAATGATCTTGGTACGCGGTGTACCGTGCATATCCGGCAACTCAAAAAGAACATTACGAATACCCTGCCCCTCCCACTCCACCAGTAATTCGTCAAGCGATTGTGTCGCGTGGTCGTGTGTCGCCTGTGTTGTTGTCATACTCTCTAAACCTCCATCAAAGTACCGAAATTGGTCGACGAAGCATCAGTCGTGAGTCCAGCTCATTCCAGGGAAGTACACCATCTATCCAGCTCTGGATACGGTCCAATGCAATCATAGCATGTTCGATAACAGCCAGAAATTCTTCGCTATTGGCAGGACCTTTCCCCTTGAAATACTGAGCCAGCATGCGTTCCAGTGCTACCGTCTCGGTCATTGACCACTTTTCTAAACGGGCGGCGTGGCGTTCCAATAACCCTGCAACGATTTGACATACCACTGGTACTGGAATTACCGTGTCTTTCACCATTTGCCTGCACACCTGGAGTTCTTCCCCTGCCCAGAAGAGGTTGAAGTTGGCGTAAAAACAGCAGGGCAAATTGCCCATCGGCGGGCGCGAGACCTCACGTAACGCGGCTATATCAGCCGGTTCTTCTAGCCAGCAGTTCTGGATATAGGCCTGTAACTCCTCCAATACTCGCGTAGTGGTATGCTCCATCTTACACCCTCTCTAGTTTAGCAGGCAAGATACCCGCACGCAACAGGCGATCACCTGTGGCCCGCAGATCGTCAAGCTGCTCGACAATACGGGCAAAGACACTGACATAGCCGAACGGTTTGGTATCGCCATAGAAAATACAGATGGTCTGGCGACCAGGATAATAGCCGATATCGCCAGGCTTGACATCCAATAGCTCGTTCTCCGGTTCAGAGTAGAACGGCACCATCACAATCATTTCCTGCCCGGCAAATTTCGCATGAACGCTAAAACTGCCAAGCGGCAGAATCTCCCAGATACGGCGCGAGAGAATGGGTGCTTCCTGCTCCAGCAGTACCGCGATGGCTCTCGTGCCACCTACATTGATAACAAAGCGTTTGGACATAGAGCATTTCTCTCCTCATTTGGGTGGTTCAGTATGATCTTGTGGCCTATCTGAATAAGTGTAGCGATCAGCAATGGTCGCATGTTCAAAATAACGAGCAGGTCTTAAGCTGGTGATGCATATTTCTGGCTCGCTCACGCCCATGATCTGCTCAGCCAGGGCCTTGCCTACCGCTGGGGCAACCTTGAAGCCGGTGCCATTACAGCCAAAAATGGCATAGAGATTGTCAAAGCCGGGCAGAGGTCCAATCAAGGGGTGGAGATCAGCACTGACGGCAAAAGATCCCGCCCATCCTCGAACAATAGATGCCTCTTCCATAGCAGGCATCCGCGAGGATATCTTTTCCGCGACAGCCTCAACAAAACTGGCATCGGTATTGTGTTCAAAGCTATCTGGATCGGCGATGGTCTCCATCGGCCCACTTCCCACGAGGGTCAAGCCGGGGCTATCGGGACGATAGTAGGCGTCCAGTACCCCATCAATGCAAGTCATATGTGTTTGTTGCTCCGGTGGACGTTGGAGCATAGCCACCTGGTGACGCACATTCCAGACAGGAAAGTGCAGGCCCAACTCCTCTAATAAATGCATAGTCCAGCCACCTGCCGCACAAATAACCACTCCCGCCTCTATCACCCCCATCGTTGTCTGCACTCCCACCACCTGTGTACCATGCCGCACAAAGCCCAGCACTTGCACACCCTGCTGCAAAACGACACCCTTGCGACGGGCAGCATTCAGCAGGGAAAGCGCAGTAGCGGTGGGGTCTGCATAGCCAGAATGTGGTTCATAGGCGGCCAGAAGAAGATCGCCGGTCGCAATACCTGGGGTCAGTTCGCGCAACTCGTCAGGAGAAATGAGCCTCGTGTCCACGCCAATGCGCTGCAACATAGCCACATTGGCACACAACTTCTCTGTATTTTGGGGAGCAACCGTCCGAATAAAGCCAGTTTCGACAAAGCCGCAGTCACCACCAACTATGTCAGCCCAATTAGTGAAGTAGGAATAACTGCTCAAGGCCAGGCGTGCCTCGACCTCATTGGTGTAGTGCATGCGCACAAGGCCACTCGAAAGGCCGGTAGCACCAGCCGCCACCACCTGTTTTTCAAGCACAACAATCCTTCGCACACCCACCAATGCCAGGTGATACGCAAGACTGGTTCCATTGACTCCCGCACCGATAATGACAATATCTGAGGTTTCATGCATAATACAACGCAAAGGGGCCACAGAAATATGCTGAAAAATAGAAGTGCTAGTGAGTACTAACCGCGCAATAGTATCATTGTCAGCACAAAAACACAACGTACCAGGTAACTACACAGGAGGGGGGTGTATAGATGAATTGCACACCGACTACTCGACAAAGCCAGCTTGAAGCGGTGCTGGCAACAATCGCACTTCCACAGGGCATTTCCGTCAGAATATGGACAGAAGACGACTTTCCCGCCGTTCAACGGCTCTCAAGTGCCGAGGGATGGCCTACACCACAAAACAGACCAGCGGAGGCTCTGGCTGCGTGGCAGCATTCGTGGCCAACGCTTGTCGTCACAGAGGGGGAGAGTGTGATTGGTTTCTTGCGAGCCTTGACCGACGAGAACGTAACCACATTCGTCGCGGAACTGCTCGTCGTTCCTCACCGTCGTGGAAAGGGGCTTGGCCGCATGCTCCTCGATATCTGTCACGCTCTCTGCCCGCAGACCCGCCTTGATCTGATCTCGACTGAGAACGCCTCTTCCTTCTACAAGGTATATGGATGTCGCTACGTAGGTGAAGGCTTTCGCAAAAGCTACCGCTTCAGGAGCAATTGAGCGTATCGGCGTGCCTGGCAAGCATCGAAGGAACGGTGTCCTTACGTCAGACTCGGTGTGCAGACATGCCAGACGCCACCAACCCCTTCGCCAGTCGTTTGGCCGGGACCCGTATCAGCTGAATAGGTATAGAGGGGGTGGCCGTTGTACTCGACCTGGTTGCCATTGGCATCTGCCACGACGGTTAACTTGCCTGACAGCGACGTTGCGCTCGTAGGCGCGCCTGAGCCGGACACCACCAGCGGGGGCCATGCCCCGGCGCATCCACCGCTACAGACCGTCGACGGCGGCACATCGGAGGTCCGGTAATAGAGGGTCAAGCCCTGGGCATTGGTGAGAATGGTCTCCGATGTGCCACTCACCGTGGCCGTCGCTGTCTTGAGGAGATTCCCGGAACTGCTGGCTGTCGGAGTCGTTCCTCCGTTGCCGTATCTGCCACTCCCATACCCATTGCCGCTTGTCGTTGGGGTCGTGTTTTGAGCGGTGCTGGATCCACTCGTAGTGCTGCCACAAGCCGCCAAAAGAACGACGAAGGTAGCTACGACGAGCGCACAGCACCAGGTGCGTGTCGTGGCGTGTGAGGGAGAAAGATTGCCTGGTAACATATACACTTCCTTTGCTTCTGATGAAACTCGTCGTCCTTTGCTTCTGATGAAACTCGTCATGAGAACGAGAGATGGAACAGTCTGCTGATGGATATACGTGTTGGGGTTACACACGTACCTCCCTCCTCGTCTTGTGTTCTGTCATACGCTCTGATGGAGGCTCTTCCCAGCCTCACGCTCGCGTGAAAGCGACGCTGCACCCGAACTCATCCTCCGTGCAAGAGTAGGCCAAGGCCCACACCGGCCATGGTCCCAGCAGTGACGACCACGAGGAATTCGAGACCAGCCCGCACAGGACCCTGGCGGGTATAGCGGGCTTTAATTGCCCCGAGCACCAGGGCTGTAAGCGACGTAAGTCCATATGCCCACCATTTGGCCTGTGGCACGGAGAACAGCACTGGGAGCGTTGGGATGAGGCCACCGACCACAAAAGAGATCCCGATCTGCACGCCTTGCAGCCACGGGTTGATATGTGTGTCTTCGACCACCCCCAACTCATCATGTACCATGGCGCGGTGCCAGCGTTCCCGGTCGGCCGTGAGATGGCTGACGACACGCTGCAAGAGTGGGCCACTAAAGCCCTTGTTTTGGTAGATGGCACGCAGTTCTGCCCGTTCCTCTTCCGGCTCATGCTCAATCTCATAGCGTTCCGTTGCGATGCGCTGCTCAAGTATTTGCTTCGCGGTCCGTGCAGAAAGATAGCCCCCAAGCGCCATCGAAATCCCTCCTGCCAGCACCTCACCCAATACGACCAGGAGTAATCGCGCGGGCGCAATCTCGCTCACCGCCATGATGAACACCAGGGTGGTGACCAGACCATCGTTGAGTCCAAAGACAATCTCGCGTAGCCAATCACCCCTGTGCGGATGTTTTTCATTGATCTGCTCCACAGGCATCAGCTCTCCTTTCTTCCTGGCACATGCTCGTCCTGTGAGTATAACGGAGCCGAGGCGAGAGTGCAAGTGGAACCATCCTGGCTTTGTTTACCCGTGTAACCCAGCACAGGGAAACAGCGCATTTATCGTGGATGCACACGGCAGAACGATCGCGGTCGATCCCAATCCCTATGGGGTGACGATCGTGCCAGCGGGCATCCCCACATCGAACACACCCGGCGCCTTGAAAGCGGGCGACATGCTCGTCTCTAACATCGGGGCCAGTGACAGCGGGACGACTCTGGTGCGTTTCCTTGCAAAAGGGGGACCCGGCTCTCTCTTCAATACGGTCGCCAACCCTGGTACGAAAGGACCCAATGCCCTGGCCTTCAACACGCTTACCGGCAACGTGTGGGTCGCCAACGCCTCCGGGAACAACGTGCAGGTCTTCAAACCGACGGGGAGTGGGCTGCTGACCATCACCAATCCTCTCTTTCACAAGCCGTGGGGACTCGCCTTTAACCATGGCGTACCCAACCCGAACGATGGATCGGTTGCTGCCTTCTTCGTGACGAATGTCGCCGACGCCACCATCGAGCGCATCGAGATTATCCCCGGTCGGAGCGCCACCACCTTCCGCGTCTCCCAGATTGGCCAGCTTGCCCACTCCGGCCCCGAAACAAAGATCGCAGCGATTCCTTCCTTTTGATTGAACGATTCGAGGGTAACGCTGTTCCCTCCCAGTAGAGACATGAGCCTGGCTCTTCCGCAGGTGTACGACGACGAGAGGAATGGGAGAATCGACTTGTGCAGGAGATAGAACGCAACGACACAGGGAAGTGCCGCATGTAACATCCCTGCGTAATAGAAGCTGAAGCATGCTTGATTTCTTCAGCTATCTACCTTTGAGGAGGGTTCATCATGACGAACAACTGTATGCGACGAACTATGCACCTGAGCATCTTGAGTACACTGTTTGCGCTTGTCGCTGTCTCGTTCCTCCTCGTCGGAGGAGCCAGTGCCCATACCATCAGCCAAGCACAGTTCAGCCAGGTGAACGGCCAGGCTCAAACAGCGCGCAGTTGCCCCTCGAACACAGTCCATATCATCTTGATAAAAGTAGGCCAATTTACCGAGACAGTCTTTAGTTGCCACAGCATGACCGTCAAAGTCGGGGTCCCTGTGATCTTCGTCAACAACACCACAGGGGTACAATTCGTTGTCAATGCTATTCGTACCATCGTGATGCGTATAAATGCTGGAGCAACGGTGAAGCTACCAACCACCCAGCCCGAACAGGTACAGTTATTCGTCTACCGGTTCAATACTGTGCTGAACGTTACCGTCGTTGCATGATCGTGCTTCAGGCAGCAGCCATACTACCTTTCGACTTCCTCACCTGGTTCGAATACGCCTCGACCGATGCCAATGCGTTCGAGGAACTCGTCGGGAAGCTACGCGAGACAGAAGAGTGGACCTATGTGGAGCGAGAAGTCGATATCCGTCTCGCTCGCTAAGGGCCATCATCTCCCTGGCGAATCAGCGCGACTGAATTGGCAACGATCAACGGCGGCAAGAGGCGGGGTATCCGGTCGGCAGTGCCGTGGTCGAACGAGGAGCCGCGGCTGTGATCAATCCCCGCATGAAACGACGCGGCATGCGATGGAAACCAGCCAACGCCACCGCTCTTCGTTGGCAGTGAGATGAGAGACCACACGGTGCAGCAGTGGTCCGCTCAAGCCTTTATTGCGATAGATGGCTACCAGTTCCGCTCGTTCCTCTTCCGGCTCATGCCTGATCTCATACTTTTCCGTGGCGATGCGCTTCTCCAGCACCTCTTGCTCGGTACGCGCGGAGAGGTAGCCCCCAAGGGCCATGGAGACACCCCCGGCCAACACCTCGCCAAGCACAATCAACACGAGATGAGCAGGTGCAGCCCCGCTGACTGCCAGGATGAACACCAGCGTCGTGACCAACCCATCGTTGAGTCCAAACACAATCTCGCGTAACCAGTCGCCCCTATGGGGATGTTGCTCGTTGATCTGCTCCATGTCGTTTTCTCCTCTTCACGCCGTTAGACGAAAGGTCTAAGAGAGTATATAGGAGGGAACGTTTCGGCGCAAGAGGAAGCCTCATGGCACTCCTATGGTTCTCAATGGTTCATCGCAATATATACCCGAGAGCATTTCATCACTCGAATTCCCCCGAAGACGAACGAGAACACGCTTCGGAGCGCGAATACGATCAGGACGATCGGCCAGCGGGGAACGACTCAGATGGGCTATCCCCTCCTGACGAGAGGCCCTGTGGCGGCTTCGCTACAAGTTGAGCCTGCGGGATCTGGCTATCGACTACCTCATATTGTCCTATGGTCCCAGTTCTGACATATCCTCTGTAACCCCTCTACGTATTGATCAATAGCACGTCGGTGCTATGGGGAAACCCACAGATTATTTACATCCATGTTCACAGAGCACACGGGCCTAGACCCGTGTGCCACTAAATGGGCTCAGCCATGATCAGGAGAAGGTCGTGGAACAGAGACCAAGATAGTCTTAGGAGGAGGCAAGTATGGTACAGAAAACTAAACCGTCTCAGGAGGAGAAGATCATGGAAACCTCTATTGGCCGCCGTTCCTTTTTGCGTAAGGGACTCGCGGTAGGAGGAGCAGGGACCCTCGGTGCCGGGCTGTTGGCCGGCGGGCTGCCGGCCTTCGCCGAGGCAAGTAGTGGCGGTCTCACAAAGGGAGACGTGGCCATTCTCAGGTTCCTGGCTGCGGCAGAAATCCTCGAAACCGATCTGTGGCGACAATACAACGAACTGGGAGGCATCCAGGACAGCGAAGTCCCAGGGGGGAGCGGCAATCCGGTCTACACCAAGGCCCTCGCAGTGCTGGATTCGGACATGGCACAGTATATCCACGACAATACCGAGGATGAGATGACCCACTTCACGTTCATCAACGCCTACCTGATGTCGATCGGCGCGAATCCCGTCAATCTGGACAAGTTTCGCACCTTGCCGAGCAGTAAAGCGACAGGGGCACAGCAAATCGGACGGCTCACCAACCTCATGCAGCTCACTGTGGACACCAGCTATTGGACTCGCTACCGCAGCCGCACGAAGAACCCCGATTTCGGCGACACGTTCCCACCGGCCATCCCGGGTTTGCTGAAAGGGCAGTTTCCGGCGATTCCCAGGAACGACGGCGACCTCGCCCCCCATAAGCACATCCAGGCAATCGCCAACACAGCGGGCTTCCATTTTGCGTTTATCGAGGGAGGTGGCACCAGCCTCTACCCATCGCTGGCCCAGAGGGTCACCAGCGCGGAAGTGTTGCGCATCTTGCTTAGTATCGGTCCAACCGAGACACAGCACTTTCAGACCTGGCAAGACAAGGCGGGCAACGCGCCTCCTTTGATCGATCCCACCAATGGGTTGGTGTTTCCGAACCTCAATGCCGCTCCTTTTGGAGGGCAGAACTTCCAGACCAACCTGATCATGCCAGAACCGACCGTCTTCCTCAACCGAAGCTTCCCGGTCTGTTCGATCATTCGCCCGACCGAGACACAGGGGGCTGCCATGGGCGCGGCTAAGGCCTTGACCGCCGACGGGCTGTTCATCGGCCAACCGAAGGAGTTTTTTACCGTCCTACAAGACCTGGCAGCGCAAGCAGATGCCGCCCAACGCGGGTTTTAAGCGGCTGATGTGAGATGATAGAGGAACAAGGGCAGCCATGTGCGTGTTTGACTCCGTCAAACACGCACATGGCTGCCCTTGTTCCTCACGTCAGGTTGTGGATAGAGGTCTGGGCGACCGAAGACCATATTGGTGCCGACAACGGGAATGCCCGTGATGAACGAGACTTCGAGCGTCAGAGCACGCATATCTTCCGGCTCCAGGTCGTGAACGTCACTTTTGCCGCAGGCACGCGCCAGCATCTGGATCTCCATCGTCATAGAGTTGAGGAAGTTGACAACACGCTCGGCGGCTTCGTCGACCGGTAGCCGTTTCATCAGTTCCGGGTCCTGGGTGGTGATCCCCACCGGGCAGCGACCGGTGTGGCAATGGTGACAGGCATATGGCTCCGTGCCGAGCGCGTGATAGTCTTCAATGTAAATGGGACGATTGCAGTTGAGGGCAATCAGGGCACCTGTGCCGATTGAAACGGCGTCGGCACCGAGGGCAAGAGCCTTGGCTGCATCCACACCGCCGCGAATACCACCGGAGACAACCAGTTGCACAACGCCATCCATGCCGATCTCATAGAGGGCCGCCTTGGCTTCAACCACAGCGGCAAGCGTAGGAATGCCGGTATGATCCATAAGAATGTCGGGTGAGGCACCTGTGCCACCTTCGGCACCATCGAGGACAATCACATCAACACCAGCTTTGACGGCGAGTTTCACATCGTCGGCCACGCGGGAGGCACCAATTTTGACGTAGATAGGAATCTCCCAGTCGGTAGCCTCGCGCAGTTCCTCGATTTTGGCAACCATATCGTCGGGGCCCGTCCAGTCGGGATGGCGCACGGGGCTGCGCTGATCGACGCCAGGCGGGAGATCGCGCATATTGGCAATCTCCTCGGAAACTTTCTGACCCAACAAAACACCGCCTGTACCAGGCTTCGCACCCTGGCCCATCACAATTTCGAGCGCATTAGCCATGCGCAGGTGATGGGGGTTAAACCCGTAACGACTCGGCAGGACTTGATATACCAGTTGGTGGGAGGCCTCACGCTCGGCCATCAGCATCCCACCATCTCCTGTGGTAGTGGAGGTACCTACCGTCGTGGCGGCCATGCCAAGAGCCTGTTTGGCGTTGCGCGAAAGGGCACCATAGCTCATACCCGCGATAGTAATGGGCGTTTTGAGAACAATAGGCTTTTTAGCAAAGCGTGTTCCCAGCACGGTTTCTGTATTGCATTTTTCACGATAGCCTTCCAGGGGTACACGGCTGAGCGTACAGGGTATAAAGGTAAGTTCATCGAAAGAGACGAATTTGCGAAACGTACTGAAGCCGCGAATACGGTAGCGACCAAGCTCCGCTTTAATATGTACGTCTTCCATGACTTCGGGCGACCAGAGTTGCCCGTAACGGACAAGTGGCTTTTCAGACATGTGGGTGGTTCTCCTTACATGGCGACGCGCCACAACTCGAAATCTGCTTTTGAGAAGTTGTGTAGTCTCCCGCCTGAATTCACTTTTTTGTAATCGGAAATAGCGTGTTTATCGCTCAAGCCATAGCGAGCGAGTGTCTCTGTGAGAAATTGCCTGTCTTCCTGCGTCATCGCTGTGAGAACAGCATCGTTGCCTAACTCGCTCACCTCGCCACCCAGGTAGATGGTTCCAGCATACATAGAGTCTCCCAGACCCTCGGCGGCGTTGCCGCAAATAATCATGACCCCTTTTTGCATCATAAAGCCGGTCATGTAGCCAGTATCACCACCAACCACGATGAGTCCGCCTTTCTGGCTGATCCCTGTACGACTGCCAGCATGGCCCTTTACCACAACAGTGCCACCGCGGATAGAAGCACCGGTACCACTGGCCGAATTGCGTTCGACAATGATTTCACCGCTGAGCATACATTCGCCAACAGACCAACCTGTATTGCCCTGGATATGGAACGTAGCTCCGTCGTCCATTGCCCCACAATAATAGCCAGCAGTACCCTCGACGACAATCTTAATGGGGGAAAAGACGGCCACACCCAGGCTGTGGCGCGCTTCGGGGTTCAACAGGTGAATCTCGTTCTCCCCCTCACTCGCCAATCGTTTGATGGATTGATTAATTTCACGTGTTGTCAGCCCAGCGCAATCGAGAGTTGCGGTCATCCAGGTCTCTCTCCTTTATAACCGAAAGCGTCAATACAATGAAAAGATGGCGTTGCCCGACAAAACATGGACGGGTCTCGCGTAGGAACGGGGGCGGAGTTGGGTGGGGGAGGACCCTTGTGGTCGCCCGCGTCTTGTCTCCATGATCGCATTGGCTCTCCACCCACGGGCCCCCACCAGGGCCCCCGCTCCACATCCTCTCCACTCCCGCTCCTACGCGATGTACAGGGCACCAGATAATGCCAGAGGTACATTTATATGCCGGCGATGCCATGTGCGAATTTCACCAGCTTGAGCTTCACGAGAGTCGAGTTCATAGTGGAACGCCTTGCGTAAGGCAGCCTCTTCCGAGGCCACGGCAACAAACTCGTCCGTTTCAGTAACTATGAGTGGCTTGGAGCCAAACTGATCGCGCGCAAAGCCAATGCTATCGCCAGTAGCGATGAGATAGGTGAAGGTGCCGTCAAGGGTGGTGATGGTGCTCTGGATAGCCTGATCCAGGCTCGCTCCCTGCTGCATCATATCAGCAATAAGGACAGCAATCACCTCAGAATCATTATGCGTATTAAAGTGATGGCCCTTAATTTCCAGGCGGCGGCGTAACTTATGATAGTTTGTGATATGGCCATTGTGGACAACCGAAATATCGGGAAACGGACGCGCCCAGAATGGATGGGAGTGACTGATATCAACACGGCTCTCTGTCGCCATACGGGTGTGAGCAATACCATGACTGCCAGAGAAAGAAGAAAGGTCATAGGTGGCATCCATCGGCAGAGCGGTTCCCATCTGCTTGATGATCTCCAGGTGTTGACCCATACTAAATACCTCAACACCCTGACCAATATCCTCAAGTGCAGAGGCTAACGTTTCATACTCTCCACTGTAGTCCATAACGAGTCGAACATATTGACCTACACGATTGCTCTGGAGTACTGCACCAAATTCCTGTGCAGTTTCAACAATTATCTCTTCCCAGGCAATTGTTTCATCGTATGCATCTTCTTCTACTTTAAGGCGCACAACCAGGTTCCCCTTGGGAAGATCACCATATAGGGCCAGGCCCGTCGAGTCAGGGCCGCGGCGATTGAGGTCGGCAAGCATCTTTACCAGGATGTCGCCAACGGGGCCCTGCTGATTTTTGAAAAGGATGCCGACGATGCCACACATAGGTAATATTCCTCCTAATGAGCAATAGCTATATATTTGTACTATAGTGTAAAAAATATACATACACAAGGGGTAATGTGACCAAATCAGTGCAGGGGGAAGTAGATAGTCTATCCATGGCAGGATGTGATACGCTATTACAAAAGAAAATTGAAGGCATATCTGCGATGAAACGAAGTTTTTTATCCAAACTGCATACCAATGGTCTTTACTACCTGATTAGCGCACTGCTATTAGTAGCAGGCGTCCCCCTTTATCAATTCGTGGTATTACTTCCTCAGGGATACAGCGATGCGCTCGCGTCTGCCGACCAGGGTGCTTTCACTCCCTATCTGATCTGGGTTGAAAACCACACGGGCCAGTTTCTCGGCTATCGCGCCTTACTGCTAATCGCTTTTGCTGCGCTAATCAGCCTCCCCTTCACGCTGTTCCGCATCGTCGTAGCCCAGGAAATTTTGGGCCATGAGGAAGAGGATAATGAGACGGATGGAATGCCTGCCAATGCATGGCGTGGGAAAGGGTTCGCAGTAGTCGCAGCATGGTCGGGGCTCCTGGGTATCATGCTTTATACGCTCGGCACATTGGCAAGTACCACTTACCTCTTCGTGGTAAGCAATAGCTTCACATCCCATACCGGGATTCCTGACAACTTTTCTGCAATTTTGGATATATTGGCCGTCGTCACCAATACTATCGGCATCGGATTACTCGCCCTATCGTGCCTGTTCTTCGGAGCAATGATCGCCAGGAGCGGGCGCAATCTCTGGCCTGGGATATGGGTCGCATTTGGCTACACAGCACTTGCCATCGCGGCACTTCTCAGTGCCAGTGCCGTTGCGGTAGCGAGTACACCGACAGGTCAGACACCGCTCACTACTCCGGCTACCCTGCTCTTCGCGCTCTGGGTTCTGTGGTTCGGTATCATGCTGGTACGCTTAAAACCAGAACCGTAGGTGCCCGATTTACTCAAAACCACGCTGGACCATTGATAGAGGACAGGGCCTGATAGCCGTTTTTCCAACAGGCAATCGCCTCCTGGTAGTGTCCTAATTCCTCCAGAGCTTGTGCCCATCGACCATACAATTCAGCAACGTCGGTAAAGGATTGTGTCGCGTTAAGTTGGTCACCGGCCTTATTGAACCATTTTACTGCCTCTTCCAGCAGTCTCTGTCTTTGCTCACCTTCCGTTCGTTCAGCCTCGGCCTGCGCCACCTTCCCACTAATCAAGTAGGTTAAGCCAATCAGCTGCCCATCCTTTGCCAATAGACGGTTGGTTATTTCTTGAGCACGCAGGCAGTAACGTCTGGCTTCTTCCAGGCGCTCCTCCACTAAGCGCAGGTCAGCTAACGCCGCACAATTGACCATCATCATGCGATCACTGCGATCACTGATAGCAAGCGCAAGTGCTTCGGTATAGTGATCTGACGCGGCTCGATAATCACCCAGTTGGAGAGAAATACGCCCCAGGTAATTATGCATCAGACCCTGCCTGTAAATGTCCCCGCTCCCTTCAAACAGTGTTAAGGCCTTTTCGCCAGCAAGTTGGGCTTTGATGAAATTTCCTGCGCGCCTATAGGCTTCACACAATCCACAGTAGATGTTTCCAATTTCGACGTCGTCATCGATATGGTCGCATAAATCTATAGCCAGCTCGTAATGCTGGATCGCGGCAGGATAGAGGCCGCGCATCACACACGTCATCGCCAGGCCATAGCGTGCTTTGATCTGTGTCAGGGGAAGGTGAATTTTTTTGTCTTGCAAAGCCTTGAGGCATTTTGCATAGTGGCGTGAGGCATCTTCAAAGCGCGCCAATTGGACAGCAGCATACCCAAGATGCAGGTTACAGAGCGCACGTCGCTCGCGATCAATACGGTTCTCCTGATCTCCTTCACCCTCTGTAAAATTTGGCAAAGGGGTCAGGAGAGATAATGCATCGTCCCAACGTTTAGCCAGAGTATGGCCCCAGCCAAGTAAATATGCTTTCTCTTGCTGTTCTGCTTCGTTTTCAGGCTGTATTCCCTCTAGCACTGTCAAAGCTCTATCATGCTGCCCTTCTTGAAGTATCAACCGGACACGAAGTAGCAAGATCTCATTGTCTGGATTCTGATCCATTTGCGCAACCCCTCCTAGATAAAAATATACACAAGTATAGCACACTTTACGATGGAGAGATAGCCTATTTTGAGGAGTTTTAAATTAAATTCAACAGGGAAAAACACAAAATCGTTTCAAAATAGAACGGGATATCTTGTGTCCCCGTCACCGCGCCCACAGAGTGATGAGGAGATACCCGTTGCATACAGTATAACGTAAATATTGTTAGTACACAAGGCATCACAGTACTTTACGGGTATGCTTCTGGTGTAAAAGCAAAATGATGGGTCAGGTATGGTTGTTGGGTGGAAGTGCCCCCAACAACCATACCTGACCCATCATTTTGCTTTTACACTTACTACGCCTCTTCAACAGAGGGACCATCAGCTTGACTGGTCGTGGCAGCAGATTGCTCTTGCTGTGGATTGCGTGTACTGGCACCATAGATCATATCGGCCAGATCTTTTCGCGTGCGCTCAATGATTCCACGCAGCCGGCTCATTTGCTGCGGGTCCTGGAAAGACATTCTACCGGCGATAGTGAGCAGGCGTACCACTTCCATGGCCTCAGCCCTCAATGCTTGCAGTTCCGGCGCGAACCGTTGCCTACCAAAACCGCCGTGGTGGCGTGCCCAGGGTGGTCCTGCAAACTCTTCGTCATTTTTTTGTCGCTCAGCAAGAAGTGCTCGTCCGGTATCGGTGATACTATAGACCTTCTTTCCCTCGACATCCTGAGAGGTTACAAAACTCCGATCTTCCAACATTTGCAAGGTAGGATAGATCGAACCAGCACTGGGACTATAGAAGCCGCCAGACTTCTCTTCCAATGCCTTCATCATTTCATACCCATGCATAGGCCGCTCTTGTAACAATTCTAGCAGGGCAAATTTCACATCGCCACGTCCAAAGAAACGAGGCCCCTCTCCACCATGCCCAAACGGGCCTCCAGGACCAAATGGACCTCCAGGTCCAAACGGCCCACGGCCACGTCTCATTCCAAAGAAGCGAGGACCTCCGGGTCCAAACGGGCCTCTAGGTCCAAATGGACCATGACCGCCATGCATCCCATGGAAGCGAGGGCCGCGCTCGTGCCACTCGCCCTCTCTACGTAACCAGGGAGGAGTCCAATCTTCCTCGCCTGATCCTTGATATTGATAAGCAAAATGTTTACCAAACATGTTTTTTTTCCTTTCTTGATTACGTTATCGTCATCTTTAACGATATATCGTATTATGTTCTTAATTATAACGATATATCGTATTCTTGTCAAGTGTTTTGGAAGGAAATTTTTAAGGGAGGAATTTTTGCTTGCACAGCCAATAGCAAAATGGTAGACTGTC
>WNFB01000314.1_pt1 | contig 36599 bp, 36 predicted proteins | sample 5400501 | NCBI WGS metagenome assembly WNFB01 (sample SAMN13153341, study PRJNA577476) | soil metagenome | isolation source: 200 cm saprolite under Douglas fir tree site 2 hole 1 | place: USA:California | collected 2015-04-18
CAGCCGCACCCGGCCGCCCACCAGCAGGGCCGCCGGCAGCAGCACGCAATCCTGGGGCTTGAGGGCCGTGGCCAGCGCCAGGGCCAGCCCGGCGGCCACCTCCTGATGGCGGCGAAGCAACCACCAGCAGAGGCAGATCAGGGCGACCACCAGCAGCACCGCCTGGCCCTCGTAGAAGGCGGTCGCCATCGGCAGCAGCGAGAGCGGGGCCGCCAGCTGGATCGCCCTGGACAGCCGCCCGCCGCCGGCCGCCAGCCACCAGCCGTAGACGAATGCGCCCAGCATCAGTGCGGCCCAGAGCGGGTAGGCGACCCCGATCGGCAGGAACGTAAAGGGCGCCACCAGGAAGGCCAGCACCGGCGTCTGAGCGCTCGGGTACCAGGGCAGGCGGCCCAGCGCGTCGAACTCGCGCTGCTGGGCGGCCAGGTCGTAGAGGTGCGACCAGCCCTGATGCCAGCCTATGTTGGCGATCGCGTAGTAGGCGGCGAAGTCGGCGCCCAGGGGGTCGCGCCGGGCGGCGTTGATCCAGCCGACTGTGACCACCAGGGCGAGGTCGGCCAGCAAGACCAGCGCCGCCACCTGCAGCCGCCGCTTCCAGGCCGCGCCGCCGCCCGTCCGCTCGAATACCGCCAGCACCGCTTGAGTCATCGCCGCGTCTCTATCAACGCTGAAGTGAGGGCGATCCTATCCTGTAGATGTGCCCGCGGACGAATTCGACGTCGTGGTCCTGGGCGGGGGCACAGGCGGCTACACGGCCGCGATCCGGGCCTCCCAGCTCGGCCTCCGCACGGCGATCGTCGAGCAGGAGAAGCTGGGCGGGGTTTGCCTGCACAAGGGCTGCATCCCGACCAAGGCCCTGCTGGAGTCATCGGCGCTCTACCACAGGGTCGCCAGGCGGGGCGCGGAGTTCGGCCTCACGGCCAAGGAAGTAGCGCACGACTTCGCGCGCGTGGCAGCCCGCCGGGACGCGGTGGTGGCGCAGCTGCACCGCGGCGTCCAGGGCCTGATGAAGAAGAACCAGGTCCAGGTGGTGGAGGCGCACGGCCGCCTGCGTGACCGCAACACGGTCGAGGCCGGGACCCGCCGGCTGAAGGCCAGGCAGGTGATCGTCGCCACCGGCTCCAGCCCCCGCTCCCTGCCCGGCCTGGAGCCGGACGGCGAGCGAATCCTGACCTCGGACCACGCCACGCTGGCGTCCGAGCTGCCCGACTCCGTCTGCATAATCGGGGCGGGCGCGGTGGGGGTCGAGTTCGCGACCTTCTACAGCCAGATGGGCAGCAAGGTCATCCTGCTCGAGGCCCTCGATCGGCTGGTGCCGCTGGAGGATGAAGACGTCTCCAAAGAGCTCCTGAAGCAGTTCACGGCGGCCGGCATCGAATGCCGCCTGGGCGCCAGGGTGACCGGCGCCAAGCCGGCCCGCGACGGCATCAGCGTCCGGCTGGACGAGGGCGAGGTCTGGGCCCGCCGGGTGCTGGTCGCGGTGGGCCGGGCGGCCAACTCGAAGGACCTCGGCCTGGAGCAGGCAGGGGTCGAGCTCCACAAGAACGGCTTCGTCAAGGTCGACGAGTGGATGCGGACCTCGGCCGAGGGAGTCTGGGCGATCGGCGACGTCGTGGGCGGCTTCCTGCTCGCGCACGCCGCCGGTCACGAGGGCATCGTGGCCGCCGAGGACATCGCCGGCCGCCGGGCGACGCCGATGGAGCAGGACCTGGTCACGCGCTGCACCTTCTCCCATCCGCAGATCGCCTCCGTGGGCCTGACCCAGGCGCAGGCCGTCGAGAAGGGCCATGAGGTCAGGGTCGGCCGGTTCCCGTTCAGCGCCAACGGCCGGGCACTCATCCACGGTGAGCCGGGCGGCTTCGCCAAGCTGGTCGCCGACGGGAAGACCGGGCAGCTGCTGGGCGCGCACGTGATCGGCGTGGACGCGACCGAGCTGATCTCGGAGCCGGCGCTGGCGCGGCTGTTTCAGGGCGACGCCTGGGAGGTGGGCCGTAACATTCATCCCCACCCGACGCTCTCGGAGGCAGTCGGCGAAGCTGCGCTGGCGGCCGCCGGCGCCGCGATCAACATTTAGTCGCTCCTATGGCACAGACCCGCGAGAGAGGCGAGACCCGGGAGAAGCAGCGCGGCCGCGCGTTCAACCCCGAGTGGCACTTCCAGGAGCCGGTCGCCTGGCGCGACACCGACCTCGACGAGGCGGCGCTGCGACAGTGGTACCACTACATCCTGCTCGGGCGGCAGATCGACTACCGCTGCCAGGTGCTCAACCGCCAGGGCCGGGCGCCGTTCATCATCTCCTGCGCCGGCCACGAGGCGGCCCAGATCGGCGTCGCCTGGCCGCTGAAGCCCAAGCACGACTGGGTCGCCCCTTACTACCGTGACGTCGTCCTCTGCTTCCGGATGGGGCTGACGCCGCTCGACCTCATGCTCTCGGTGCTGGCCAAGCCGGCCGACCCGGCCTCCGGCGGCAAGCAGACGCCCGGCCACTTCTCCGACTCCCGGCTGAACATCATCAGCCGCGGCTCGCCGGTGGCGAGCCAGATGGTGTATGCGGCGGGCGCCGCCTACGCCCTGAAGATGGACGGCACCGACCGGGTGGTCATGACCAGCTACGGCGAAGGCTCCGGTTCCGAGGGCGACGCCCACGAGGCTTTCAACTTCGCGGCCATCCACCGGCTGCCGCTGGTGTTCGTCTGCCAGAACAACGGCTTCGCCATCTCGGTGCCCTTCAACAAGCAGTACGCGGTCGACTACGCCGCCCAGCGTGCAGCCGGCTACGGGTTCCCCGGCGTGTCCATGGACGGGCGCGACCCGGTCACCTGCTACCACGTGGCCAAGCAGGCGGTGGCGAGGGCGCGATCCGGCGAAGGGCCGACGCTGATCGAGTGCCTGGTCGACCGGCTGGGCGCCCACTCGTCCGAAGACGACCAGCGCCGCTACCGCAGCGAGGAAGAGCTGGCCGCGGCCTCCAAGAACGACTGCCTGGAGCAGTTTCGGACCCGCCTGGTCGAAGAGGGCGTTCTCAGCCAGAAGGAGGTCCAGGAATCTGAGGAGCAGGTCAAGGAAGAGGTGACCGAGGCCACCCGGGCCGGGCTGGAGTCGCCCGACGCCGAGCCCGAGGACGCGCTCACCAACGTCTACTCCGTGAACGTGCCCCGCGCCATCTCCCCCGCCCCCGGGGCCGAGACGGAGGAGATGAACATGGTGGCCGCCATCCGCTCGGCGCTGGCCGAGGAGATGGAGCGCGACGAACGCGTGATGGTGCTGGGCGAGGACGTGGGGCCCAAGGGCGGCGTCTTCCTGGTCACCGACGGCCTCTGGAAGCGCTTCGGCGAGAAGCGGGTGATCGACACCCCGCTGGCCGAGTCCTCGATCGCCGGGGTGGCGCTGGGACTGGCGCTGGCCGGGAAGCGGCCGGTGGCCGAGATCCAGTTCACCGACTTTGCGCACATGGCGTTCAACCAGATCAGCAACGAGATCGCCAAGTACCGCTACCGGACGGACGGCGACTGGGGCGCGCCCCTGGTGGTTCGGGCGCCGATGGGAGGCCACGTCCGGGGCGCCCTCTACCACTCGCAGTCGATCGAGGCCCGCTTCGCCACCCCGGGGCTGAAGATCGTCATCCCGGCCGGCCCGATCGAGGCCAAGGGCCTGATGCTGGCGGCGATCCGCGACCCCGACCCCGTCCTCTTCTTCGAGCACAAGCGGCTCTACCGCATGTTCAAGGAGAAGGTCCCGGTGGGCGAGTACCTGATCCCGCTCGGGCAGGCGCGCACCGCGCGCGAGGGCACCGACCTGTCGGTCTTCGCCTACGGGCTGATGCTGCACTACGCGCTGGAGGCGGCCTCCAAGCTGGCCGAAGACGGCGTCAGCGTGGAGGTGGTCGACCTGCGGACGGTGTACCCGCTGGACAGGGAGGCGGTCCTCGCCAGCGCGCGCAAGACGGGCAAGTGCCTGGTCCTCTACGAGGACAACTTCTCGGTCTCGATCGGCTCCGAGGTGGCGGCCCTGATCGCGGACGAAGCCTGGCGCTGGCTGGACGCCCCGGTCAAGCGCCTGGGCGGGCTGGACGTACCGGCCATGCCCTACGCGGCGCCCATGGAGGACTACTTCATGCCCAACCCCGAGAAGGTGGCGGCGGCGCTGAGGGAGCTGGCGGCCTTTTAGTGTCCAAGACGACCCGCGTGACCATGCCGCAGCTGGGCGAGTCGGTGCACGAAGGCACCATCTCTCGCTGGCTGGTCAAGCCGGGCGAGAAGGTGACCGAGTTCGAGCCATTGCTGGAGGTGGACACCGACAAGGTCAACGCCGAGGTGCCCTCGCCGGTGACCGGGGTGCTCAAGGAGATCATCGCCAAGGAGGGGGAGACGGTCTCGGCGGGCGCCGAGATCGCGGTGGTGGAGGTGGAGGCCGACGGCGGCGCTCCCGCCCCGGTCGAGCCGAAACCGGAGGCGGCGAAGCCGGTCGCGGAGAAGAAGGCGCCGGCCAGGCCGGCGGCGAGGCGTGAGCCCGAGCCCGAACCCGCCGCGGAGCCGAAGCCGGCGCCCGCCGGGCCGGAGCCCAAGCTGGAGGGTGGCGAGCATCGCTACTCGCCGGCGGTCCTGATGCTGGCGGCCGAAAAGCGCGTCGACCTGGATGGCATCCAGGGCTCCGGCATCGCCGGCCGCGTGACCAAGAAGGATGTCCAGAAGGCCATCGACGCCGGGACGGCGGCGCCGCCGCCGGCGGCGCCGGCCGCCGCGCCCGCGGCCATAACCGCGCCCCTCGCGGCCAGGCCCTCGGAAGGCGACCAGGTGGTGCCGCTGACGCGAGTGCGAAAGCTGATCGCCGAGAACATGACGCGGTCCAAGACCACCATCCCGCACGCCTGGCAGACGCAGGAGGCGGACATGAGCGGCGTGGTGGCCTCCCGCGGCGCGCACAAGGCCCGCTTCCAGGAGCAGGAAGGGTTCTCGCTGACCTACCTGCCCTACGTGATCAAGGCGGCGGCCAGCGCACTGCGCGAGCACCCGCAGGTGAACGCCACCTTCAACGAGACCGAGATCGTCGTCCACCGGCAGGTCAACATCGGCGTCTCAGTCGGGCTGGAGGACACGCTGGTGGTCCCCGTGGTCCGCAGCGCCGACGGGCTCTCCATCGCCGGCATCGGTCGCGCGGTTTACGACCTGGCCGAACGGGCCCGGACCAAGAAGCTCAAGGCGGACGACCTCGCCGGCGCCACCTTCACCGTCAACAACTCCGGGACCTTCGGCACCCTCTTCAGCTACTCGGTGATCAACCCCGGCCAGGCCGGCATCCTGACCATGGAGGCGATCGTGGAGAGGCCGGTCGCGGTGCAGGGGATGATCGGGATCAAGCCGATGATGTACCTCTGCTTCTCGTTCGACCACCGCGTGCTGGACGGCCTGCAGGCGGCGCGCTTCCTGACCAGCTGCCGCAAGTGGCTGGAGTCGGTGACGGCGGAGACGCCGATCTACTGATCTAACCCTCCCCGCCGGCGGGGAGTCCGGCGCCGGTTTACCGCCCGCCGGGGCCGGGTTAGGGAGGGGCGGGGAAAAGAAGTGACCCCGACGGATCGCCTCGGCGGGTCCCGGTGCTGGCCTCTCGGCCTGCTCCAGCTCCCTCGCGCGTGTCCCTCGGGGCCGAAGGAAGCGTATGGCGCCGGTACCAACCCGCACAAGGCCCAAAAATCAGTTCGCCGCCAGGCGACGGGCCGTAGCTTGAAGTCAGGGATAGACGGCGTGCTTGCCGCCGTCCACGATCAGGTCCTGGCCGGTCAGGAAATCGCTGCGGACGAAGGCCAGCACGGCGTCGGCGACGTCTTCCGGCGAGGCCACCCGCTTGAGCGGGGTCATCTCAGCGAAGCGCTCCTCCTGGGCCTCCGCGGCCGCCTCGCCGAAGGGGACTCGGAACCAGCGGGTCGCGACCAGGCCGGGCGAGACCGAGTTCACCCGCACGTCCGGCGCCAGGGCCAGCGCCAACCCGCGCGTCAGCTGCAGCACGGCGGCCTTGGAGACCGCATAGGCGATCGAGGAGCCGCCGGCGCGGTGGCCGGCGATGGAGGCGATGTTGACGATCACGCCCCTGTTGCGCGCGATCTCCGGCGCTGCCGCCCGGCAGCAGTAGAAGGTCCCCTTCAGGTTGATGCCCAGGATGGCGTCCCAGACCTCGTCCGTCAGCCCATCCAGCTGCGGGTGCGGGATGAAGCGGGTCACGCCGGCATTGTTGACCAGCACGTCCAGGCGGCCGAAGTGCTTCACGGTGCCGGCCACCAGCTCGCGGACCTGAGCCTCGTCGGCGACGTCCGCCTTCACCGCCAGCCCCTCGCAGCCGTGCTTGGCCAGCTCCCCGGCGGTGGCGCGGGCCTCCTTCTCGGAGCGGGAGTAGTTGACGGCCACCGCCCTGGTGCCCGCCTGCGCCAGGGCCAGGCAGACCGCGCGCCCGATTCCCGTCCCGCCCCCGGTGACGATGGCGACCGTACCTTTGGGGTCCAAGCCGGCTCAGCTTAGCCCGGATCCGCCGGCCGCCCGGAGCAGATGTGGCCTGGGGCACGTCGAGCCGAAGGCGGCACGAGCACCGGACCGGAGCGCATCTGAGAGATGCGTGAGGACCGGAGCGCAGGGGCCAACGCACGGATCGGCCGCCTCCAGGCCGCAGATGCCCGGGGGGATCGGGGGATCCGGGCTAACCCAGCCGGGCTAGACCAGCGGGAAGCTGTGGACCGCCTCGTAGCGCGCTCCCTGGCGGCCCAGCCGGCTCCGGTACACGATCAGCTCCGCCGCCCGCCAGCCCGGCAGCTCCGGCGGCGAGGGCAGCTCGGGCAGAGGGGCTCCGAAGCGGTCGCGAGCCCGGGCCAGGGTCAGGTGGGCGTTGAAGGGCCTTTCCTCGGGCGGGAGCCGGAGGCTCCGGCAGGCTTCCTCCACCCGGCGGGCCAGGACCGCCGCCTCGGGTTCGCCCTTCTCCAGGCGCAGGAAGATCACCCGGACCCGGCGGCCGCGCCCGAAGCTCCCCAGACCGCCCAGCTGCAGCTCGAAGGCCGGAGCCGCCAGCTCGGCCAGCTCCCGGGCCAGCGCCTCGGCGACAGCCGCCTGTACGCCGCCCAGAAAGCGCAGGGTCAGGTGCAGGTTCTCGGCGGCCACCCAGCGAAAGGCGGGGGCGGCCTCGGCCCAGGCGGCCAGTTGGGGCTCGAGCGCGGCCCGGTGCCCCTCCGGCACCGGGATGCCGACGAAGGTCCTTATCTGCTCCGGACGGTCTTCCAGTTCTCCGCGATCCATCCGCTGGGCGCCGTCGGCCGGAAGCCGAAGTGGACGCCGACCGAATCCAGGCCGTCGGCCAGGTTGTCCACAGCCAGCATGCGCAGCTCGTCCGTGGTCACGATCGGGTCCTTGGAGATCATCTCCATCACGGCAGCGCCCGGCATCAGGGCAGCGGTGGAGAGCTTCATGCGCCGCTTCTTCAAGCGCCGGGCCTGGCAGAACGCTTCGAAGATCTGCTCGTAGGTCAGAACCTCGGGTCCGCCGAGCTCGATCGTGTGGCCGAGCAGGTCTGGGCGGGAGATCGCCTCCACCACGCAGCGGGCGGCATCCTCGCGCAGGATCGGCTGGTAGCGGGTGGTGCCGCCGCCCGGCACCACCATCACCGGCCCGAACTTGGCCGCCCGCTCGAAGGAATCGACGAAACCCCCCTGCTCGGCGATCACCATCGAGAAGCGGAGGATGACGCAGGGCACGCCGCCCTTCTTCAGCTCCTCCTCCCCCATCCAGCGGGAGATCAGGTACCGGTACTGGGGATCGGGCCGGGCGCCGATGGCGCTCACGAACACGATGCTCTTCACCCCCCGCGCCCTGCAGGCCTCGGCCAGGTAGCGGGGGGCGTCGATGTTGACCTCGGTGAAGGGCTGGGGCTCGTTGCGACGCACGGCGACCAGGCTGACCGCGTGGTCCATCCCCTGGCAGGCGGAATTGAGGGAGGCGGGGTTGGTGGCGTCGCCGATCACGATTTCGGCGCCGCGCACCTTGAAGGCGGCCGCCTTGAGCGGATCGCGGACCAGGCAGCGCAGCCCGTAGCCGCCGTCGAGCAGGCGGTGGGCCACCCCGCGCCCGAAGAAGCCGGTGGACCCGAGGAGCAGCACCTTGGCGGGCAAAGCGGGCTCCATGGTAGCGGTACATACTGGAGATCGGAATTGAACGCTCAGGCCTGGGGCGGGATGGCGATGGGATCCTTCGCCCTGCTCCTGGGGCTGGGAGCCGTCTACGCCGCCCTCCGCACCCGCCGGCGGCGGGCCGAGATCGCCGCCACCTACGCCTCCACCGGCGGCGTCGTCTACACGGGGGTTCAGATCGGCTGCGCCGGGCTCCTGATCCTGGCCGGATTGGGCCTCATCGGCTTAGGCTTGGCGAGCCGGCCATGATCACCAGCGAAAAGTCCGCGCGCACGGCGGCACCGCCGTCCGAGCCGCCGCCGCCGCCCGTCGCAGCCAACTGGTGGGAGCGCTGGCCGCCGCGCCCGCCGCGCCCTCGGCCGATCAGCCGCCGAACCGTCCTGCTGGGAGGCGCGGTGGCGGTGCCCTTCCTGGCCTTCGTGGACGGGATGCTGGGCGTCTTCGCCTGGTACGCCTCCGGCAGCGTGCCCATCGGGCTGGCCGTGGGCGGTGGGCTGTTCGCCTTCACGCTGCTGGAGTTCGCGGTGGTGGCCTGGGCCGCCCGCTGGAAGCAATTCAGATGACGTTCCGCTCCGCCACCAGCTGACCGCGCGCGAAGCGCGCGAATGCGAACGAGCCGAGGTCGATCTCGGAGCGGCCGTCGAGCAGCAGCTGCGACAGCAGCAGCGCCGCCGCCGGGGCCTGCATGAAGCCGTGACCCGAGAACCCGCAGCCGCACCAGAAGCCGGGCACCTCCTCGACCGGGCCCAGGACGGCCTGATGGTCGGGCGTCGTCTCGTAGAGACCTGCCCAGCCGGTCTTGATCCCGGCCTCGGTCAGCGCCGGCGCCCGCCTCGCCGCCACCTCCACGATGCGCTCCAGGAACGTCCAGCTCACCTCGGTCGAGAAGCCGGGCGGCTCCTCCCGGTCGCTCATGCCGAGGAGGACGCCGTCGCCCTCGGGGTGGAAGTAGAAGGAGGTCGCGAAGTCCACCGTCATCGGATTGGTGCGCGGCACCAGCGGAAAGCTGTCGGTGACGAAGATGTGCCGGCGGTAGGGCAGGACGGGGACTTCCAGGCCGACCATTCGCCCGACCTGGCCCGACCAGGCGCCGGCGCAGTTGAAGACCGCCCGGGTCGAGATCTCGCCCTCGGAGGTCTGCACCCCGCCCACCACTCCGGACGCGAGCTCGATGCCCTTCACCTCCACCCCTTCTCGCAGCCTCGCCCCCTGGCGGCGGGCGGCGGCCGCATAGCCGGCGGTCACGTCGGCCGGGCTGGCGATGCCGTCGGTGGGGCAGAAGGTGCAGCCGAGCACGTCGTCCGTGGCCAGGACCGGCACCAGCCTGGCGGCCTCGTCGGGGCCCAGCCAGCGGGCCTCCTTCAGCCCCACCCGGTGCCACATTTCCAGGTTGCGCCGGAAGTCCTCGACGTCCTTCGGCCGGCTCAGCACGAAGAGATAGCCCAGCTGCCGGAAGTCGGCCGGCTGCCCGGTCTCCTGCTCGAACTCCTTCAGCAGCCGCACGGCCAGCATCTGCAGTCGCACGTTGCTCTCGGAGGAGAACTGCTGGCGCACGCCCCCCGCGCACTTGCCGGTGGACTGGGAGCCCAGCTCCGCCCGCTCCAGCAGGACGACCTCGACCTGGCGCCGCGCGAGCTGGTAGGCGAGGGCGCAGCCCATCACGCCCCCGCCGACTATGACGGCGTCAGCGGTCTCCAAGGCTTCGCTTCCACAGCCCCCAGAACTCGAACAGGATCTTCAGCGCCGCCAGGCTCGTGATGTCACCGTGGTCGAAGGGTGGCGCCACCTCGGTGACGTCCAACCCTACCAGCCGGCAGCGGCGGCCGAGCTCGGCCAGGAGGTCCAGCGCCTGCCGCGTGCTGATGCCGCCCGCCGAGGGGATCTCGGTGCCGGGCGCGTAAGCCGGGTCGAGGACGTCGATGTCGAAGGAGACGTGCAGCGGCGAGGAGCCGGCCTCGGCCGCCAGCCGGACGGCGGCCGCCACCGGGTCAGCCGACAGCTCCCGGCTGGAGACCATCAGCAGCCGGTGGCGCGCGATGAAGTCGACCTCCTCCGGGTCGTAGTCGCGACCGCCGGCAAAGAGTAGAGCGCCGGGTTCCAGCCCGGCCACCTCGAGCGCGCGCCGGAGCGCACAGCCGCAGGTCCAGCGGCCGCCCCGCGAGAAGTCGCAGAGGTCGGGATGGGCGTCCAGCCAGAGCACGCGCAGGCCGGGGTGGCGGCCGGCCTGGGCGGCGAGGACGGCGGCGGCCACGCAGTGGTCACCGCCCAGCACGGTCAGCAGCGAGGCCGGCGGCACCGCCGCCAGGCGGTCCGCCACCGCCTTCCAGCCGGCCTCCATGGCTGCCCCGGCGTCCAGGTCGCCGAGGTCGTGGACGCGCAGGCCGCGCAGCGAGATGCCGTCCTCGGTCACCGGCGGCAGCGCCGCCGACAGCCGCCGCAGCACCGCCGGCGCCTGCGCCGCCCCCCGCCGGTAGACGGCGGAGCCGTCGTAGGGGATGCCGGCGACCACGACGTCGGCCGCCTCCAGGTTGGCGCCCGCCAGGCCGGCCCAGGGCTCGAGCCCCAAAAGGTCGATCACGGGCGCCGCTCGGGCACCTTCAGGATGGCCAGGGAGCCGAGCACGAACCAGGCGAAGAAAACCGTGAACACCACGGGAAAGCCGCCGGGCAGGCCGAGGATGGGCGGCCCGGCGTTGAACGGATCCAGCAGCAGCCCGCCGGCGAAGACGGCGATGATGCCGGCTCCGGCGGTGGCGATGTTCGAGAAGCCCATGAAGAGACCTCCCTGGTCACCGGGGATGACGTCCTGGATAAAGGCCCAGTCCACGGACAGGAAGATGCCCAGGCCGGCGCCGACGACGAGCCCGGCGAGAGTGGCCTGCATGGCCAGGTCGGGCACCCTGAGCGACGCGGCCAGCGGGGTCAGCAATGAGGACGGAACCCACTGGAAGTGGCTGAAGACGAGCACTAGCGTGCCGGCGGCGCCCAGCAGTCCGGCCACGAAGATCAGGGGCCGGCGGCCGGTGCGGTCAGACAGCTTCGAGGCCGGCCAGGTCACCAGCACGGCGACCGCCACCACCAGCCCGAGGAGCGTCGACGCCGCCGCCGCCGTCGCCCGCCGGTCGCCGTGGAAGAAGACGTTGTCGAAGTAGAAGAACGAGAAGTTCTGGAGGCCGCCGATCCCCATCAGGATCAGCAGCCGGGAGGCCATCAGCCACAGGAAGTCACGGTGTCGAAGGGGCGCGCCGAAGGTCTTGGCCAGGGCTTCCTTCAGGCCGCGGAACTGGCCTTCGACCGGGCGCCCCCGGTCCGGGACCAGGGTCAGCGTGGCCAGCATGGTGGTCACCAGCACCAGGGCGATCGAGCCCACCGCCGCCGTGCGGCCGAAGCGAGCCAGCAGGAGGCCGGCCCCCACGGTGCCGGCCAGGATCCCGACCAGGTTGGCCAGGCCGTAGTAACCGGACGCGGCGCCCCGCTGACGCTCGGGGACGACGTCGGGCAGCAGGCCCTGGTAGGGGGCCTGCGCCGTGTTGGAGGCGAACTGGAGCAGGAAGTAGCAGGCCACCAGCCACCAGTAGTTGCCGGCCAGCGCGATCCCGGCCAGGAACAGCAGGTCGCCGGCGGTGCCGGCGGCGATGAAGGGGCGCCGGCGCCCCCAGGGGGTGGTGGCCCGGTCGGAGACGGCTCCCACCAGCGGCTGCCAGACCACCGCCACCATGGTCCCGATCCCCTTCAGGAAGCTGGAGGCCAGGCCCTCGTGGGCGCGACCGACGAGCTGGATGATCAGGTCGGGCAGGATCAGGGCGGTCAGGCTGTTCCAGAGGTAGCCGATCGCCACCCAGTAGAGCGAGAGGACGACGAAGTCGAGGTGGCTCAGGCGGCGCTGGGGGGCGACGTTCCACCCGCTGCGCGGGTGCCCCGCGGCGACCATCAATCCGCCGAGTAAGGCGGCAGCGTCTTCTTGACCGGTCGGTCCTGCCGGTAGCCCAGCGCGTACTCGGCCTGCAGGATGGTGTGGATCTCGCGGGTGCCCTCGTAGATGATCGGCGCCCGCGCGTTGCGCAGGAAGCGCTCGACCGGGTACTCGGCCGAGTAGCCGTACGCGCCGTGGACCTCGACCGCGTCGTGGGCGGCGTTGAAGGCGGCGTCGGTCGCGTACTGCTTGGCGATCGACACCTCGCGCGTGTGACGCCGGCCGCCGTTCTTCATCCAGCCCACCTGGAAGTAGAGCAGGCGGGAGATCTGGTAGTCCCGCGCCATGTGGGCGATCATCTGCTGCACCAGCTGGTAGCGGCCGATCTCCTGCCCGAAGGTCTTGCGCTCCCTGGCATAGCGGACGGAGGCGTCCAGGCAGGCCCGGATGGTGCCGCAGGCGCCGGCCGCCACCGTGTAGCGGCCGTTGTCCAGGCAGCTCATGGCGATCTTGAATCCATCCCCCTCGTCCCCGATCCGGCTCTCCTCCGGCACCTCGAGGTCGGACATGAAGATGGCGCCCACGTCGCCGGCCCGGATGCCCATCCGCTGCTGGATGGGCTCCGTCCGCAGCTGGCGGCCGCACTCGGCCCGGTCGAGCATGAAGGCGGAGACTCCGCGATGGCCGGCCGCGGGGTCGGTCTTGGCGAAGACCAGCAGGTAGTCGGCGGTGTCCGCGTCTGAGACCCAGATCTTCTGGCCGTTGAGCACGTAGCCGCCGTCGCTGCGGCTGGCGGTAGACTCCAGCGCCGCCGCGTCGGAGCCTGCGTTGGGCTCCGTGAGCCCGTAGCAGGCCAGCTTCTGGCCGCTCGCCATCGGCCTCAGCCAGCGCTGCTTCTGGTCTTCCGAGGCCCAGGTGTAGAGCCCCATGCCGACCAGCCCCACGTGGACCGAGAGCACAGTCCGGTAGGTGGTGTCCACGTACTCCAGCTCCTCGCAGGTGAGGCCGAGCGCCAGGTAGTCCATGCCGGCGCCACCGTAGCGCTCGGGGAAGCAGATGCCGGGCAGCCCCAGAGAGCCCAGCTTGCGGAAGATCTCGGGGTCGTGCCGCTGGGCCTGGTCGTTCTCGGCGATCTGGGGCGCGAACTCGCGGGCGCAGAAGGCCCGCACGGTCTTGACGAGCTCTTCCTGATCGGGCGTCAGCGAGAGGTCGAGCACCCTTCCGGAAAGGCTACTTCGTGGGGGAGGCGGTGGGCTTGGGCGTGCCCGACGGCTTCGGCGTCGGCTTGGGCGTCGGGGGCGGGTGGAGGTCGGAGGGTCCGATCCGGCCGATGACCGGCAGCCGGTGGCCGATGTTCAGGATCACGGGCACCGCGCGCGACTGGTACAGCTGGGGCTGCAGGAACTGGATGTAGAACTGCTCGACCTGGTTCAGCTGGGAGGCCGATGAGAGGCGGGCGCCGGAGGGCGTCTTGGCCTGGTCCTGCAGCTTCTTCAGCTCCTTCGGGTCGACCAGGGCCGCCGTCAGCGGGTTGGAGAGGATCTGCTGCTGCAGCTTGTTGACGTCGTTCAGCGAGAGGGTCAGCTGGTTGGCGAACGGCCCGAAGGCCTTGTCCAGCGTGACCAGGGCCGAGAGGCCGAGGTAGACGATGATCGTCGCCACCGCGACGTGAACGAAGATCCCCAGCAGCCCGTCCACCCCGCGCAGCACGGGCAACCGGTGGAAGTAGCCGCCGATGTAGGCGCCGATCGCGGCCGCGACCACGGCCAGGATCAGCGCGATGAACACGTCCAGCACCGCGTTCGAGTGCAGGTAACGGGACATGGCGGCTGTGTACGGGGCGCGCTCGCGCAGGATGACCAGCAGCGTGCCCAGGAAGAGGATCTCGGCCAGGAGCGGCTGGATCACCCCGCGCTGGTAGCCGATCACGAGCGCGATCAGCAGGATGGCCGCGATGACGATGTCGAGGATCAAGTCAGCAGCACTCGGCCAGGCAAACCGGCGCCCATTCTAGCCGGGCCCCTCAGCCGTTAGACTCGCCCTCACCAGTGGCGCGGACCATCGCGGTGGCCATGCAGAAGGGCGGGGTAGGCAAGACCACCACCGCCGTGAACCTGGGCGCCGCCCTCGCCGAGAAGGGCCAGCGGGTACTGCTGGTCGACCTCGACGCCCAGGGTCACCTCACGCTCTCGATGGGGATCAAGAACGCCGAGAACCTGGAGAAGACCGTCTACGACCTGTTCGTAAACCCCGAGGTCACGGTGACCGACGTCGTGCAGGAGTCCAGCGGCCTGGGGGTCCACTTCCTGCCCGCCAACGTGGAGCTGGCGGGGGCCGCGAACCAGCTGATCAATGAGATCGGCCGCGAAGGGATCCTGAAGGACAAGCTGCGGCCGGTGCAGCGCCGCTACGACTACATCGTTATCGACTGCCCGCCCTCGCTGGACCTGATCGTCATCAACGCGCTGGTCGCCTCGGACGAGGTCCTGGTCCCCCTCCAGTGCGAGTACCTGGCGCTGAAGGGCATGGAGGAGCTGATGCACACCATCGAGCGGGTCAAGCGCAAGCTGAACCCGAAGCTGCGGCTGGGCGGGGTGCTGCCGACCATCTACAAGGCGCGGACCCTGCACTCGCAGGAGGTACTGCAGGAGGTCCGGCGCCACTACGGCGAGAAGGTTTATGAGGTGCCGGTGAAGGACTCCATCCGCTTCGCGGAGAGCCCGATCGCCGGGCTCTCGATCCTGCAGTACGCCACCAATTCGGAGGGAGCGCATGCCTACCGGATGCTGGCGCAGAGAGTCATGGAGAATCACGCCGAGTGAGGTGGCCCAAAGTGAGTGGTTTCAAGCGGGTTTCGCTGGCCGGTTCGGAGGAGCTCTTCCGGCCCACTCGCCCCGCCGAGGCCGAGGACACCGACGAGGTGATCCGGGAGGTGGTCGACCGCCGCCCGCCGGAGAAGGTCCTGCGCACCCTGTCCTTCACCCCGGAAGAGGTCGAGCTCCTGGTGGAGGCGATTCAGGTGGCCAAGTACGCGGACAAGCCGCGCCCGAAGCCGTCGCTGGACCGGTTCGAGAAGCTCGACGAGCTGAAGGTCAAGCTGCAGGGAGAAGCTCAGGGCCGCGAGTAGGGGCGGCGGCCGCCCCGCGGCAGACCAAACGCGCATCCGCCCTCGAATGCGCCTTTTCAGCGACCGCCGGTCCGGCGGCGCAGATAGTCGTAGATCCAGTAGAGGCAGATCAGGGCCAGGACGCCGCTGAAGCCGACGACGGCCCACTGCTGCACCGTTGAATAATCGCTGGTATGGCGCGCCTCTCGATCGTCAAGGTCCGCCTGGACCGCGAGGTCAACGGCTACCTGGTCGCCTGCGCGACCACGAAGGAGGCGGTCGCGATCGACCCCGGCCAGCCGGCGGCCAGGCTGCAGGAGCAGCTGGGCGACCTCAAGCTGCGCTGGGTGGTGGCCACCCACGGCCACCCCGGCCACGTGGGCGGCAAAGACGACCTCAAGGAAACGACCGGGGCCTCCACCGCGATGCACGGCGCTGACGCCAAGCAGTTCCTGCGCTCGGCCGACCGTTACCTGGTCGACGGCGACGAGCTCGAGTTCGGCGAGTTCCGGCTGCGCATCCTGCACACTCCCGGCCACACTCCCGGCAGCGTCTGCCTGCTGGTCGCCAACCACCTCTTCACCGGCGATACCCTGCTGGCGGGCGGCCTCGGCCGCCAGATGCCGGAGACCAACCTGCGCCAGCAGCTGGCCAGCATCGGCTCGCGGCTGCTCCGGCTGCCGCCGGCGACCGCCCTCTACCCCGGCCACGGACCGACGACAACCCTGGAGCGGGAGCTTCAGGAGAGCCCCGTCTTCAGCGGGCTGCGGGCCTGACGAAGCGGCCCCGCCCGGCACCGGGGGGCTCGCCTCGCAGCAGCACCTCCTTGATCGCGAAGTGCGCCTCCAGGCCCTCCAGGGCGCTGTTTCGCTGCCGTGAGCGCATGTCGGCTGCGCGAATCCGCGTCGTCCCCCCGGGGTCCAGCACCACCAGGTCGGCGTCGGCCCCTTCCTGGATCGCCCCCTTGCGCGGGTAGAGGTTCATGAACAGGGCCGGCTGCTCGGCGCACCACCTGACGGCCTGGCTGAGGTCGCCCAGCTGGCGCGCCAGCTCCAGGCAGCTGAGATATAGCGTCTGCACGCCCGGGCTGCCCGCGGGCGCCTCCTCCAGCGGCAGCGCCTTCTCGGCGTCGGTGTGGGGCGCGTGGTCGGTGGCGACCATCTGCACCGCGCCCTCGGCCAGAGCCTCCCGCAGGGCCGCGCGGTCGGGGGCGGTCCGCACGGGAGGCAGCATCTTCATCGCGGTCCCCACCCGTTCGAAGTCGGCCTCCGTCAACCAGAGGTACTGAGGCGCCGTCTCCAGGCTGAGCCGCGCCCCTGCCCGGACCGCGTCCTTGGCCGCCCGCAGGCCGAGCGAGCTGGAGAGATGGACGACGTGCAGGTGGGCGCCTGTGCGCTGCGCGAGGACGCCGGCGGCCGCGATCGCGACCGCCTCGGCCACCGCCGGCCGCGAGGCCAATAGGTCCGCGTATCCGCTGATCGGGCTCCGAAAGGCTGCCAGCACTGAGGGATCCTCGGCGTGGACCGCGAGGGGCAGGCCGAGCCTGGCCACCGCCGGCAGCAGGCGGGCCAGGGTTCCATAGTCGGGCGGCGGCTCCAGGTCGGGATCCAAGGCGTCGGGGGTGTACAGGACCTGCCTCTTCGACAGCCGGAAGGCGTAGCCGAGGTAGGCTTTGAAGCCGACCGCGCCGCCGGCCGCCAGGCCCTCCAGCATCGACTCCGTGGAACCGGCCCGGACCAGGCCCCAGAGGCCGAAGTCGACCCCGGCCTTGGCTTCGGCGATGGCGACCTTGGCCTCCAACACCTCCGCGGAGTCGACCGCGGGCACCGTGTTCGGCATGTCCAGAACCGTGGTCACGCCGCCGGCTGCCGCCGCCGCGGTCAGCGACGACCAGTCCTCCTTTTCGGGGAAGCCGGGGTCGCGGCTGTGCACGTGTACGTCGAGGGCGCCGGGCAGCACCAGCAGGCCCCGGGCGTCGAGCACGCGCGCGCCCGGCGGCGCCTGCCGCCGGGGCGCCAGCGCCATCACGCGCCCGCCCGCCACGTGCACGTCGACCTCGCGCGAGCCGGCCGGCGTGTAAACGGTGCCTCCAGTGATGACGAGCTGGGCGGACTCGCTCAATCGGGAAGCGTCAGATCCGCCTTCCGGAAGAGCGGCGTGTAGGGGATGCCGGCCGCCCTCAGCGCCTCCTCCGCGCCCTCGCCGCGGTCGACGACGCCGATCAGGTGCAGCAGCCGGGCGCCCGCGGCACGCAGCCTGGCCGCCGACTTCAGCGCCTCCCCGCCGCTGGTCAGGACGTCCTCGATCAGGGTCACCGCCTCCCCCTCGCGCAGCTCGCCCTCCAGCAGGCGCGAGGTGCCGTAGTCCTTGGCCTCCTTGCGCACCAGCACCAGCGGCAGGCCGGTCTCCAGGGAGACGACCCCGCCCAGGAGCACCGCGCCCAGCTCAGGCGCCGCCAGGCGCTGGGTGCCGGGCGGGACCAGCGCGGCCAGGGCGCGGCCCAGGCGGCGCAGCAGGTCCGGCTGGGTCTCGAAGAGATACTTGTCGAAGTAGTAGCTGGAGCGCTTCCCGGACCGGAGCACGAAGTCGCCGCGCAGGTAGGCGACCCGCACCAGGTCCGCGGCCAGCTCCTGCAGCTCAGCGGTGAGCACCGGCCAGCTCCTGCATCAGGTGCAGCATCATCTCGGTGCCCCGGTGGTACTGGTCCAGGCTCATCCGCTCGTTGGGCGAGTGCAGGCCGTCGCCGGGCAGGCCGAAGCCGCTGACCAGGAGCCGCGGCTTCAGCGCCTCCTGGAAGTCCGTCACCACCGGGATGGAGCCGCCGCTGCGCACCATGGCCGGCTCGGCGCCGAAGGCCGCCTGGAAGGCACGCCGCGCGGCGCCCACGCCCGGGTGGTCGCTGCCGCAGAGCACCGGGCGGGCCGACCCCAGCGCCTTCAGGGTCAGCTTCACGCCGGGGGTGCCCAGGTGCCGCAGGTAGGCACGCAGCGAACGCAGGACCCGGTCCGGGTCCTGGTCGGGCACCAGGCGCATGCTCAGCTTGGCGCGGGCGCGGGCCGGGATGACGGTCTTGCTGCCCTCGGCCACGAAGCCGCCCGCGATCCCGTGCACGTCCAGGGTCGGCCGGGCCCAGCGGCGCTCGATGGGGGAATAGCGGGCCTCGCCCTCCAGGGCGTACACCCCCATCTCCCGCTTCACCAGCGGGGCGGTCAGGGGCAGCCGGCGCCAGCTCCGGAGCTCGGCCGGCGAGGGTTTGCGGACCCGGTCGTAGAAGCCGGGGATGGTGACCCGGCCGTCCGGGCGCTTCAGGGTGGCGATGACCCAGGCCAGCGTGTTGAGCGGGTTGGGCGCGACGCCTCCGAAGAGGCCGGAGTGGAGGTCGGCGGCGGCGCCGGTGGCCTCGATCTCCGTGTAGAGCAACCCCCGCATGCCGGTGACCAGGCACGGCCTCCCGGGGGCCACGAAGTCGCCGTCGCCGATGAAGAGGTAGTCGGTGTGAAGCCTGCGTCTGTGGGCCCGGACGAACCTGCCCAGCGACGGCCCGCTGATCTCCTCCTCGCCTTCGAACAGGAAGCGCAGGTTCAGGGGCGGCCCGCCGGCGGCGAGACCATACTCGACCGCCTTCACCGCGGCCAGGTGCTGGCCCTTGTTGTCGGAGGCGCCGCGCGCGTAAAGGAAGCCGTCGCGGCGGCTGGGCTCGAAGGGCGGGCTCACCCATTCCGAGAGAGGGTCCGCGGGCTGGACGTCGTAGTGGCCGTAGATGGTCAGCGTGGGCCGGCCCTTCCGGCCCATCCACTCGCCCACCAGCACCGGGTGACCGTCGGGCCGGACGTCCACCAGCTCGGTCTTCAGGCCCAGCCGCCGGAAGCGGCCCGCCAGCCAGCCGGCGGCCCGCCGGCAGTCGTCCCGGTGCGCCTGGAGCGAGCTCACGCTGGGGATGGAGGCCAGCTCGACGAGGTCGGCCTCGGCCTGGGCTCGCTGGGCGCGGGCCAGCCTCAAAGCCTCTTCAAGCACGTCGAGAGATCAGTCTAGGGAGACCTGCCGAGGGATCGTCGCCGGACCTGTGTCCCCCATGCGGGCCGTCTGCGTTGTTGCCGCCCCCCGTCAGGTCTCCAGGGGGAAGAAGCAGGCCGCCCGGTGGTCGCCCTCGCGCACAGTGTCCAGCGTCGGCACCTCCTCGGCACACCTCGCCTGGGCCTTGAAGCAGCGCGTGCGGAACCGGCAGCCGGAGGGCGGGTTGACCGGCGAGGGCACGTCTCCGTGGAGGATGATCCGCTGCCTGCCCCGCTCCACCTTGGGGTCGGGGATGGGGATGGCCGAGAGCAGGGAGCCGGTGTAGGGATGCCGCGGGTGCCGGTGCAGCTCCCGGGCGTCGGCCACCTCCATCACCTTGCCCAGGTACATGACGGCCACCCGGTCCGAGATGTGCTTCACGACCGAGAGGTCGTGCGCGATGAAGAGGTAGGTGAGGTCGAACTTCGACTGCAGCCGCTCCAGCAGGTTGATGATCTGCGCCTGGATGGAGACGTCCAGCGCCGAGATCGGCTCGTCGCAGACGATGAAGGACGGGTCCACCGCCAGCGCCCGCGCGATGCCGATGCGCTGCCGCTGGCCGCCCGAGAACTCGTGCGGGTAGCGGTTGGCGAAGTGGGGGTTCATGCCCACCACCCGCAGCAGCTCCTGGATGCGCTCCTGGCGCTGCTTGCCGCGCGCGAGGCCGTGGACGTCCAGGGGCTCGCCCACGATGTCGCCCACGGTCTGCCGGGGGTCCAGCGAGGCGAAGGGATCCTGAAAGATCATCGCCATCTCGCGGCGCATACGGCGCATGCCGCCGCTGGAGAGCCTGGTCAGCTCCTGGCCCTTGAACTTGACCGAGCCGGCGGACGGCTCCAGGAGGCGGACGATCGTGCGGCCCAGCGTCGACTTGCCACAGCCCGACTCGCCGACCAGGCCCAGGGTCTCGCCCTGCTTGATCTCCAGGTCGACGCCGTCCACGGCGCGCACCCAGGCCACCGTCCGCTGGAGGACGCCGGCGGTGACCGGGAAGTACTTCTTGAGACCGCGAACCTCGACCAGCGGCTCGGCTGAGGTCCAGGCCTTGCTCAGCCTGGCCGCCGTGGCGGTTTCAGGCATTCAGGTCCTTTCCGGCCTGGGTCACCCAGCAGGCGGCGAGCTGCGTCTGGCCGACCGCCTCCAGGGGCGGCGTCTGCTTGGTGCAGCGCTCGACCCGGAAGGGGCAGCGGGGATGAAAGGCGCATCCGCGCGGCGGGCTGATCAGGTCCGGCGGCAGACCCTCGATCGGCTTGAGCGGCTCCCGGTCGTCGTGGTCCAGGCGCGGGATGGAGCGCAGCAAGGACCACGTGTAGGGATGCTTGGGGCTGGCGAAGACGTCGTCGGTCGGGCCCGACTCCACGATCTTGCCCGCGTACATCACGAGCACGCGCTCGCACATGCCGGCCACCACCCCCAGGTTGTGGGTGATCAGGATGGTCGCGGTCCCGAACTCCTGGTTCACGTGCCGCAGCAGGTCCAGGATCTGCGCCTGGATGGTGACGTCCAGGGCGGTCGTGGGCTCGTCCGCGATCAGCACCGCCGGCGCCGTGGTCAGGCCCATCGCGATCATGGCCCGCTGCCGCATTCCGCCCGAGAACTGGTGCGGGTAGTCCTCGACCCGCTGCCGGGCCTCCGGGATGCCGACCTTCTCCAGCATGCCGGCCGCCACCGCGATCGCCTTCACCCTTTCCATGGCCCGGTGCAGGATCAGCGGCTCGCCCACCTGCCAGCCGGTCCGGAACACCGGGTTCAGCGAGGTCATCGGGTCCTGGAAGATCATCGCGATCTCGTCGCCGCGGACCTCCTGCATCTCGTGCTCGGAGACCTTGGTCAGGTCACGCCCCTTGAAGAGAACCCGGCCGCCGACGATGCGGCCTGGCCGCTGCAGCAGCCGCATGACCGAGAGCGCGGTCACCGACTTGCCGCAGCCCGACTCGCCGACGATGCCCAGCGTCTCGCCCGGCCGCAGGTCGAAGGAGACGCCGTCGACGGCCTTCACCACGCCGTCCTTGGTCGGGAACTGGGTGCGCAGGTCGCGGACCTGCAGCAGGATCTCCTCGGTCACTTGAGGCGGGGGTCGAAGGCGTCGCGCACGGCGTTCCCGAAAATGTTCATCGCCAGCACGGTGACGAAGATCAGGGCGCCGGGCAGGAGCACCAGCCAGATCGAGTGATAGAAGTAGACCTGCGAGTTGGTGAGCATGTTGCCCCAGCTCGGAGTTGGCGGCTGGATGCCCAGCCCGATGAAGTCCAGGATCGCCTCCGTGATGATGATGCCGCCGACGTTCAGGCTGGCGGCCACGATCATCACCGCCAGCACGTTGGGCAGCAGGTGGCGAAGCATCAGGCGCAGGTCGGAGGCGCCGATGGAGCGGGTGGCGAGCATGAAGTCGCGGTTCTTGACCGAGAGCGTCTCGCCGCGCACCAGGCGGGCTAGGCCTCCCCAGCCGACCAGCGCGATGATCACCGCCAGGCTGCGCGGGTCGGAGGTGGAGAGGACGATGGGGCCGATCTTGGGCTGCAGGATGGTGAGCAGGATCAGCAGGTAGATGGAGGGGATGGACAGGATGACGTCCACGAAGCGCATCAGGATCTGGTCCACCCAGCCGCCGTAGAAGCCGGCGACCAGGCCCACCGCGCCGCCCAGCAGGAGCGCGACCAGCACCGCCAGGAAGGCGACCGTCAGCGTCACCCGGGCGCCGAAGATGAGCCGCGTCAGGGTGTCGCGGCCCAGCTCGTCGGAGCCCAGCCAGTGCAGCCGGCCGGGCAGCTTGAAGGTCGTGAGCAGGTCCTGGCGCAGGGGGTCCCAGTGCGTCACGTAGCTGGAGAGCAGGGGCGCCGCCAGCGCGATCGCCACCATCAGCAGCACGACCGCGCCGGCGGACATGCCGATGCGGTTGTGCCGCAGGCGCTCCCAGGACTCGCTCCAGTAGCTCTGGGCGGGCCGGGCGGCCGTGGGCTCGTACTCGGCACGAGGGAGAGCGATCTCGACCGCGGCAGGATCGATCACGTGTACCTGATGCGCGGGTCCAGGATCGCGTAGAGGATGTCGGCCAGCAGGTTGCCGGCGACGACCAGCAGCGCGGCGAAGGTCACGATCCCCATCACGGCCGTGTAGTCGTGGCCCTGGGCCCGGTCGAGCGCGAAACGGCCGATCCCGGGCCAGCCGAAGACGATCTCGATCACGGCCCCGCCCGAGACCAGGCTGGGCAGCTCCAGCCCGACCAGCGTGACCAGCGGGATGACGGCGTTGCGCAGCGCGTGCACGTAGACGACGCGGCGTTCGTTCATGCCCTTGGCCCGGGCCGTGCGCACGTAGTCCTGGGAGAGGACCTCCAGCATGGACGAGCGGCCGAAGCGGGACCAGATGGCGAGGTAGCCGAAGGAGAGCACGAGGGCCGGCATGACCAGATGCACGAGCCGGTCGAAGAAGTCGCCCCCCTGCAGGGGGCTGTAGGCGCCGCTGGACGGCAGCCAGGGCAGGCCCCAGGCCTGGAACTGGACCGAGAAGAGCAGGATCAGCATCAGCGCCAGCCAGAAGGACGGGATCGCGACGCCGCCGACCGAGAGGGCGGTGAGCGCGTGGTCGATGTTGCTGCCGCGGCGCAGGGCGCCCGTCACGCCCAGCGGGATGGCGATCGCGACCCCGAACAGGATGGCGGTGGTGGTCAGCTCGAGCGTGTTGGGCAGCCGGTCCAGGATGTGGTCGATGACCGGCGAGCCGTCGATCAGGGAGCGGCCGAAGTCACCCTCCAGGATGCCCTTCGGCCACTCGCCCCCGAGCAGGTGCAGCTGCTGGGCGATGTACGGCAGTCCGACCCAGTTCAGGTACTGGATCCAGAAGGGCTGGTCCAGGCCCAGGTTGTGCCGGATCCGCTCGATGTCCTCGTGCCGGATGGTGGGGTTGAGCTCGAGGCCGGGCACGATGTCCCCGGCGGTGACCCAGATCAGGAAGTAGCTGACCATGGTCACGCCGATCAGGACGGGGATGGAGGCGATCACCCGGCGGAGGATGTACTTCGCCAGCATGGCGCGACCTTACCTAGCAGGCCCCTGAGAAAGGGGTGCCCGCTTGAAGGCGGCATCGGCCCTCTGGCGCCCTGGCGGCCGAAGTGGCTGCCAGCGGGCCCCGGCGGTCGTCGTCACGCATCTTCCAGATGCGCTCCTAGCCCACCACCCGCTGACTGGCCCCTCGGCGCTCCAGGATCGCCAGATGATCCGATGCCCCTTTCTCAGCGCCCTGCCGCCCGGGTGTCGCCTCCTACCGTCACTTGCCGTCCGTCACAAAGACGTCTTTGAAGAACTTGCGAACGCCGACGAATGCGTTCGGGTTGTAGTTCTGCACGCGCTTGGTGGTGCCCAGGATGGCGTTGGGGAAAGTCAGGATGGGCGCCGGCTGGTCCTCGCTGAGGATCTGCTGCATCTTGAAATAGAGCTGCTTGCGCTTGCTCTGGTCGAGGGTGCCGACGGCGTCGTCCAGCACCTTGTCCATCTCCGGGTTCCTGTAACCGGCGCCGTTGAACCCACCCGGGCCGGCGTTGCGCGAGTGCCAGAGCGCCGACTGGTCGGGGTCAACGCCCCAGCTGAAGCCGACCATGAAGACGTCGAACTTGCGGGTGTCGGTGATGGCCGGCACCAGCACCTTGTTGAAGTCCACGTACTTCGGGATGGCTTCGATGCCGACGTCCTTCCACTGCTGCTGCAGGACCACCAGCAGGTTCTCGCGGACCTTGTTGCCGGCGTTGGTGATCATCTCGAACTTGAACGGGCTGCCGCTCTTCTCCCGGATCCCACCCGAGCCCACCTTCCAGCCGGCCGCGTCCAGCATCGACTGCGCCTTGGCCTTGTCGAAGTTGTAGACGGGCTTGTTGTCCTTGTTGTAGGCCCACGAGGCGGGGGGCATGGAGGTGTTGGCGACGGTCGCCTGCTTGAAGTAGAGGGCGTCGGCGATCGCCTGCCGGTTCAGCGCGTAGACGAGCGCCTGGCGCACGGTCTTGTCGCTGAAGAACTTGGAGGCCGGCTTGGCCGGGTCGAGCTGGTAGGCGTAGAAGTCGAAGACCAGCCGCGGGTAGGTGCGGACGTTGATGGTGTCGACCGCCTTGGCGGAGTCGTACTGCGCCGGATCGACGCCGCCGATGTCGATCTCACCCGTCTTCAGCTGGTTGAAGACCTCGGTCGAGCCGCCCACCACCTTGTAGACCCAGTTGTCGATGTGGGGCGCGCCCCGGTAGTACTTCGGGTTCTTGGTGGTAGAGATCTGCGAGCCCTTCTCCCACTTCACGAAGTTGAAGGTGCCGGAGGTGACCGTGGGGGCGGCGTTCAGCGGAGTGCTGTTGACCGCTTCCGGCGCCAGGTCGCCCCACGCGTGCTTGGGCAGGATGCCGTACTGCAGCTGGCTGATCGCGAAGGGCGCGTAGATCGTCTTGGTCTTGAAGATCAGGGTGTACTTGTCCTTGACCGTGATGCTCTCCAGGTACTGCTCGAGGTCGGCCCGCCGCGGCGAGTTGACCTTCTTGTACTTGGGGTCCCACATCAGTTGGTAGGTGAAGTACACGTCGTCGGCGGTCAGGGACTGCCCGTCCGACCACTTGACGTCCTGCCGCAGGTTGACCGTGTAGGTAAGCGAGTCAGATGCCAGCGAGGGCTTCTCCTTGGCGATCAGCGGGTAGAGGTTGGCGGTCTCGTCGGTGGTGTAGAGGCCGTCGTAGATCTGGGAGATGATGTAGGCGCTGGAGGTGTCCGACGAGAGGACCGGGTTGGTGGTCTTGATGTCGGCGATGGTGGCCTCCACGATGTGGCCGCCTTCCTTGACGTTGACGCCGCTGGTGGTTCCGCCGCCGCCGCAGGCTTCCAGGAACTCCAGGCCGCCCGCGAGGAAGCCCAGGTAGGCGGCCCCGGCGCCCAGGTTGCGTAGGAAGTCACGCCGCGACCACTCGTCGAGGAATTCTTCGAACTTCCTGAACTCTTCGGGATTGACATCCCTCTCTAGGCTCATCTGGCCCTTCCTCCCTGGCCGGCGTGCGCGACCGGCTCGTCCGTATTGGGCGCATCATATCTCGGCCCCTCCAGGCGTCAAAATCCGGATCAATGGCGGCCATGGTGGTGGGGGTCCTCCGGCTTCGCCTGCACTTGCCGGCGAGCGGTTCCCTGAAGACCAAGCGGCAGACCGTCGGCCCGCTCCTGCGCCGGATCCGGAGCCAGTTCCAGGTCGCCGCCGCCGAGGTCGGCGAGCGGGATCGCTGGCAGCTGGCCGAGCTGGCCGTGGCCTGCGTCTCGGCGGAGGCCGCCCACGCCGACGAGGTCCTGGCCCGGGTGCTCCGCTTCGTCGAGCAGCACGCCGACGGGGCTCGGGTCGCGGACGTGGCGACCGAGCTGCTGCGGGTCTGACTAGCCGATCTCGGCCAGCACCTCCGCTGTGTGCTCGCCCAGCACCGGCGGCGGCCGCGGGACGCTGAGGCCCTCCCCGTCCAGCTTCCAGGGCGTGCCCGTCACCGAGATCAGCCCGGCCTGGGGGTGCTCAAGGTCCACTCGCATCCGCCGTTCCTGGGCGATGGGGTCGGCGAAAGCCTGCTGCAGGTCATAGATCGGCCCGGCCGGGATCGCCGCCTGCTCCAGGCCAGGCAGCCAGGCCTGGGTGGGCCTGGTGGCCAGGATCTTCTCGATCGCGCCGTGCACCTCCTCGCGGTGCTTCTGGCGCCCCGAGTTCTCGCGGAAGCGGGCGTCAGCCGCCAGCTCGGTCGCGCCCACCACCTCGCAGAAGCGCAGCCACTGGGCGTCGGACCCGACCGCCAGGTTGAGCCAGCCGTCTTCCGTCCGGAAGGTGCCGTAGGGGACGATGGTCGGGTGGCTGTTGCCCTCCCGGCCCGGCGGCTGGCCGGTGGCGAACAGCCGCCCGGCCTGGTAGGTGAGCAGCGAGAGCACCGAATCCAGCAGCGAGACGTCGATCAGCCGCCCGCTGCCGCCGCGCTCCCGCTGGTAGAGCGCGGCCAGGATGGCGTGGGTGGTGAACATGCCGGCCGCGATGTCGCCGACCGGGACGCCGGTCTTGACCGGCGGGCCGTCCGGGAACCCGGTGATGCTCATCAGCCCGCCGGCCCCCTGGGCGATCTGGTCGTAGCCGGCCAGCGTCGGCCGCGAGCGGCCGAAGCCGGAGATGGACGCGTAGATGAGCCTCGGGTTGGCGCGCGAGGTTTCCGTCCAGCCCAGCCCCAGCCGGTCGGCGGTGCCCGGCTTCCAGTTCTCGACCAGCACGTCGCTGCGCCGAGCCAGGCGCTGCGCGGCCGACCTCCCGGCCTCGCCCTTCAGGTCCAGGACCAGGCTCCGCTTGTTGCGGTTGATGGACAGGAAGTAGGTGGACTCCCCGTTCAGGAAGGGCGGTCCCCAGCGGCGGGCCTGATCCCCGTCGGGAGGCTCCACCTTGACGACGTCCGCGCCCAGGTCGCCCAGCAGCATCGTGCAGTAGGGGCCTGCCAGCGCGTGCGTGAAGTCGAGCACGCGCACCCCCTGGAGCGGGGCCGGGGCAGCCGTCATCGGGGCAAGGCTAGCATCGAGGTGTGAGGACCCAGGCCACGCTGCTGGAGGAGTTCCAGGCCGGCCTCCCGTTCCGGCTCGACCCCTTCCAGGTGGAGGCGATCGAGAAGCTGGAGGCCCACCGCGGGGTGCTGGTCTCGGCGCCCACGTCCAGCGGCAAGACCGTCGTCGCCGAATATGCGATCTTCCGCGCCCTGGCGGAGGGCCGGCGCTGCGTCTACACCACACCTCTGAAGGCGCTCAGCAACCAGAAGTTCCGCGACTTCGAGCGCGCCTACGGCGCCCAGCGGGTCGGCCTGGTCACCGGCGAGAACACCATCAACGAGGACGCGCCCGTGGTCGTGATGACGACCGAGATCCTGCGCAACCTGATCTACGAGGAGCCGGAGCGGCTGGACCAGGTCGGCCACGTGGTTCTGGACGAGGTCCACTACATCGACGACTTCCCGCGCGGCTCGGTCTGGGAGGAGATCGTGATCCAGGCCCCCTCCCACATCAAGCTGGTGGGGCTCAGCGCCACCATCGGCAACTACCGCGAGATCGCCGACTGGATGACCCAGAACCGCGGAGCGGTGGCGACCGTCTACCACGAGAAGCGCCCGGTGGAGCTCAAGCTCTGGCTGGCCCTGCAGAACCGGCTGCTGCCCGTCTTCGGGTCCGACGGCGGGATCGACCAGCGGACCTGGGCGCGCGCGGTCCAGGAGGAGGAGGCGGACTTCCGCGTCCACGGCTACCGGCGGCTGCCCTCCAACGACCTGCTGGCGGTGGTCGCCGAGCTGCGCCGGCTGGACATGCTGCCCGCCATCTACTTCATCTTCAGCCGGCGCGGCTGCCGCGAAGCCCTGCAGCGCTGCTCGTACCACGAGATCGACCTCACCAGCGCGGCCGAGAAGGAGGCAATCGAGCGCCAGGCCTCCGAGCGCCTGGGCCGGCTCGCCGACCCCGACGAAGCCGCGCTCTACCGGCGGATGGTCGACTCCGGCATGCTCCGCCGCGGCCTGGCCGTGCACCACGCCGGCCTGCTCCCCTATCACAAAGAGCTGGTCGAGGAGCTCTTCCAGCAAGGCTTGCTCAAGGTCGTCTTCGCCACCGAGACCCTCTCGCTGGGCATCAACATGCCGGCCCGCGGGGTCGTCATCTCGTCGTTCACCAAGTTCGACGGCGTCAACTTCTCGACCTTGACCACCGGCGAGCTGACCCAGCTCATGGGCCGCGCCGGCAGGCGAGGCATCGACGTGATCGGGCACGGTGCGATCCTGAAGGAGGCCGACGTCCAGATCGGGACCATCTACGAGGTGGCGATGGGCGAGGGGCTGGTGGTGGAGTCGAAGTTCCTGCCCACCTACAACATGGCGCTCAGCCTGGCCCGGATCTACCCGCCGCCGGAGGCGGACGCGCTGATGTCGCGCAGCTTCGGCCAGTACCAGAAGCGGCTGGCGGCCGAGCAGACCTCGGAAAGGCTCGCCAACGTACGGGCTCAGCTGGAGGACGCACGACTCCTCTGGGACGGCGATGGCTGCGGGCTGGAGAACGTGGCCGAGTACTTCCGGATCGAGGACCGGCGGCGCGCCCTGAGAGTGGAGATCCGGCGCCTGCGCCGGGAGGCGGGGGGCGAGCGGCGCAGCCGGCGCGGCCGCCGCCCCGGCGCCCTGGGTCCCGCCGGGCGCCAACTCCAGCACCTGGAGGTCGAGGGCAAGGGACTGCTGGAGAGGGAGCGCAAGCTCAAGGTCGTCCGCTGCCCCCGCTTCGGCGAGCACCTGGCCCAGTACGGCCAGATCCGCTCGCTGGAGAGGGAGCTGAAGGAGGGCCAGCGCGAGGTCAGCGGCCAGATGGACGAGTACGCGCGCAAGCTGGGGCGTCTCCGCCGGCTGCTGGCCGAGACTGGCTTCCTGGCCGCCGAGAAGCCCACCGACAAGGGTCTCTTCGCGTCCCGGGTCTACGGCGAGAACACCCTGCTGGTGACCGAGGCGATCTGGCTGGGCTGGCTGGAAGGGCTGCGGCCGGAGGAGCTCTGCGCGGTGCTGATCATGCTCTCCGCGGAAGACCGGGGCCGGGAAAGGGAGAGAGGGGCGCGAGGGCCCCGCCGCTACCCCGCGCCCGCGGTCTCCCAGACCGCCCGGCTGGTCCGCTCGCTCTACTTCCGCTTCGCCGAGCTGGAGCAGCGGCTGGACGAGCCCAACCTGCGCCAGCCGTCGCACGACTACATCGACTTCGCCTACCGCTGGGCCGCGGGCGAGGCGCTGGACGCCATCCCGCTCCCGGCCGGGGTGGACATCGGAGACGCGATCAAGGCCGTGAAGGGCCTCTATTCAGTCCTCCGCCAGCTCGACTGGGCGCTCCGGCAGGCCCGGCACCCACTGAGGCCGGTGGTGCTGGAGGCGATCGAGGCGGTGGAGCGGGACGTCATCAAGAGGACGTAGGCTGGGCGGTTGGTGGCCAAACGAAAGCGCCGACGGATCCTGGTCACCGGCGTCGCCCGCTGGTGGGGGGCGCTCCTCGTCCAGCGCCTGATCGAGCGGGACGATGTCGCCGAGGTCATCGGCATCGACACCCGCGAGCCCCACCACGACCTCGGGCGCGCCGACTTTCTGAAGCTCGACATCCGGCACTCGGCCGTGGGCAAGCTGCTGCGGGCGGTCGGCACCGACACCGTCGTGCACACGCTGACCCGCATCGACTCCTTCGACCTCGACGCCCGCCGCGCCCACGAGACCAACGTGATCGGGACCCTCAACCTGCTGGCCGGCTGCGCCGGCGGCGAGAGCCCGGTCCGCCGCTTCGTGCTGAAGTCGTCCTCGCACGTTTACGGCTCCCGGCCGGACCTGCCCCAGAACCTGCGCGAGGACGCCCCGCTGGACGGCGACTCGGCGCACACCTTCGTGCGCGACATGGTGGAGGCGGAGTCGTACGTGGCCGACTTCGCGCGCCGCCACGCCGGCATCGAGATCCTCAGCCTCCGCTTCGCGAACAGCCTCAACCCCGAGGAGCCGCAGCCGCTGGCTCGCTACCTGGACCTGGAGGTGGTCCCCACCGTCGCCGGCCACGATCCCCGCCTGCAGCTGATCCATCGCGACGACTGCGTGGAGGCTCTGCTCCTGGCCACGCTGCGGGGACGGGCGGGCGCCTACAACATCGCCGGCAGCCGCCCGCTGCCCCTGATCGAGCTGCTGAAGAGGGCCGGCAAGGTGCATGCTCCAGTGATCCCACCCATCGCGCTGGGCCTGACCGCGGCGGTGCTGCGGCGCCTCGGCCTGGCCTTCCTCTCGCCCCAGCTGCTCGACCTGCTGCGCTACGGCCGGACGCTGAGCACCGCGAAGGCGGCCCGCGAGCTCGGCTTCCGAGCCCGTCGCGACACGGCGGCTGCGTTCACGGACTACGTCAAGGAGCGGCGGATGGTCCGCTACCAACCCGACCGCCAGGCCTACCTCTACGAGAAGGAGCTGGAGGACTTCATCCACAGCCGGGCGCTGGCGCTGAACCAGGACGGCTCCGAAGCAGCGGCGGCGGAGCCGGTGGTCGCCGCTAGATCTCCCCGCCTCCGCCCCCGCCGTCGATCACGATCACCTCGCCGTTGATGTAGCTCGCGGCGTCCGAGCAGAGGAATGCCACCGCGCCGGCCACCTCCTCCGGCGTCCCGATCCGGCCCAGCGGGTTGCTCGCCAGCACCCGGCTCAGGATTGCCTCGTTGTCCCAGAGCGCGGACGCAAAGCGCGTCTTGATCAGGCCAGGCGCCACCGCATTGACGCGCACCCTGCCGCCCAGCTCCCGCGCCAGCTGGCGGGTGAGCATGATCACACCGGCTTTGGTCACGTTGTACACGCCGAGACCGGGTCCCGGCCGGATCCCGCCCACGCTGGCGACGTTGACGACGCAGCCGCCGTTCTTTTCCATCCAGGCCCTGTGCACGAGCTGCGTGAGGATGAATACCCCCCGCAGGTTGACCTCGAAGGTCTTGTCCCAAGCGCCCAGCTCGGCGTCGATCAGGGGACCGAAGTAAGGGTTGGTGGCCGCGTTGTTGACCAGGATGTCGACGCGCCCGAAACGCTCGAGAGTGACATCGACCAGACGCTTCAACTCGTCGCCCCGCCCGGCGTGCGCGGGCACCGCGAGGGCATGTCCCCGGTGATCCTGGTTGATGCTTTCCGCCTCTCGTTCCAGGTCCTGCTGCTTCCGGCTGGAGAGCACGACCCGGGCGCCCTGCTCGACCAGCGCGCGCGCGATGGCGTTGCCGATCCCGCGGCTGGCTCCGGTGATCACCGCGACCCGGCCTGTGAGTTCGAAACTGGGCACCGCTGGTAGGATAAGCCCCCGATGGAGGTGGTCTCGGGAAAGGCCGCCGAGGAGATCCTGGAGCGGATTTTCCAGCCTGCCACCAAGCCCAGCGCACTGGACCAGGCAGAAGAGACCCTCCGACATCCCAAGCGCCTCGTCTACGCCACCATGTCGAACAAGTCGTTCTACTGGCGCGCGCACATCCAGAAGTTCATTCTCGATTCCGGGATGGTGCCCATCAGCCCCTTCATGCTGTTCGACTATTACCTGCTGCACACGGTGCCCAAGAACGTCGTGCGCGAGGCGATGAACAACCTGCTCGCGCGCTGCGACGAGGCGTGGGTCTTCGGTCACATCTCGCTTGGCGTCAAGGTGCAGATCGGAATCGCGAAACGCCTCAACAAGCCGGTGCGCTACTTCGACATCGCCGAGCTGCCGGTGGCGGTGATGCCGATCTCGGAGGAGACGGCCGAAGAAGAGCTCCGGGACTGAGGGCTAACGGCCGGTGGCGCGAGCCTTCGAGCGCGTCACCCGCCGGGACCAGCCCTCCGGGTTCTCCAGTTCCTCCAGCCGCGGCAGGTTGTCGGCGCTCTCCCAGGCCAGGTTCAGGACCCGCATCCCGTGCGCCTCGTACACCGCCCGCGAGAACGCCTCGCCCCGCCGGTATTGCTGCAGCTTGAGCTCGAGGCCGGTCAGCTTGAAGAAGAGCAGTTCGAGCGCCCCCTTCTCGCTGCTGCGTTTGCGGTGGGCCTCCTCCAGGCGCTCGTAGTCCTCGAGCAGGCCGCGCCCGGCCAGGTCCATGGCCAGGTTGCTGTAGCCCTCGACCAGCGACATCGTCGCCTGCATCCTCTGCATGAGCTGCCACTGGGCGGGGAGACCCAGGGTCAGGCCGACCAGACGCGAGAGCGGATCCGCGCCCGGCCCCACCAGCGAGACCGCCCGGTTGAGGAGTTGGTTGACGTGGTCGCGCAGCCAGGGATGGGCGCCGAACTGCCAGGCATGCGTCATCTCATGGAGGATCAGCCAGCGCCGGAGCTCCTCGCCGTCGAGGTGGGCCTCCTCCTCCCACTGGGCGATGTTCGGCTCCACCAGGTAAAGCCCGGCCGAGGGCTGGGGCGCCTCGACCGGTTCGTGGCCCAGGAGCTGCGGATCGAACTGACCCAGAACCCGCCGGGCCAGGAAGGCCAGGACGAAGCCGACGTAGCGGTCGACCCCGGCCCGGCCCAGGTCCACCAGCCGGCTGTTGGGCACCCGCGCCTGGGCGAGGGCGGGATCGACCAGCCGGCGCAGGATCCCGATGTTGAGGTCGACCCAGGCCGGCCGGCTCAGCGGCTGGAAGGGGGGCATGTCGACCGGACCCGACTGCAGCGCCTTCAGCAGCGGGCCCTCCAGCTCGCGGGCGGCCCGCCCGTAGCGCTCGGCCAGGCGGCGGCGCTGGGCGTCGGTAAGCTCCCCGTCGCCGGCCAGGTGCGCCCGCGCCAGGCGGCGCACTTCCTCCCAGTCCACGATCACGGCGGGGCCAGGGCGGGGCCGAACTGCCTCTACCACCAGGGCTGCGGTCGCGACCGTCGCCAAGCCGGCCAGCAGGGCACGCAGGGTCCTGCGATCCATACCCTAATTAGTAGCAGCTACCAGTCGAAAGGCGAGCTGCGGTTGCGCTTGAAGACGACCTTGCAGCTGTCGCAGCGGAAGACGATCTGCATCGCCCGCCGCCCGATGGCCTGGGCGTCCCTGCCGCAGACGGGGCAGGCCTCCGTCTCCTCAGCCACCGCGGCCGGCAGGGGCATGACGCTGATCTCCAGCCGCCTCCGTCGGCGCGACACGCTAGGCGGTCCTCCCGAGCATGTCAGCCATACTCTGATAACCAGGCTATCAGAAAAAATTCAGACCCGGAGCGGCGCGGCAGCCGGCGCGCGCCTAGACCTCGAGCCGGGTCACGTCGAGGCCGCGGAGGCCCTCCGGCGGCTCGAGCCCCGCCGTCTGGAGGCGCTTCAGGAGGGCCAGGATGTAGCGCACCCCGGCCAGGTTGACCCCGTGCCTGCGCGTCAGCGTCTGGATCGCCTGCAGCTTCATCAGGTCGCGCTGCGAGTAGCGGCGGCGGTTGGTGACGGTGCGCTTGGGCTTGATCATGCCTAGGTGCTCGTACATCATCAGCGTCCGGGGGTGGGTCTCCAGGATCTCCGAGGCCACACTGAGGGTGTAGATCGGCTTGTCCAGGTGGATGCCGGTTTCCTGGGGGGCGGTCGTGAGCACTGGTGCGACGCGCGGCGTGGTCTTCATCTCAGTCGTTCGGGCCCCTCGTCGTGGTGCGGATTGCTGCGGGCTCTGGCCTAACTTTGGGTTACAGGCCGAGTCCCCGTATTTCGGTGCGCATTGTCGGTCGGCTTGCCCCCCCTCGGCAAGATGGATTTGTTAAGGTTCGCCCACCTTTCAGGCCCTGGTGTCACTGAACCTCCTGGCTCTCGATCGAAATTTACCCCTTGACAGATCCCTCAGGGATTCTTACAAAGAGACTATCAGGAAATCCCCATGCTGATCGACGCGGTTCACGAGATGTACCAGGCCGTCCGGCTGGACGAGGAGAGGCGCCGCCGCCTGCTCGCGCGCCGTGAGGACCTGCGCCGCCTGGACGCCTGGCTGGACCAGATCGAGAGCATGCTGGAAGCAGACCAGCAGACCGTCCCCGAACCCCTGGTCAAGGAAATAGGCACCTTCGTCCGCCACCTCGAGCCGCGGCTTCACCGCAACCTCCAGCGCAACCGCAGCCGCGAGGCGGCGCGCGTGCTGGACGTGCTCTTCGACGCCCAGGAGACCCTCCTCCCTCGCTTGAGCGACATCGCCTGATCCGAATTTAGGATTAGGCCCGTGACCGAGCCCCCGCGCCTGAGCGAGGCGCTGCTCGCGCGCTCCGGCCAGGTGGCCACGGTAACCCTGAACCGGCCCGAGAAGCGCAACCCGCTCTCGGACGGCATGGCCCGCGACCTGACGGCCGCCCTGCGCTGGTGCCAGGCCGAGCCCGAGGTCCGCGTGGTCGTCCTCACCGGGGCGGGCGACCAGGCCTTCTGCGCGGGGGCCGACCTGGCCAGCTTCGACGCCGAGGCGGGCGAGCTGGAGCGGCACCAGCGCCGGGCCTGGCTGGGGGAGCTCTTCTCCCTGATGGCGGCACTGGGCAAGCCCATGGTCGGGCGCGTCAACGGCCACGCCCTGGCCGGCGGCTTCGGGCTGGCTTGCTCCTGCGACCTCCTGGTCGCGGTCGAGGAGGCGACCTTCGGCACTCCCGAGATCAACGTCGGGGTGTGGCCGATGGTGATCACGGCGGTCCTCGCTCGCAACCTGCCGCGCAAAGTGCTGCTGGAGATGTTCCTGCTCGGCGAGCGCTGGACGGCCGGGCAGATGAAGGAGCTCGGGCTCGTCAACCGCGTGGTGCCGGCGGCCGAGCTGGACGCGGTCACCGCCGACCTGGCCGGCCGGCTGGCCCGCAAGTCGCCGGCGGTCATGCGGCTGGGCCGGGACGCCTTCTACCGGGCCCAGGACATGGAGTTCCACGCCGCGCTCGAGTACCTGCGGGCGCAGCTCACCCTGGTCACCCTCTCCGAGGACACCCGGGAGGGCGTGCGGGCCTTCCTGGAGAAGCGGGAGCCGGAGTTCAAGGGGCGATGAAGGGCCCAACGCCGAGAGCTGCGACGGCCAGGCGCGGCGAGGTCGAGGAACGGGTGGCGCCGCGAGGAGCGCATCGTCAGATGCGTGACGACGGGGCGCCGGGCCCCGTGACGCGGAGATCGCCCCGCATGGGCGGTGCAGATACGGCGGGCGGGCCCTCAGCGCCCCTGGAGGGCCGGTGACCGACAGGCATCGGGAGCTGCGGGAGAAGGCGCTCAAGGGCGGCACCCGCTACCTGCCCAAGTTGCGCGCCCAGAAGAAGCTGACCGCGCGCGAGCGCCTGGACTTGCTGCTGGACCCAGGCTCGCTGGTGGAGGACGGCCTCTTCGCCAACGTGCTGGCCGAGGACGAGCTGCCGGCCGACGGCGTGGTCACCGGCCTGGGCACCATCGGCGGCCGCCAGGTGGCGGTGATGGCCAACGACCCCACGGTCAAGGCCGGCTCCTGGGGCGCGCGCACGGTGGAGAAGATCGTGCGCGTCCAGGAGACCGCGCTCCGGCTCCGGGTCCCGCTCTTCTACCTGGTCGACTCGGCTGGCGCCCGGATCACCGACCAGCTGGACATGTTCCCCGGCCGCCGCCACGCCGGCCGCATCTTCTTCAACGAGATCCAGCTGTCCGGCGTCGTGCCCCAGGTCTGCCTCCTCTTCGGACCCTCGGCCGCCGGCGGCGCCTACATCCCCGCCTTCTGCGACGTGGTCGTGATGGTGGAGGGGAACGCGTCCATGTACCTGGGCTCGCCGCGCATGGTCGAGGTCGTGGTGGGCGAGAAGGTCACGCTGGAAGAGCTGGGCGGGGCGCGCATGCACTGCACCGAGTCCGGCTGCGGCGACATCCTGGTCGCCAACGATCGCGCCGCGATCGAGGCCGCTCTGGCCTACTTCGCCTACCTGCCGCAGCGGGCGGGCGAGCGGCCCGCCGACGCCGAGCCCCGGCCAGCGCGCGACCCCGGCCGGCCGCTGGCGGAGCTGATCCCGGCCGAGCCCAACCGGGGCTACGACATGCGGAAGCTGGTCGAGGCCCTGGTGGACGAGGGCTCCTGGTTCGAGCTCAAGAAGCTGTTCGCGAAGGAGCTGCTGATCGGCTTTGCCCGGCTGGATGGCATGGCGGTCGGGGTGGTGGCCAACCAGCCGCTGCAGAAGGGTGGCGTGCTCTTCAACGACAGCGCCGACAAGGCCGCCCGCTTCATCTGGCTCTGCGACGCCTTCGAGATCCCGCTGCTCTTCCTGGCCGACGTGCCCGGGTTCATGATCGGGACCGACGTCGAGCGGCGGGGAATCATCCGCCACGGGGCAAAGATGATCACGGCCGTCGGCGAGGCGACCGTGCCCAAGGTCTCGGTCATCGTCCGCAAGGCCTACGGCGCCGGGCTCTACGCCATGGCGGGCCCAGCCTTCGACTCCGACGCCACGCTGGCGCTGCCCTCGGCGCAGATCGCGGTCATGGGCCCCGAGCCGGCGGTCAACGCCGTCTTCTTCAACAAGCTGCAGGACCTGCCGGAGGCGGAGCGGGCCCAGCGCCGGCGGGAGCTGGAGGACGAGTACCGCCGGGACGTCGACCTCTACAAGCTGGCCTCCAATCTGCACGTGGACGACGTCGTGGAGCCGGAGCGCCTGCGCGAGGAGCTTGTCAAGCGGTTCCGGGCCTACCGGACGCGCCGGCAGCCGCGCTCCGATCGCAAGCACGGGGTCCCGCCGGTCTAAAACTGCCTAGATCCGCAGCCGATTAAGGCACTTACCTGGCCGCTCCCCACTTCCTCCGGAAGCGTTCGGAGGCTCCGGCGGTGATCGGCCGGCCGTGGCCGAAGCAGGCCACCTCGAAGTCGAGCCCGGCCAGCCTGGCCAGGCTGCGGCGTCCCTCCTCGAGGTCCACGTAGAAGGGCAGCAGCGCCAGTCGGGTCAGGTGCC